>ERZ857785.4110-NODE-4110-length-9751-cov-4.347979_pt1 | contig 9751 bp, 9 predicted proteins | sample MGYA00519763_ERZ857785 | MGnify/ENA primary metagenome ERZ857785 (study PRJEB31778, sample SAMEA3449365) | human gut metagenome | biome: human gut; feature: human-associated habitat; material: faeces | place: United Kingdom | collected 2010/2012 ... | reverse complement strand
CAGCAAGGCTCTGTTCAAAATCCAGCTCCGAAGTGTCCAGCAGCACGGCATCGTCTGCCTGCTTGAGGGGGGCTGCGGCGCGGTGGGTGTCCTGATAGTCCCGCTGCCGGACGTCGGCCAGCACCTCCTCATACGAGACCTCAACGCCCTTCTGCTGGTATTCCTTCCAGCGCCGGGTGGCGCGGGCCTCGGGGCTGGCGGTGAGGAAGATCTTCACCGTCGCATCGGGCAGCACCACAGTGCCGATGTCGCGGCCATCCATCAGGACGTCCTGCGTCTTGGCCATATCCCGCTGCATCCCCAGCAGGAAGGCGCGCACCTCCGGGTTTGCGCCCACGGCAGATGCCGCCATGCCCACCTCCTCGGTGCGGATGGCCGTGCTGACGTCCTCGCCGTTCAGGTAGATGTGCTGTTCGCCCTCGATGAAGGCGAACTTGAGGGAAATCTCGGGCAGCAGGGCGTTGACCGCCTCGTTGTCCTTCGGGTCCTTGCCCGCGCGGAGGGCGTAAAGGCCGATGGTGCGGAACATCGCACCGGTGTCCACATAAATGTAGCCGAAGTCCGCAGCCAGACGCCGCGCCAGCGTAGATTTGCCTGCGCCCGCAGGCCCGTCGATTGCAACAGAAATCATTTTTATATCTCCTTCTCTATGAATCTGAAATTTCCAGCCGCTTAAACCTCTCCGTCACGGCTGACGCCGTTCCACCGCTGGCGGCAGTCGTTGCTGCTGCCCTGCCGAGGGGGCCGTCTGCGAAGCAGACTGAGAGGTCATTCCAGATGATTCGCAAAACTCTGTGCCGTGCAGAATGCAATTTGCAGATTGTAGCCGCCGGTATAGGCGTCCACATCCAGCACTTCGCCTGCAAAGTAGAGGCCGAGGGCCTTTTTGCTCTGCATGGTCTTGGGGTCCACCTCCCGCACCGACACGCCGCCCGACGTGATGACTGCGTGGGCCAGGTCGCCCCGGGCGTCGATGGACACCCGCCAGTGCTTCATCAGCTGTACCAGTTCCCGCTTCTGCTCCCGGGTGATCTGGTTTGCCCTGGTGACCGGGTCGATGCCCCAGCGGGCCACCATGACCGGCTGCATACTGGACGGCAGCAGCTTCACCAGTGCGCCCTGCGCCGCGTGGTTTGCCAGCAGAGCAAAATCCCGGGTGATGCGGTCATAAAGCTGCTCCTCGCTGAGAGCGGGCTTCAGGTCGATAAAAGCCTCGTACCTGTGTTTTTTCATATCGCCCAGATGGCTCGAGGCGCTGAGGGTCAGCGGCCCGCTGATGCCGAAATGGGTGAACAGCATCTCGCCCTGCTCCTCGAAGATGGCCTTGCCGTCCTCGTGGAGGGTGAGCGTCACGTTCTTGAGGGCGAGGCCCATCATCTTTTTGCAGTCGGCGTCGTGGCTGACGAGGCTGACGAGGCTGGGCACAGGCTCCACAAGGGTGTGGCCCGCCTGCTGGGCCAGCTTGTAGCCGTCGCCGGTGGAGCCGGTGGTGGGGTAGCTCAGGCCGCCCGTTGCCACCAGAACGGCGTCCGCTTTGTACTCCCGGCCCGAAGTTCCCCGCACTCCTACGCAGCGATAGGCCGGGCCGGGCTTTTTCTTTTTCGGGCGGCGCGGATCTTCCGGCGCAGCAGGCGCTTCTTCCGGCTGGGCCAGCGGCTCCAGCAGCAGCTTTTTCGCCCCGTCGCGGACGATGTCCGCCCCCTCGGCGTACCGCAGAAGGGCCTGCCGGATCTCTTCGGCCTTGTCTGACACCGGGAACACCCGGCGTCCCCGCTCCACCTTCAGCTCCACCCCGAGCGACTCGAACAGCTCCATCGTCTTGGCGGGCGGGAACGCCCCCAGCGACGAGAACAGAAAGCGGGGGTTCGTCCGCACATGGTGCAGAAATTCCTCTGCGGTGCAGTCGTTGGTCACATTGCAGCGGCCCTTGCCGGTGACAAGAATTTTCTGAGCCGGCTTTTCCATATGTTCCAGCACCGTCACCTCATGCCCCTGCCGCAGGGCCGCACCCGCCGCCATCAGGCCGGCCGCACCGCCGCCTATCACTAAGACCTTCATCCTTCGTTTCCTCCGCTTTTCCTTCATTTCATACTGATACGAGTTTATCATACCAGAATCGACGTCCAAAAGCAATGCATCACCGTCCGCATTTTTCAGCTGGGCTGGACTGCCTGCTGCAGCGGCGCTGTTTTGGAAGACCGCGATAAAAAAGCAGGCGCAGTTTTCCACTGCACCTGCCCGGGAATTTCTGCTTATTTCATGGCCTTCACAGGGTCGAGATACCGGCCATCCTGCATGACCTCCAGATGGATGTGGCTCTCCTCGGCGCACTCACAGCTCACGCTGCCCACCTTGCCGATGGTCTGCCCGGCCGAGACGGTATCGCCCTTTTTCACCTTGGCGTCCGCCGTGCCGCAGACCCGCCAGACCCTGCCGGATTCGTCCTCGATGGCGACCACGGGACCCCACTTGTCGTCGGTGCCCGTCTCCACTACCTTACCCGCCGCCGGGGCGGCTACCTCTGCGCCCTTTTCGGCGGCGTAATCCACGCCGTTGTGGGTGCGCCAGTCCCCCAGCGTCTTGCTGTAGACCAGCTCATCGCCGCTGTAGCTGTTCAAGACGCGCCCCGAGACAGGCTGCGTGGAGGCAGGCGCAGCCGAACTGCTGGCAGGCGAGGACTCGGTTTGCAGCGCGGAGGGTTCGCGCACCGAACCAGACCCAGACTGCGCCCCAGAAGAGGATGCAGCTCCACCGGAGGAGCTGTGGGCTTCGGGCACATTGGCCACGCTGTTTGCGGCGGGTGCGGTCTGCTGCTGCCATTCGGCTTCCTCCTCTCCGGCAAGGCCGGGTGATGTGCGGATGCCCTCGTCGATGCCGGGGGCAGTGCTGGACGGGCTGCGCACCGCGTCCAGATCCTTCTTCAGCTCCTTGCGCACCGTGCGCACGGCCCACACTCCGGCCGCTGCCGCCGCCAGCAGGCAGGCGGCGAGCACCAGTGCAAAGGCCTTGTCCCGCAAAAACTTTCTGAATTGCTCCATCGTTCGTTACTCCAATCCATCTTTGTGTACGGAATCGTTTCTTTGGTGGTAGTTTGGAGCGATGGAGCGGGGTTTATTCATCAGGACGCAAAAAGGCCCCGGCGGACCGGGGCCTAACGAGTTCATGATTCAGTGGGCGGTCATTGCTGAGGCTCAATCCTCAGAAGCACCTTCATCAATGCCACCGTCATTCTTACTTATCAATTTTTATCCGGATTCTGATTCGGCTTATAATCCGGATTCGTTACAGCAGTGGTCTTGAAGAGCGCGACCATGTACTTCTTACCGCCAACCTCGCCGGTCGCAACGGCAACATAACATTTGTCACCCACAGCCCAATTACTCTCACCATGATGACCCCACTCTGTTTCAGGAGGATTGATTGCGTCGCTTTCATTCATCAGCTGCTCTGCATAGTAAATGTTTTTACTGCTGCTTGCAGACAGAGTTGCGTTAATGTCGGCAAATCCACACTCATACAGCGGCGAAGCCTTATCATCAATTTTTGCTTGATCAAACTTCGCTGCCCAAGCCTTCAGCTTCAGCCCTGCAGTTTCATCGTTTATAATGGCGTCGTACACATCACGGAAGTCCTTGGCATCTGTAAAATCGATGTCCTCGCCGACCTTATCCACGATCTCCACCAGTTCGTTTACCTGACTCTGCAATTTTTCATCGCCCTTTTCGAAGGTAACACCCTCACCATAAAACTTCGACCAGTCATTCAGCGCATCGAGCATTTTCACGGTAGCCACACTATTGCTGTTGTTGCAGCCCGTCAGGACGGACAGCGCCAGCACGCCCGCGAGGGCGGCGGCGAGAACCTTTTTGAACAGTTTCATTCGAAACCCCTCCTCAATAAAAATAAGCTTTGTGTGATGCTGCCGCAAACATCGTCCGCCGCATCACCACACAAATTTTACCCCCCCCCGCATTCTGTCAACCTTTTCCTCGATTTTTGGCAAATCGCACAGTTATCATGATTCAAAGCAGGCATTCTGACAAAAAAGAGCCGCCGTGCAAACGCTCTGCACGGCGGCTACGAAAAATTTGATTTAATTGTTGCGGCTGCGGCTGTTCATGCCCAGCAGACGGACGACATACAGGAAGATGTTGATGAAGTCCAGATAGAGGGTCAGTGCGCCGTAGATGGAAGCCTTCTCGGCCATCTCGGCGTCGCCTGCGTAGTAGGCGTAGATCTGGCGCAGCTTCTGGGTGTCGTAGGCGGTGAGCAGCATGAACACCACCAGACCGATGCCGCAGTAGAGCACCGAGGCACCGAAGCCAAAGCCGAAGAGCGCACCCACGAGGCTGGTGACGATCATGGCCACCAGAGCCATCATGAGGCGGGGGCCCCAGCCGGTGAGGTCTTTATGGGTGGTGGTGCCGTACACGGCCATGAGGCCGAAGTAGACCGCTGTGGCGAGGAAGGCCATGACCAGCGTGCCTACCGAGAACATCAGGAAGTAGTAGCTCAGGACCATGCCGTTTAAGATGGCGTATCCGAAGAACGCGGCTCTTGCACCGTCGATGGACATCTTCTGCACCCGGGCGCTGAGCATGAACACCAGCGCCAGCTCACCGATGGTAAGCAGGAAGTAAAGCGAATCGACCAGATAGATAAGGGGCGTGGTCGCCGTGATATAGGCCATTGCGAAGGTGACGAGCAGGCCGCCGGCCATCCAGCGGTAGGTGCGGGTCATATAGTCCGATGCGCTCATCGAAGGCTCCGCATAGCCGCGGTCATAGTTGTTGTAATCCATAAGGAATCCTCCATTCAAAATCAGGGCATCGGTCTCGGCCTTGCCCCGGTCTACGAAATATAGTATACTGCATAGAAATGAACGATTCATGAAAAAGGCTGTGATATTTGATGTCCCTCGGACTTTATCTGCATATTCCTTACTGTTTTTCCAAATGCCGGTACTGTGATTTCTACTCCGCCCCCGGCCAGCGCGGCGTCCCCCGGGCCTATGTGGACGCCCTTTTGCGGGAACTCTCTCGGTTTGCGCCGGACGCGCCCCTGCGGCCGGACACCCTTTATTTCGGCGGTGGAACGCCCAGTCTGCTGGACCCGGCAGACGCCGCCCGGCTCATCGCCGCCGCACAGCCCCTGCCCGGGGCCGAGATCACGCTGGAAGCCAACCCTGAGACCGTAACGGAGGATTCCCTCCGGGCTTTCCGGGAGGCGGGCGTCAACCGCATCTCCTTCGGCGTCCAGTCGGCCCGGGACAGCCAGCTCAAGACGCTGGGCCGCCCCCACACGGCAAAGCAGGCGCGGGCCGCTTTCGCCGCCGCACGCCGGGCCGGGTTCGAGAACATCAGCGGCGACATCATGCTGGCCCTGCCCCATTATACGCAGGCCGAGTTCGACGAGACGCTGGAGCTGATCGAGGATGGCGGCGCGGCCCACATTTCCGCCTACCTCTTGAAGATCGAGCCTGACTCCGCCTTTGGCCGGACGCCCCCCGAGGGTCTGCCCACCTCCGACGAGGCGGCGGACTTCTACCTCTACGCCGTCGAGCAGCTGGAGCACCACGGGTATCTGCAGTACGAGATCTCGAACTTTGCCCGCCCCGGCTATGAGGGGAAGCACAACCTCATCTACTGGGACTGCGGCGACTATCTGGGCATCGGCCCCGCCGCCCACTCCTGCATGGGCGGCAAACGGTTCTACTACCCGGCCGACACCGAAGCTTTCCTGCGGGACGAGGCCGCGCCCGTCATGGACGGCGGCTGCGGGGCGGAAGATTATCTCATCTTACAACTCCGCCTCCGCAAGGGCCTGAACCTCGACGAATACAAAAAACGCTATGGCAGGGAGCTTTCCACCGCACAGCGGGCTTTCGTGCAAAACTGTGTGAAGAGCGGCTACGCCAGCTTCGACGGCCGCACCCTCGCCCTCACCCCCGCCGGGCTTATCGTGCAGAACAGCATCCTCGCCGAGCTGTTGTGAGCCTCAGTGGAGGGCAAAGCTCAGGGCCGCCAGCACAAAAATGCCAACGATGTCGGTGATGCGGCCCATCCGCTGCATCGAGTAGTACCAGTCGGTCGGCTCGCCGCCGGATACCTCCAGCCCGTGGCGGAGATTCCAGAACAGCAGCGGGAAGCGGAGGTCCAGAAACAGCAGCAGCGCCAGCGCCCCCATCGGCAGCAGGAGAGCCACGCTGCCCCGGGTCTCCCGCCGTCCGCCGACGGCCACATTATAGAGCCAGCCGCAGCTGGGCCAGAGGTCATCTTTCTGGTATTCGCCATTGACGATGACCTTCACCTCGTCGGCCAAGTCCCCGTCGTCTTCCCGCCAGAGGATGGCATCCCCGGGGTCGCCCAGTGCACTCCCGGCAAAGATAAGCGCCCCGTCCTGATAGAGCTTCACCTCTGCGCTGTCCTTCGCCTCGATGCGGTAATGCCTCGTCTCTCCGTCCAGCGTGAACGCTGCCTCGGCTTCGCTCTCCGTCCCGGAAAGCTGCAGGGTGTAGGCCGCATAGGCATCCTTGCCCGAAAAGCTGCCGTCTGCCTGCCGGTACAAAAAGGCGTCCCGCAGCCAGACCCCCGGACGGAGAGCGGCGAAGAGGTAGACGCCAAGCAGTACGAGACAGACGATCCAGCAGGTGCTCGTCTGCATTTTGTGGAAGATCGATCCTTTCATACAGCTTTCTCCTTGACAATCCACGTTAAAACGCATATACTAGAAATACAAAAGGTGCTGCCCCAAAAACGGCTAGCTCCTTACCATACGCGAGCAAAAAAGATTGACCGGCATACTTGGGGAAGTAGGTGGCGGTCAGTCTTTTTTGTTTTTATGATCTTTGTCGTCATGGCTGATTTTCCATGTAATGTCGAAGACACCATAGGCTACGCTGAAGACGAGCGTCAACAACAGCAAAACCTCGGACAGAGTCATGCGCCATCCCTCCTTCTGCCAGAACATCGGGAGTATGCGCCAAAAAAGCCGCTCTCCCGATGCCTGTTCACTCGAAAGTTATACAAGAGCGCATCGGTAAGGAGCGTTCGCCGCCTGCGTTTGAGGCAACACCTTTGCAGTCCGGAGACTGCATTCCTAGCATAGCATAAATTCTTTCAAATTACAATCGCCCTACCCCAATTCAATGACCCTCCACCCCAGCTCCCGGATGGCCGCTTGGTCATGGGTCGCCAGCAGGGCGGGCTTTGCGCCGCAGCGTGCTTTGAGCATGGCTGCGGCCTTTTTCATGGCGGCGGGGTCCATCCCGGTGAACGGCTCGTCCAGCAGGAGGGTGTCACTCTCGGCCCAGAGGGCACGCAGGAGGGCAGTGCGCCGCTTCTGGCCGCCGGAGAGCTTCCGGGCCGGCAGGGCGAGGGCCTCATCGTCGAGTCCAAGCTGTATAAGGTCTTTCCTTATCTGCTCTTTGTATTGCGTTTTTGCCTTGTACTGCTCCGCCGGGAGCACCAGCGCCACATTTTCCTCTGGGGTGAGCTGGGGGCAGAGCCGGTCCTCCTGAAAGACCACGCCGACCCGGCCCACCCCCTCCACGCTGCCGGAGGTGGGCACTTCCAGCCCCATCAGGATGCGCAGCAGGGTCGTCTTGCCCCAGCCGCTGGGTGCCCAGAGCACCGCCGGGCCGTCCACTGTCAGGGACAGGCCTTCGAAGAGCGTTTTCTCTCCGAATCGTTTTGTCAGGTCCTTTATTTCCAGTTTGTTATGATATTCTCCCATCTTTATGCCCCCTCTTCGCCCAGAACTGCCGTCACCGCCCTGTCCAGCAGGGCGAGGAAGAGCTTTTCGAACCCCGCGCTCAACAGGATGATGACGAAGGTCCATGCGAACAGCTCCCCGGTAGAGAGGGTGATCTTCGCCCGATAGAGGGCGTCGCCGATGCTGCCGTCGGGCAGGCCGATGACCTCCGCCGCCACGCCGCTCTTCCAGCAGATGCCCAGCGCCACACTGCACCCCTGCCGGAACGCAGGCAGCACCGCCGGGAGCCAGACGGCCCGCAGACGCCGCCCCAGCGGCAGGCGGAACACCTGCGCCATCTCGAGAAGCCGGCGGTCGGCGCTCCCGATGCCGGTGCGCACCGCGCCGTAGAGGACGGGCAGCACCATCAGGAAGCTGATGAGGACCGACAGGGACGAGCCGCTGACCCACACCAGCGCCAGAATGATGAAGCTGGCCACCGGAGTGGCCTTGACCAGCTGCATCACGGGGGCGAGAAGGGCGTCCACCCACTCCCACTTTTCGGCGGCTACCGCCAGCACCGCGCTGGACAGCGCGCCCAGCCCGAAGCCCAGCAGGATGCGTCCGGCGCTGAAACCGATGCGCTGCCAGAACTCGGCCTGCGGCAGCAGCTCCACCAGCGTACCGATGGCCTGCACCGGCGAGACAAGAAAGACTTCCTGCCCGATGGCCGCAGCCGCCGCCTGCCAGATGCCCAGCCAGAACACCGACGCCGCCAAAATTTGAATGCGGCGTTTTTTTGTTTTATCCATGTATTTCTTTGCTCCTGTTCGTTTTCTCGCTTTCAGAATATCACATCATGTATGAGAATACAATCCTTCATCTTTTCTTCTCTTGACATGAAGGTCATAAAACACTACACTGGAATAAAGTAATCCTTATTCTACGTGCCTCCGCGCACAGCTGGGAGAGATGACCATGCACGATTCCGCTCAGGCCCTCCGGGGCAAAAAGCTCCTTCTGGTGGGGTTCACCCTGTTCTCAATGTTCTTCGGGGCAGGCAACCTCATCTTCCCGCCCTTCCTCGGCGCACAGGCCGGGACGGCGCTCTGGCTCGCCTTCGCAGGCTTTGCCGTCAGCGCCATCGGCCTGCCCATCGCGGGCGTGGCGGCGGTGGCGCGGGCAGGCGGTCTGCCCGTGCTGGCCGGGCGGGTGCATCCCCGCTTTGCGCAGGTGTTCGCTGTGCTGGTCTATCTGTCCATCGGTCCCTGCCTCGCGATCCCCCGCACGGCCAGCACCTCGTTTGAGATGCTGACGCCGCTGGTGGGGCGGAGCACACCGGGACAGTTCATCTACTCCCTCGTGTTCTTTGCTGCGGCGTACTTCGTGGCCCTCAAGCCCGAAAAGCTGACCCAGCGGCTGGGCCGCATCCTCTGCCCTGCCCTGCTGGTGCTCATCGTGGTGCTGTTCGCGGGCTGCATCCTCCGCCCGGCCGCGCCCGGCTACGGCACGCCTGCCGAGGCTTACGCCGCCCTCCCCGCCGCACAGGGCGTGCTGGACGGCTATCAGACCATGGACGCGCTGGCAGCGCTCAACTTCGGCGCGGTCATCGCGCTGAACCTTCAGGCGGTGGGCATCACGGAGGAGTCCGCCGTCCGGCGCGGCACCATCCGGGCCGGGTTCATCGCGGGCGGGATGCTGCTGGTGGTCTACGCCATGCTGACCCACATCGGCGGCATCTCGGGGGCCGCCTTCCCCGGCAGCGACACCGGTGCCGCCGTCCTGACGGCACTGGCCGACGGCCTGTTTGGCCGGGTGGGACAGGTGCTTCTGGCCGCCATCTTTGTCATCGCCTGCTTCAACACCTGTGTCGGCCTCATCGCCAGCGTAGGCGAATACTTCCACGAGCTTCTGCCCCAGCTGCCCTACCCCACCATTGCAGCCTTCTTCGCGCTGATGAGCATGCTGCTGGCGAACATCGGCCTTGCGGGCATCCTGAGCCTTTCCGTCCCGGTGCTGAACGCCATCTACCCCATCGCCATCATCCTCATCGTGGTGG
>ERZ857785.4106-NODE-4106-length-9760-cov-2.969912_pt1 | contig 9760 bp, 10 predicted proteins | sample MGYA00519763_ERZ857785 | MGnify/ENA primary metagenome ERZ857785 (study PRJEB31778, sample SAMEA3449365) | human gut metagenome | biome: human gut; feature: human-associated habitat; material: faeces | place: United Kingdom | collected 2010/2012 ... | reverse complement strand
ATAGCGGGCGGTTTGCTTGGCGCGGCTACGCGCGCGCCAGACTGAAGTCATTAACGCAACAAGGCCCCTGGCGTATGCCGGGGGGCCTTGCAGGATTTATGCTTCAGCTTAAAGCTTGAGGCTTAGGTCAGCTTATTCAGCCTGCTCCTCAGCGGGCTTGTCAGCCTTCTTCTCACGCTTCTTGGCCGGCTTCTCCTCAACCTGGATGGACTCGTCCACGGGGATCTCGAAGCCCATCTCAGCAGCAGCAGCCTTCATGGACAGGCTGATGCGACGACGGTCGGGGTTGATCTCCATGACCTTGACCTTGACCATGTCGCCGGGCTTGACGACCTGAGCAGGCGTGTCGATGTGGCGCATGGCCATCTCGGAGATGTGCACCAGGCCCTCGATGGACTGGCCCAGCTCGACGAAGGCGCCGAACGGAACGGTCTTGGTGACCTTACCGTCGACGATGGAGCCGACCGGGTAGCTCTCGACCAGCTTGATCCACGGATCCTCGGTGGTCTGCTTCAGGCCCAGGGAGATGCGCTCGCGCTGCAGGTCGACGTCCAGAACCTCGACCTCGACCTCGTCGCCGACCTTGACGACCTCGGACGGATGGTTGACGTGGTTCCAGGACAGCTCGGAGATGTGGACCAGACCGTCGATGCCGCCCAGGTCAACGAAGGCGCCGAAGTCGACGATGCTGGAAACCGTGCCCTTGAGGCGCATGCCCTTGGACAGCTTGGAGAGGATCTCGGCGCGCTCGTTCTTGCGGCCTTCCTCAAGCAGCACGCGACGGGACAAGACAACGTTGTTGCGGTTGCGGTCCATCTCGATGACGCGGGCCTCGATTTCGGTGTGCAGGTACATGTCCAGGTCCTTGACGCGACGCAGGTCGACCAAAGACGCAGGCAGGAAGCCGCGCAGGCCGATGTCCAGAATCAGGCCGCCCTTGACAACTTCGATAACCTCGCCGGTGACGGTCTCGCCAGCCTTGAACTTCTCCTCGACGCTGATCCAGGCGCGCTCGTACTCGGCACGCTTCTTGGACAGGATCAGACGGCCGTCCTTGTCCTCCTTCTGCAGGACCAGAGCCTCGATCTCGTCGCCGAGATTGACAATCTCGGACGGATCGGCGTCCTTGCGGATGGACAGCTCGCGGACGGGCACAACGCCCTCGGACTTGAATCCGATGTCCACCAGCACCTCGTCATGCTCGATCTTGACAACCGTGCCGTTGACCAGGTCGCCCTCGTCGAACTCGGTCAGCGTGCCGTCGATCATCTGGTTCATCTGATCGTCGGAGATGTCCTCGAAGTCGATGACGGACGTGTTCTTGATGTCGGTCAAAACGGACCCCTTCCATACTTTGCCGGGGACCCTTCGTCATGAATGATTGCTACATAAACCATGTTCGCTTGCAGGAGATGCTCCCTTTTAGCAGTGCAACAAACATGTCTCGGGGGCCTACATTACCAATGCTTACGGGACCTTCCCATAAGCCCATAGAGTATACCACGCGCAATGCGGCATCCAAGCCACTATTTTCCAACAGCGTTCCGCCCTGCACGATTTCTACGCGGAATGGCAAGCTTCGCTTCACGCCCTTGCACCGCCGCCTTGCTCTCCGGCCACGCGCTGCGCGATGACCGGCCGTTTCGAGCTTAAGCCCCCCCCTAAACAACCAGATTGAAGGACGAGAACCAACGCACTACGCGCTATTCGCCGCCGATGCGGCGGCAGTCGGGACACACGCCGGAAAACGCCAGGTCGAAACCCGTTACCTCGAAACCGTGATCATCCACGATGCGCGCAAAGGGGTCGACCCCCTCCGTCTCGATATCGAAGACGCCTCCGCAACGGCTGCACTTCGCATGGAAGTGGTGATCGCAACGGAAATCGTAACGGTCCGCCGCGTTGGGCACGGGGATGTGCAACACCTCGCCGCGCTCGGACAGCACGCTCAAGTTGCGGTACACGGTGGCGCGGGACACGTTTGGATGATCGCGGTGAACCATGTCATAGATATCCGCCGACGTCGGATGGTTGTGCAGCGAGCGCACCGCATCGAGCACCACCGCGCGTTGCTTGGTGTTGCGCGAGCCGCGCGGGCTCTGAACCTGAACGTTCGCAGTCATCGCGTTGCTCCTATCCTTCTTGCCAAATTTTATGCTTAATAGGATTGTATATCGCTAGTAAACCTTGTGCAATTCGCTCACAACCATTCCATCGGGTATTGCGGAAGACAGCAGCATCCCTGCTCCCGTTTCCTGGAACAGGGCTCCTCGCGCTCTAAACGAACCGGCTATCGCCGCGATCCCTCGATGGGTCCGCACACATAAGAAGGCCTCCCATTTCCAGAAACGGGAGGCCTTCGAGCTCCTTATGAGCGCATCGCATTCGCAACCAGCCGCCAACGGCTAGATCGCCTCGTCTCCTCGCTCGCCGGTGCGGATGCGCACCACCTCGTCGACCGGGAAGACGAAGATCTTGCCGTCTCCCACGTTGCCGGTTCGAGCGGTGGCGCTGATGACGTCGATGAGCGCATCAACCTCGGTATCGTCGCAGATGATCTCGAACTTAACCTTCGGCACCATGTTCAGGAGCACCTCGGTGCCGCGGTAGTACTCCTTCCAGCCATGCTGGGACCCGCAGCCTTGCACCTGCGAGATTGTCATGCCCGAAACCTTCGCCTCGAACAGGGCATCCTTGAGCGGCTCGAGCTTTTCAGGGCGAACGATAGCGGTGATCTTCTTCATGGTTCAACTCCTTCCAATGCTAGCCGCAGCTTAGTCCAGGCCGATGTATGCAGGGTACGCGGATTCGCCGTGGGCTGCAATGTCGAGGCCCTGGGCTTCCTTCTCCTCGCTGACGCGCAGGCTGCCCTTGAAGCAGGCCTTCACGATGAAGGCGAGCACTACATCGAGAATGCCGACGAACACGATGGTGATGGCGATGCCGGCGATCTGGCTGCACAGCAGGCTTACGTCGCCGGTGCACAGAAGGCCGCCGAAGTCGGTCCAGGACAGCTCGGGCACGCAGAAGATGCCGGTGCAGATGCCGCCCACGATACCGCCGACCGCATGGCAACCGAAAGCGTCGAGCGCGTCATCGTAGCCGATCTTGGCCTTGCAGAACGAGATGGCGAAGTAGCAGATCGGGGAAACGATCAGGCCCATGATGATCGCAGCCCAGGGCTCGACGAAGCCCGCAGCCGGAGTGATAACGACCAGGCCGGCGACAAGGCCGGTGGCGGCGCCGACGAGCGTGGGCTTGCCTACCTTCACGCGCTCGACGATCATCCAGGATACGAGCGCCGCGCCGGAGGCGACCACGGTGTTGATCAGGGCAAGACCTGCAACGCCATCGGCAACGAACTCGGAACCGGCGTTGAAGCCGAACCAACCGAACCACAGAAGGGTTGCGCCCAGGGCCACGAAGGGCACGTTATGCGGACGGTAGCTCATCATGCCGAAGCCCTTGCGCTTGCCGAGCATGAGGCACAGAATAAGGCCGGTCAAGCCAGAGGAGATGTGCACGACATCGCCGCCTGCGAAGTCGAGCGCGCCGATGGTGTCGCCGATAAGGCTCCCGTCACCGCCCCAAACCATATGGGCAAGCGGCGGGTACACCACAATGGTCCACACTGCCACGAATGCGCACACCGCACCGAACTTCATACGGCCGGCAAGAGAGCCCGTGATAATGGCTGTGGTGATCATGCAGAACGCCATTTGGAAGATGAAGTCGATGATGGTCGGATACGCCGCATCCTCCGGAACCGCCTCGGCCTCGGCGAGCATATCGGTCACGCCGCCCAGGAAGCCGAGCTGATCGAAACCCCCGAAGAACGGGCTAGAGCCGTCTCCGCCGTACGCCAGCGACCAACCGCAAATCGTCCACGTGATCGCCACGATGCCGATGGCCGAGAACACCATGATCATCGTGTTCACAACGTTCTTTCGGCGTGACAGGCCTCCGTAGAAAAACGCCAAGCCTGGCGTCATGAGCAAGACGAGCATGGCGCATACCAGCATGAATGCCGTTGAACCCGTGTCATACATCACGCTACCTCCTTCGCTTTCCGATACCCATTCCCTCTGAGCACCTTTCTCTTACGCATTCGATACTGCCACTGATTGACCTGGCCTTTTGCGCAATATGCCATTGTTAACGCTCTGGGAAACGCTTTGTAACGAGCGTGAGACGCGGGTGTTACAATGTGGAAACAGGCGAACTTTGTTGAAAGGAACGAGCTTATGGGCGTGCGATTCGTTGCCGTTGAAACGGATGAAGATCAGGAAAAGCTGGCGAAGCTTGCTGACGAGATTTGGCACGAATACTGGCCCGCGATCATCGGGGATGCGCAAACCGATTACATGGTCGAAAAGTTTCAAAGCCTGGAAGCCATCAAGCGAGACATGGCCGAGCATGCCTACGAATACTGGTTCGTGGTTGACGAAGCCGGCAAAACCGTTGGCTACACCGGCGGCTGCGAGGAACCCGAGACCAGCCGCTACTTCATCTCGAAGATCTATCTGCTGGCCGAGGAGCGCGGCAAGCATTATGCTTCGCAGATCATCGGCTTCTATACCGACTTATGCCGGTCTCGCGATCTGCATAGCATGTACCTGACCGTGAACAAGCAGAACGACCTGGGTATTCGAGCCTACTACGGCAAAGGATTCGTCACCATCGAATCAGTCAAAAATGATATCGGCAACGGGTTTGCCATGGATGATTACGTGATGGAAAAGGAAGCGTAAGCGCTTTCGCCTATCTGCCGTGAAGCCTTTATGGCCTAGCAGTGAAAAAGGCCCCACGCCTTCGATTCCGTTCGCCGACCTTGTCGGCAATGCAAGCGCACCTGACTCAACTTGCTTGAACGGACCTCGAATGACGTGGGGCCTTTCGTTGTTCGCGAACTTAGCGGAACCGCGGGCTACAATGCCCGATAGCGCTCTTGCACGCTGGCAGCGATGCCCTCGGCATCAAGCCCTTGTTCGTGAAGCAGCTGCCCTACCCCGCCTTGCGTGACGAACGCATCCTGGATGCCTAGGTTCAAAGCCGGGGTGTGCAAGCCCATGCGGGCCATCTCGCCGAGCACGCCTTCACCGACGCCGCCTGCGATAACGCCCTCCTCCACCGTGACGACCAGCTTCGTTTCGGCGGCAGCTTGAATAGCCTGAACATCCAGCGGCTTGACCCAGCGCATGTCCACCACACGAGCGGAAACACCCTGCTCGGCAAGCGTATCGGCAGCGCTCAAAGCCTGGCCGACCATGCGGCCGAACGCCAAAATGGCAACGTCATCGCCTTCGCGTACCACACGCCCCTTTCCTTCCGGCAGCACCTCGGCAACCTCGGGAAGCGAGACGCCCTCGCCCTCGCCGCGGGGATAGCGGATGGCGAACGGGCCGCCCATCGCAAGCGCCGTATGCAACGCATGCACGAGCTCGGCCTCGTTCGAAGGCGCCAGCACGCGCATGTTGGGCACCATACGGGCATACACCAGGTCGAACACGCCATGGTGCGTGGGCCCGTCGGCGCCGACGATGCCGGCGCGGTCGATGGCGAAGACGACATCGAGCTTCGGCAGCGCCACATTGATGATCATCTGATCGACGGCGCGTTGCATGAACGTGGAATACAGCGCCAACACGGGCTTCTTGCCGTTTGCCGCCAGGCCGCCGGCGAAACCGACAGCATGCTCCTCGCAAATGCCCGTGTCCACGAAGCGCTCCGGGAACTTCTCCGCGAACTCATCTAGGCCGGTGCCGCCCTTCATGGCGGCGGTGATGGCCACGATGTCGGCATTGTTCTGCGCCTCAGCGACCAATGCCTTGCCGAATACGTTGGTGTACTTCGGCGCGGAGGGCTTGCCCGACTTGATGACCTCGCCGGTTGCGATGTTGTAGGGCGCGATGCCATGGAATTTCTCAGGATTGCGCACAGCGGGCATATAACCTTGGCCTTTGCGCGTGACCACATGCATAAGCACCGGGCCGTCGGCATTCAGCACGGCTCGCAGCGTTTCCCGCAACTGCGCGATGCTGTGCCCGTCGATCGGCGCCGTGCATACGATGCCCAGCTGCTCGAAGATCATGGAATGGGGAATGACGAACTGCTTCATCGATTCCTTCATGCTGCGGCCGAAGTTGGTGATGGCCTTGCCCACCGGTCCGCTGCTCTCCAGGTGCTCCTGCACGTTGTCGCGCGCCTGACGGTACTGCGACGATGCGCGCATATAACCCAGGTGCTTCATGAGCGCGCCCACGTTGTGCGAGATGGACATCTCGTTGTCGTTCAAGATGATGACCATGGGCGTTTGAGCTTGGCCGATATTGTTCAAAGCCTCGAACGCCATGCCGCCGGAAAGCGCCGCATCGCCGATGAGCGCGACGACCTTCTGGTCGGCACCCGCCAGATCGCGGGCCTCCGCCAAGCCGAGCGCCACCGAAAGCGAGTCGGATGCGTGCCCGGAATAATGAACGTCGTAGGGGCTTTCGCTGGGCTTAGGGAAGCCGGAAAGGCCCCCGTAGGTGCGCAACGTGCCGAAGTCCTTCAAGCGTCCGGTGACCAGCTTGTGCGCATACGCCTGATGCCCCACATCGAACACGATCTTATCCTTGGGGCAATCGAGCAGGCTGTGCAGCGCCAGGATGATCTCGACCGCGCCCAAAGATGAGGCGACGTGACCACCGGTTTTCGAGGTGGTGGTCACAATCTCCTGACGAATCTCGCCCGCAAGTATAGATAGCTCCTCATTGCTGAGGAGCTTCAGGTCGGCAGGGGATGCGATTATGTCCAGAATGCGCTTATCGCTCATGCTGCGCCTTTCCTTTTGTCATGCCATCCGATCGCCTTGCGCGACCTAGACGGAAGCGGCGGCCTGGCCTTGCTGCGCCGCGCCGCCGTCCGCTTGACCTTCCTTATGCGCGCCCGCCGCAGATACCGCGGGTTGCGCCGAATCATCGGCAAGCCCTGCTGGGGCTTCGGAGGCCAGCGCCTCTTGGACGCTGGCCTCGTCGATGCCCTGCTCAAGCAGATCGCTTGCGCGAAGCCCCAGCCCAACCGCTTCCTCATACAGGGAAAGCGCCTGGTCCAAGGGTAAATCCTTATCGTTTACCGCTTCGACGATCTCATCCAGGCGGCTTTTGAGCTCCTCGAAGGACCCGTACGATTCCAATGCCACCGAATCGCGCCCTTACAGCACCAGGGGCTGCGCCGGGTCATCGCCTGCGGGAGCCGCAGCGGCCCCATCGTCGATGTCCTTGGCGATACGGCCCAGCACGCCGTTAACGAAGCGCGGGGAATCATCCTCGCCGCCGAAATCCTTCGCCAGCTCCACCGCCTCGTTGATGGCGACGCTGGTAGGCACATCCTGAACGAACATGATCTCGTAGGCGGCCAAGCGCAGAATGGAGCGGTCAACGATGGGCATGCGGCCCAGCGACCAGTTCTCCGCAGCGGCCTTCAGGCTGCCGTCGATGACGATGCGGTTCTGCTCGACGCCGCGCACCAGGTCCTGAGCATATTCCGAAAGCGGGCCCTCCTCGGACGGGAAGACGCCTTCAGCCACGATCCGAGCTGCGGATGCGCCCTTGATCTCGGCGGTGTACAGAACCTGCAGCGCGACGCGACGTGCCGTCGTGCGCTCGTGTCTTTTCGATGCCATGTGCAAATAATCCCCTGTGCTTCTTCTTATTCCTAACGGTTGAACTGGACGCCGTCGATGTAGACGTCGACCGATCCAACCTGCGCGCCTACCTGGCTAGCCACGGCGTCCGCCACGGACTGGCGGACCGCAGCCGCCACGTCGGGCAGCACGTGTCCATAATAAACGTCGATGCGCACCGAGATCTGCAGCTTGTCGTTTTCGTCCGCTGCGATCTCGATACCGGACGTGGAGGGCTTGCCGCCGAGCACGCCGCGGATGCCGCGGCTTGCCGCGGGGGCGTTGCCAACGCTGGCGACGCCGTCCACATCTGCCACGGCGATGGAGACGATGGTCTCGACGACGCCCGGCGCAAGCGCCATGCCGTCAACGGTCAAATCGCTCATAACACATCTCCCATCTGGGTTTCGATGAAGTCCGTGGTTGCTTCGCCGGCGCAGAACACCTGGTTATCCAGCACGCGGCGATGGAACGACAGCGTGGTGGGGATGCCCTCGATGACGAACTCGTCAAGGGCGCGGCGGCCGCGCGCCAGGCACTCCTCGCGATCCTGGCCGTACACGATGAGCTTGGCCACCATGGAGTCGTAGAACGGGCTGATCTTCGAGCCGGAATGCACATAGGCCTCCACGCGCACGCCCGGGCCCGCCGGGGGCTCGAAGCGCGTGATGGTACCGGGGCACGGACGGAAACCGTGCTCGGGATCCTCGGCGTTGATGCGGAACTCCATGGCATGGCCGAACGGCGTGAACGGGGCCCTATCGGCGCAGCTCATGGGCTCGCCGGATGCGATGCGCAGCTCTTTGATGATGTCGGTGCCCGTGATCTGCTCGGATACCGGATGCTCCACCTGCACGCGCGTGTTCATCTCCATGAAGTAGAACTTGCCCGTGGTGTCCAGCAGAAACTCGATGGTGCCGGCATTGCGGTAGTCCACGGCGCGCACGGCCTTGATGGCCGCAACGCCCATGGCGCGACGCAGCTCGTCGGTCAGCGCCGGAGAAGGCGCCTCCTCGATGAGCTTCTGATGACGACGCTGTACGGAGCAGTCGCGCTCGCACAGAGCCACGTTGTTGCCGAAGTCGTCGGCGAGCACCTGCACCTCGACGTGACGCGGGCGCAGCACGAGCTTCTCCAAGTAGACCTCGTCGTTGCCGAACGCGGCGCCGGCCTCGGCGCGGGCGGCCTTGTAGTGCGACTCAAGGTCGGCGGGGTCGTGGACCTCGCGCATGCCCTTGCCGCCGCCGCCGGCGGTCGCCTTGATAAGCACAGGATAGCCCACGCTCTCGGCGAACCGACGAGCCTCCTCCACGGTATCGATGCAGCCATCGGAACCGGGGACGGTGGGCACGCCGCAGGCCTTCATGGTCTCACGGGCGGATGACTTGTCGCCCATGCGCTCGATGCACTCGGCGGAGGGACCGATGAACACCAGGTCGTTGTCGGCGCATGCGCGGGCGAAGTCGGCGTTTTCCGCCAGGAAACCGTAGCCGGGGTGGATGGCGTCGGCGCCGGTGATGGTGGCCGCCGCGATGATATTGGACATGACCAGGTAGCTTTTCGTTGCCTGGGCGGGGCCGATGCACACCTTCTCGTCGGCATACTGCACGGGATAGGTGTTCTCGTCCTCGGTAGAGTACACCGCCACGGTCTTCACGCCCAGCTCCTTGCAGGCGCGCATGACGCGCAGGGCCACCTCGCCGCGGTTTGCGATGAGTACTTTCTTGAACATGTTACTGCTCCGAGACGGGCTGGACGGAATGGGGCTCGATGTAGAACAGCACGGTGCCGAACTCGACGGGGTCGGCGTCCTTGACGCACACCTCGCGGACGGTGCCCATCTCCTCGGCGGTGATCTCGTTCATGAGCTTCATGGCCTCGACGATGCACAGGGTCTGGTTGGCGGCAACCTCGTCGCCCACCTTCACGAACGCGGGCTCGCCCGGTGCGGGAGCAGCGTAGAACGTGCCGACCATGGGAGCCTTCACGGCATACCAGTTGGCGGGACGCTCGGGCTCGGCGGCAGCGGCGGCCGGAGCGGCAGGTGCCGCTGCGGGAGCTGCGGGTGCGGCGGCGACCGCCGGAGCGGCTGCAACC
>ERZ857785.4100-NODE-4100-length-9776-cov-3.163872_pt1 | contig 9776 bp, 9 predicted proteins | sample MGYA00519763_ERZ857785 | MGnify/ENA primary metagenome ERZ857785 (study PRJEB31778, sample SAMEA3449365) | human gut metagenome | biome: human gut; feature: human-associated habitat; material: faeces | place: United Kingdom | collected 2010/2012 ... | reverse complement strand
AGCAGACCTTGTAGATGTTGATGATTCAAACATCGGTCTTAAGGGCTCACCTACAAAGATTGCTAAGGCTTCAGATAAGGTAAGAAAGGGCGCAGGCGAGAAGGTTGTTCCTGATTCTCCAGATGAGGCAGTTAGCTATATTGTTGGCAAGTTAAAGGATAAGCATGTAATCTAATATAGTAAAGGAAAAGTGGTGAATAAAATGGGCGCAATGAACGCAGAAGAAATGAAGAACTACAAAGGCGTATTTGTCTTTGCACAGCAGGTAGATAATAAGTTAAGTGGTATTTCTTTCGAGCTTATCGGCGAAGGAAAGAGACTGGCAGAAAAGCTTGATGAGAAGGTAACTGCAGTACTTATCGGTTCAGATGTTAAGGGTCTTGTAGATGAGCTTGCAGAGTACGGCGCAGACAGAGTTATCGTTGTTGACGATCCAGAGCTCAAGGATTACAGAACAGAGCCATATGCACACGCACTTGCATCAGTTATCAATGAGTACAAGCCAGAGATCGTTTTAGTTGGTGCTACAGCAATCGGTAGAGATCTTGGTCCAACAGTTTCAGCTAGAGTTGCTACAGGTCTTACAGCAGACTGTACATTACTTGAGATCGGTGATTTCCCTCTTGTTGCACTTCCAAATCAGGAGCAGAAGCACAATCAGCTTCTTATGACACGTCCTGCATTTGGTGGTAACACAATCGCTACAATTGCATGTCCTGATAACCGTCCTCAGATGGCTACAGTACGTCCGGGTGTTATGCAGAAGATTGAGCCTGTAAAGGGTGCAAAAGCAGAGGTTATTGAGTATAATCCTGGTTTTGAGAAGAATGACAAGTATGTTGAGATTATCAACATCATCAAGCAGGCTAAGACTACAGAGAATATCATGGACGCTAAGATTCTTGTATCAGGCGGACGTGGAGTTGGCTCAGCAGAGAATTTCCAGATGCTTAAAGACCTTGCAGAAGTGCTTGGCGGTACAGTAAGCTGCTCACGTGCGGTTGTAGAGAACGGATGGCTTCCTGTAGACCTTCAGGTTGGACAGACAGGAAAGACTGTTCGTCCTAATCTGTATTTTGCAATCGGTATTTCAGGTGCAATCCAGCATGTAGCCGGAATGGAAGAGTCAGATATCGTTATCGCTATTAATAAAGACGAAGATGCTCCAATCTTTGATGTAGCTGATTATGGTATTGTAGGAGACCTTAATAAGATTGTTCCTGCTCTTACACAGGCTCTTAAAGCTGAGCTTGCATAAGCTGATAAAAATATGACCGTGAATAGTTATATAAGATAACATTTAAATTTGTGCTATAAAAATTGTTCATAAAAAGACCGCCTTACGTATTAATGCGCAGGGCGGTCTTTTGTATGCATAAGTTTATACACATATCTATTATAAATAGACATATTTATGATTTTTGATGAATATACAAAACACTCCTGAGCATTATATATAGTACAATTGCTATAAATCAGCAGGACATCAGGAGGAAACGCGTATGGATCAGGAGAAGTTTGTAAAAAGACTTATAGAACTCAGGTTGAATAAAGGTGTATCTGCACGTGATATGAGTTTGTCTCTTGGTCAGAGTGCCGGTTATATTAATAATATCGAAAATGGTATAAATTATCCTTCAATGTCACTGTTTTTCTACATATGTGAATATTTTGGCATTACTCCGGAACAATTCTTTAATACTATATATACTAATCCTGAGAAACTTAACAAGCTTTGTGACTTGGCAAAGGATATGAGTGATGAACAGCTTGATATACTTATTGCCGTTGCGTCAGGGTTTAAAAAATAAGAAAATTTTACATATATCAAATTTTTTTGATATAATAGTTTTTATATTAATTTAATGGAGGTGTATTATGAATAAAAGACTGGCAAAAGCAGCAGCATTTGTTGTTATGGCTTCGCTTGCGGTTGGAGCTATAGGAAATAATTCTACTGTAAGTAAAGCAGCTAAGGTTAAGCTTAGCAAGTCGAAGGTCATACTTAAAGCCGGAGAAAGTATTAAGCTTAAAGTGAAGAATTATAAGGGAAAAGTAAAATGGTCCTCATCTAAGAAGAAGGTAGCTTCTGTTTCAAAAAAAGGTGTTGTGACAGCTAAGAAAAAAGGTAAAGCAGTTATAACGGCAAAGGCGGGTGCAAAAAAATTGACATGTAAAGTTACTGTAAGGAATGCAAAAGCAGAAGTATCTCCGAGTGCGATTCCTTCTGCACAGACAACATCTACACCGCAGACTCCGGTACAGAATACACCGATTCCTGATAAACCGGTTAATCCTACAACGGAGCCTACAAATGAGCCTACAAAAGTACCTGAACCGACGGCAACTCCGAAATATATGCAGGAGGGCGCATTTGTATATGACAAGCTTGACATATCATGGATTGATCCTGAAAAACCTATGATAGCATTTACATTTGACGATGGTCCTGTAGGTTCATCAGACAGCGATTACAGTATGAGAATACTTAATGTGCTTAAAGAGTATGGTATGCATGCAACCTTTAATTATGTTACAAGTAAGATTTCTAATGATTCAATGAAGAAGGAGATTCTTACTTCAATGGAGAATGGAAATGAGATTGCAAATCATACATCACAGTGGAGTTCACTGTCAGACCTTAATGTATTTCCGGATGGAGAGGCAATTGCAGCAGAAGTAGAAAAAGCCCGTGCTACACTTGAGGAGCTTACCGGAATTACTAACTTCACACTCCGTCCGCCGAATCTTGGACAGAATGCTCTTGTACTTGAGAATGTTAATGTTCCTATGATTGGATGCAATATTATAAGCAATGACTGGGAGACTTCCGTAACAAAAGAGCACATAATCGAAGTAACTAAAACAGCTAAAGATGGCGATATTGTTCTTTTCCATGAAACGATGCAGCATACAGCTGAGGCTGTAGAAGAACTTGTACCATATTTTGTCGAACAGGGCTATCAGATAGTATCCGTATCGGAACTGTTTGCAGCAAAGGATATTCCGCTGTTTAGAGGTAATTATTATAACAGAGCTGAATATATGGAACCAAAATTCTGATGTATTTTTGTATATTTAGTGCTGAAGATATCATTAAAACTTAGATTTCATTTTGACTTACCAGGCTGCCTTACAGTGATTATTAATCACCGTGAGGCAGTTTTTTTATCATTCACAAGCGTATATAACACTGCATATCTTAATGTAGAGGGGGTAGTTGCTTATGGAAATTGCAGTAGTCGGAGGAGATTTAAGACAGTGTTACCTTGCAGATACACTTATTAATGCAGGCTATACAGTTAAAACATTTGACCTTATGTGTGATGATATAGCCGCAGGGGCAGTTCGTAAGGAAAAGCTTAGCGAAGCTGTAAAAGGATGCGGCGCTGTAGTGCTGCCTACACCGGTAAGTGAGAGATGGCTTTCAGTAGCGGGAATGGTTAAAGATAATGTCATATTATTTGGCTGGAATATACCTGAGAGATTTTCGTGCTTTAAGCAGTTTGATTTTTCAAAAATGGATGAGGTTGCGCAGAAAAACGCTGTGGCTACTGCAGAAGGAACTTTGGCAGAAACCATAAAATACAGTAACAGAAATATATCCGGTTCGAAATGTCTTATAACCGGATACGGTAAATGTGCAAAAGAAATTGCGCTTAGATTCCGTCTGATGGGAGCTTATGTTACTGTTGCGGCAAGAAGCAGACAGCAGAGAGACGAAGCGGTATTTAACGGAATGGATGTGTGCAATATGTTTGAACGTAAAGATTATTCGGAATACGATTATATAATAAATACAGTACCGGCAAGGATAATAAAGAAGGAAGATATAGATAAATTTAACAGACAGGTTGTTATTATAGATATTGCTTCAATTCCCGGAGGTACTGATTTTGAATACTGCACACGGCAGAACATTAAGGCAATACACAGTCTTGGTCTGCCGGGAAAATACTCGCCGAAAACGTCGGGAGAGATTCTTGGAAATGTAATAATAGAACAATTAGCAGGGGGAATATAAGTGGAATTAGCCGATTGCAAGGTTGGATTCGGGATTACCGGTTCATTTTGTACATTTGCTAAAATAACAAAAGAACTAAAGATACTTGCAGGTGATGTTGCAGATATTACTCCTGTATTTTCAAATAATGTGCAGACTATTAATTCTAGATTTGGAAATGCTAAGGAGTTCATACAGACAGTAGAGGAGATTACAAAAAATAAAGGAATGAAAACGATTGAAGAGGCTGAAGTCATAGGGCCGAATGACCCCTTTGATATTATGGTAATAGCTCCATGTACAGGAAATACTCTTGCAAAGTTATGCAATGGTATTACTGACAGTCCTGTACTGATGGCGGCAAAGGCACACCTTAGAAACGGCAAGCCTCTGGTTATTTCGGTATCTACAAATGACGCGCTCGGCGCTAATTTTAAAAATATAGGTCTGGCCATGAATATGAAAAATATATATTTTGTTCCGTTTGGACAGGATAATTATGAGAAAAAGCCAAATTCTATGATTGCTGACGTTGGAAAGATTGAAGATACAATGAAAGCAGCGCTTTGCGGAAAGCAGCTCCAGCCGGTAATAATCTGAACAAAAGAAAAAACGGACTTGATATGCTCAAGCCCGTTATACATATCAGCCTTCATCAGGTTTTACTATAACACCGTTTAATTCTACGTGTTCATTTACCTGAATAAGTATATATGGAATTCCGTCAATAATTCTGGTTTCTATAAGGTCGCTTCGCTCAGGCTTAACTTTTATAACAACATCAGTTGTCTTAACCTCAAGGTTTCTTGGATTAGTAATATTTGCTGCAGTAAGATTGGTTTCGGATGCAGTTTCGGTATCCTCGTCATGGAATATTCTTTCATAATGTTCGTCAAAATCATTTAAGTTCTCTTCTTTGATTCCGCTTTTGACAAGAAGCCCCTTAACATCATTTTTATCAAGAATCACAGGTTCAGGAAGATCTTTTTGTTCTTCAATCATTTCATTAATATTTTCGTGAATACTTTTTACGGTTTCAAAACTGCAATCGTCGCCGAGTGACTGCTCAATAATTGTCTGAAATGCGCCGTTTTGTTCTTTGCTCGTAAGAGGGCGTCTGCATGCAAACATATTATCCATAAAAGAAGTATTAGGATTCTCACTTTTTCTTGTATAGTACAGCATTGAATGTATGTCCGTATTGCGGTCGTTAAATGCAGGGAATAAAAATCCATGTGCAGGTACGTCGACAAGCCAGTCACGAATTGTAGTTTCGATTGTATTGGATTCGGCGTTATAGCACAGGTTTGATTTTTCAAGCTTTACAGGACATATACAGCATATAAGATGCTCATATACATATATGCTGGCGTCATCCATTTCCAAACCGTCCGAGGTTATTCCCGGTATGTCGTATGCTGCATGAGCAAGAATTATGTAGTAGTTTTCCGCATATTCATAATACTCAATTACTTTATTATAGAATTGTTCTATAAGTTCATCATCTTCAAGCCGGCTGTCACGAAGACGAAGCAGAAATTCCTGAGTTCCGCCCGTTTCTTCCTGTTCTATAGGAAATTCAAGGTTAATAAGATTTCTTCCGAGAGAACCTGAAAGACAGGAACGGAAAATGTTGATATATTTGAACATTTCCTCTTCATCTAATGATAAAAAAGCATGTTTTACTTCGGTTTTAATATTCTTTTCGGCATCTACATAACATCCGCACAGTTTTCTTACATGACATTTGTTTTTATTAAATAGACGTTTGATTTCTGATACTTCTTTCTTATTCATAGTATTATTCCTTCCGCATATATATAAAATTCAGTTCGTTTTGGAGCTGCGAACTATAATATGATAGCACATGTGCGCAATAAAAAACAAGCGGTGCTTCATAAGATGAAAAACGCAGTTGCAAGTTGCGGAGGCATCATTCTTGACTTTTTTAAGGTGTTTTGATACACTACAGAATGTTAAATGTTTTATGCGGTTATGGCGGAATTGGCAGACGCGCTAGATTTAGGTTCTAGTGGGGAATCCCGTGCAGGTTCGATTCCTGTTAACCGCACTATAAAAAGGCTTTAGGGCGAATGCCCTAGAGCCTGAACGGAGCCGGTTGCTAAAATATAGCGTCCGGCTCCACTGTTTTTATTTACTTAAAAGCTACTTTAAGAAAATGGTACAGTCCGTTTGCCCATACATCCATATTATGGTCTCCCGGAATTGTATAGTAATAATGGTTTACACCGTTAGAGGCGAGGGCGTTGTGGTATCTTTCCGGCTCGTCCCTTACCATGCTGTCGTTCTGACCATTTACAATCAGGCATGTTGTTGTATCCATGTATTCTTCAGGCAGAGTGAATTCATCTTCGGTAAAATAACCGTCTTCATGGAGTCCCCAGTTTTCATATTCAAATATACCAAATGCAGGACTGAACGCTCCGATATATGCAATTTTTTCAGGTATTTTAAAACCTATGTACAGAGACTCTCTTCCGCCCATTGAAAGACCGCAGATGCCTGTGTTTTCACGTCCGGTCAGAATCGGGTAGTTTTCTTCCATATATGGCATTATATCTGCCTGAAGCTCAAACAAAAAGTTAGTCCATGCATCCATGTGTGCCTGTGATAAAGAATCAGACGGGTTAGCGCCGTCATTCATTCTTGCCCTGCAGTTTACTAAAACCATAATCATTGGTTTAGCTTCATCTTTAGCAATGAGGTTTCCTAAAATGACGTCAGGTTTTCCTGATATCCAGTCGCCTTCATCTCCGTTCCCTCCGTGACAAAGGTAAAGAACAGGATATTTTTCGGCGGGGTCATAATCAGGAGGCGTTATAACGTTAAATGCTCTTTCTTTTCCGACTGTTGTTGAATAATAAGTAACTCTTGAAAGGTTTCCGTAGGATACTCCTGACTGTTTTACGTTGAAATCTGACGGAGTAGAGGTGTCGTCAATTACAAGAGGTGTTCTTGTAGGAGGAACTGCGGTAGGTTCTGCTGTCGGAGCTATGGTTGGCTCTGCAGTCTGCACAGGAGTCGGCTGTATAGAAGGCGTTACGATAGGAGCTGAGGTATGTGTATTCTCTGTAACAGAATTTACAGTAACGGCACAGGCCAGCTTTGTTTTCTTGCTTCCGGTTTTATAAGTGACCTTAATTACCGCTTTTCCAGCGGCAATACCTTTAATTGATGCGCTGATGTTCTTTCCTTTAGTAGTCTTTTTTGTGATTTTTACAACGCTTTTTTTGCTTGATGTCCATTTGACTTTTGCATTCTTTGCGGCATTTTTAACTTTAACTTTAGCAGTTTGTCCAACAGTAAGAGAAATGTTTTTCTTACTGAGCTTAGGCTTTTTTGCTGCGCTTGTAATACTGAAGGATGACAAAATTAATGTAAAAACAAGCGCATAAGATAATAATCTGTATTTTTTCATTACAATTTTCCCCATTTCTTTTTTAATTCATTTATATATTATAGCAAAGCTGTTTGTAAATGTAAAAGCTTATGTGTTATTATAAATATGTTCTAAAATGCGACGAATGCGAATGATGCATGGTGGTGCTGTAAATAGTAACCTTAAAAGTGACAGGGGGAAAGACGTTATGAATCTTTTTTTGATTTTGGCATTTTTATTTTTTATAGGTTCAGTTACGGGATGGGTGCTTGAATTGTTTTTCAGGAGGTTTATTTCAGTGGCAAATCCTGAACGTAAGTGGATTAATCCGGGATTCTGCGTCGGACCGTATGTGCCTCTTTATGGCTTCGGGCTGTGTTTTATGTATCTTATTGCATCGCTTGAAAAGGTTAACCTTATAGAGAATCCGGTTTTAAACAAGCTTGTTTTGTTTGTCGTTATGGCAATATGCATGACAGTTATTGAATACATTGCCGGTATACTTGTATTAAAGACAATGAATGTAAGATTGTGGGATTACAGTGATATGTGGGGTAATATTCAGGGGATAATCTGTCCGTTATTTTCTGCAATTTGGGCGGTGCTTGGCGCAGTATATTATTTCTTTATTCATCCGCATATTTTAAATGCGCTGAACTGGCTTTCGGCAAATCTGGCATTTTCATTTGTAATAGGAGTATTTTTCGGAGTATTTTCGATTGATGTCGCATATAGCGCGAAACTGATAAGTAAGCTTCGGGCATTTGCAGCAGAAAATGAAGTTATTGTCCGTTATGAAAACCTTAAGGCGCATATACGTAGTATGCATGATAATAATATGATAAAGACGTATTTCTTCTTCCCATTTAAGTCGGACAAGTCAGTGGATGAATACCTGAAGGATATAAGGTACAGGTTAGAGAAAAAATATAAAAAATCAGAGACGAAGGGTAGTAAATAATGAAAATTTATATGGCTCCTATGGAAGGAATAACTATATATACGTATCGAAATGCGTACAAAGATTTTTTTGGACATGTTGATAAATACTTTACGCCGTTTATTGCAGCTGAAGGCAGCCGTAAAATGAAGAAGCGTGAAGTAAAGGATATCCTGCCGGAAAATAATCAGGGAATACCGCTTGTGCCTCAGATAATTTCAAATAATGCAGAGAATTTTGTGAGATTTGCAAAGCTTATATATGACAAAGGCTATAAAGAGATTAACTTTAATCTGGGGTGTCCTTCGGGAACAGTTGTTGCGAAGCATAAGGGTTCGGGTTTTCTTGGAAAGCTTACCGAATTAGACAGGTTTTTTGACTATGTATTTAATGAGCTTGCATTTATGGATATATCAGTTAAAACGCGAATCGGACTTAACTGCGAAGATGAAATATATGAATTAATGAAAATATATAACAGGTATCCGATACATGAGCTTATCGTCCACCCGCGTATAAGAAAAGATTATTATCAACATGATATAAGATTAGAAAAATTTCGTTACGTTTATGAAACAAGTACCAATCCGGTATGTTATAACGGCAATATTTATACATATGATGATTATAAAAATATTGCGGATGAATTTAAGAACATTAAAGCTGTAATGCTTGGAAGAGGTCTTATACGAAATCCAGGCCTTTGCGGTGCGTTAAAAGAAGGGCAGGATATGATTCCTGACAGAGATGTATTAAGGGCATTTCATGACAGGCTTTACGCTGAGTATAAAGATACAATGCCGGACGCGCGTGTTATAATATATAAAATGAAGGAAATCTGGGTATACATGATAGATTTGTTTGAGGATGACGGCACTTATATAAAGCTTTTTAAGAAATCAGATACATTATCACAGTATAATGTGTTTGTAAACCGCATTTTTTCAGAGTGTAAATTACGGAGCAGATAAATATATGGATATAATTGAAAGGGACATTTTTTCTGTAATATGCAGAAATGACGGAATAAAGGCAAAATCTATTGCAAAAGAGATTGGGAAAGAAAGAAGCGTAGTAAACCACTATCTGTATCGTTCAGCATTTATAAAGGATTTGTGCTATCGGGATGATAATTATATGTGGCACGGTCTTATAAGGCAGACAAGACCGCATACAGGTCTTTCGGATTACTGCGGTTATCATGGTAATGTGGCTGATTTTATCAAAATGCCATATGATGAATGGTTTGAGTATATGAAGAGCGGCTGCATGAGTATAGGACGTAATCTTAACGATACAAGAGGGTTATTTCATTCTTTTTCCGATACGCATGATGTGATGGTGAATTTATTTAGTGACCTCGACTGCATAGATTATTCCGGGTGGGAAATCGTATTTGAACTGCGTATAAAAAAATCAAAGCATATCAGGAT
>ERZ857785.4075-NODE-4075-length-9830-cov-2.420358_pt1 | contig 9830 bp, 5 predicted proteins | sample MGYA00519763_ERZ857785 | MGnify/ENA primary metagenome ERZ857785 (study PRJEB31778, sample SAMEA3449365) | human gut metagenome | biome: human gut; feature: human-associated habitat; material: faeces | place: United Kingdom | collected 2010/2012 ... | reverse complement strand
CATTGTAGCCCATCTTTTTTTGTCTGTGATTGACTGCTGCTGTCTCTACGATGACTGCCAGATTACGTCCCGGTCTGATTGGCAGTGAATGACACACTACCTTGTTGCCGAGATACTCGGCATATTCTTCCTCGAGGCCGAGTCTGTCGTAATCTGCCTCCTTCTTCCAGTCCTCGAGCTTGATTACGAGGTCTATCTGCTGTTTTTCCTTTACACACTCTACTCCGTAAAGTGTCTTGACATCGATGATTCCGATGCCACGAAGCTCTATAAAGTGTCTGGTAATCTCAGGCGAAGTACCCATGAGCGTATGCTCGTTGATCTTTCTGATTTCCACCACATCATCCGTCACAAGACGATGTCCTCGTCTGATGAGCTCGAGTGCAGCCTCACTCTTTCCTATACCGCTCTCACCTGTGATCATTACTCCCTCGCCGTATACATCTACCAGCACGCCGTGCACTGTGATGCATGGTGCGAGCTGCTCACCAAGACAATAGATGAGCTCAGCCATAAAGCTTGATGTGGAACGACCTGTTGACAGCACCGGAATACCGTGCTCTCTGGCCTCTTCCATAAATATCTCATCCGGCTGTAAATCTCTGCAGAAGATGATACATGGTATATCAAACTCCATGAAGCGGCTATAGCGCTCTTTTTTTTCGCTGTCGCTCATCTTCTCTATATAAGTATACTCTACATTTCCGATAATCTGTATTCGTCTCTCCTCAAAATGATCAAAATATCCTGAGAGCTGAAGCGCCGGTCTGTTGACGTCCGAGCACTCTATCGCCCTCTCCTTTAGGTTCATCTCTTTTGTGAGATTGTTGAGATCGAGCAATTCTGCTACCTTTGCAACTGATACTGAGTGTAATGCATCCATTCGCGGTCCCCCTTGATGTATATTTGTTTTTTAGTATACCACAGATTAGCTTCAAAATCTACGTGGCAGAGTGGAAAAATGCATACACTGCCTGTGCTGCTTTTTCGTTCATGGTCTCTGTCTGCATAAGGTCTTCGACATCTGCTTCCTTTATCTTCTCTAGCGACTGGTAACGGCGCATGAGCGCCTTTCTGCGTGCCGGCCCTATGCCTTCAATATCATCAAGCACCGAATGTACCTGACTCTTTGAGCGCAGTGACCTATGAAACTCTATTGCAAAGCGGTGTGCCTCATCCTGTATTCTCGTGATGAGCTTGAAGCCTTCGCCGTGGCGGTCGATAGGTATCTCCACATTGTTGTAATAAAGACCTCTTGTGCGGTGGAAATCATCCTTCACCATGCCACACACAGGTATGTCGAGTCCCAGCTTGGAAAGCACCTGAAGGCATATATTTACCTGACCTCTTCCACCATCCATCATTATAATATCCGGAAAACGGTTGAAGCTGCCTATTTCCTGTGGAGAACCATCTTTTTCCAGCTGCTTCTGTTCTTCCATGCCATGTGTAAAGCGGCGTGTGAGCACCTCGTGCATTGACGCATAATCATCAGGTCCCGTAACTGTGCGAAGCTTAAACTTTCTGTAATCGCTCTTTTTAGGCTTGCCCTTCTCATACACTATCATGGAGCCGACGGTCTCAAAACCGTTGATATTTGAGATATCATAGGCCTCCATACGGTTTAATCCATGTAAGCCCAAAAGTCCCTCGATTTCCTTTACAGCTCCTATTGTTCGCCCCTCTTCTCTCTTTATCCTCTCCTTATCCTGGCTGAGCACTAAGAGTGCGTTCTTGTAGGCAAGCTCAACAAGCTTTTCCTTCATGCCCTTCTGCGGCACCTTTATATTCACCCGCCTGCCTCGCTTTTCGCTGAGCCACTGCTCCAAAACAGCCATATCCTCTATTTCACTCTGCAGCATGACCTCGCGCGGTATAAAAGGTGTTCCGGAATAAAACTGCTTCACAAAGTTATTTAACACATCATCCGCAGCCTCCTCGCTTCCAACCCTCACATGGAAATGGTCTCTGCCTATCAGTTTTCCGTTTCTTATGAAAAATACCTGCACCACTGCATCAGTATCGTCATTTGCCAGTGCTATGATATCCTTATCCTCGCCGTCGGCATTTGTTATCTTCTGCTTCTGTGCTACCTGTTTCACACTGTTTATCAGATCCCTGTATTCAGCCGCTTTTTCAAACTCCATGCTCTCTGAAGCCTTTAGCATTTTATCGCTAAGAGCCTTTATTGTCTGCTCATAGTCGCCGTTTAAGAAATCTATCGCTCCCTTTACCGCTATGGCATACTCTTCCTTCGTCACATACCCCTGGCATGGTGCACTGCACTGATGTATATGATAGTTGAGGCACGGCCGGTCTGCTCCTATATCACGCGGCAGCCTGCGGTTGCAGGTGCGAAGCTTATAGATTTTGTTTATCAGATCTATCGAGCTTTTCACCGCAGAGGCACTCGTATACGGACCAAAGTAACGGGATTTGTCCTTTTTCATCTGACGCGAAAACAGCACCCTCGGATAGTCCTCTCCCAGTGTCACCTTGATGTACGGATATGTCTTGTCATCACGAAGCATAGTATTGTACTTTGGTGTATGCTCCTTTATCAGGTTGCACTCCAAAACAAGGGCCTCAAGTTCAGAGTCGGTGACTATATACTCAAAATGATCTATATGCTCTACCATCTGTTTTTTCTTGATGCCCTCATTGTGGCTCGCCTGAAAGTACTGATGTACTCTCTTCGTCAGGCTTTTGGCTTTGCCGATATATATGATTACATCATCCTTGTCATGCATAATATAAACTCCCGGGGCATCCGGGAGTTTTTTTAATTCTTCTTTGATATCAAATGTTTTTTCCATATTCGCTCTTTTAGATCATGGTGGAGTTTCGCACTTTCAGGTTGTGAGGTTGCCGGCATGGCACACAGTGTATTCCTCAGGAAAATATGAAGTCAGCCGCGGGATTTCTCTCCGTTTGGTTTTCTTTGTTTGCAAGGCTTTTCGTCCCTTCTCTTATCTGGAAGCCCGCGGCAGTTCATATTTTCCTTCTGAACACACTGTGTACCCTCCGGCTTTTTTCAGTTTATGTGTGCGAAACTCTTTTCTACTGCGCTCTTTTTTACGCTCTTTCGCTGCGCGAAAATCGCCCTATAAGGTACTAATTATTTGATGTATCATCCGGCGCTGTATATCCGGAAGATTCATTTGTATCTGCAGGTTGGTCTGTGGCGTTACGAAGGAGCGGATCTGCTGCTGATGTCTCATCATTCTGTGCATTTTCCTGCTCTTTGCTCCCTTCACCATCTTTTTCCTCGTCCGGATCCGGGAGTCCCTTCATGTCGCGGAACATCTTCATGAATTCCTTACCTGTGATTGTTTCCTTCTGGTAGAGATAATCTGATATACTGTCGAGGATTTCTCTGTTTTCATCGAGGAGCTTCATGGCCTCTGCGTAGCTGCTGTTGATGATTGAGAGTACCTCATCATCTATCTGCGATGCTGTATTCTCTCCGCAGATTAATCCTGCTCCGCCCTCTAAGTACTGGTTTTGTACTGTTGCAAGGCACATCATGCCGAATTTATCTGACATTCCGTACATTGTTACCATGGCACGGGCTATCTTTGTGGCATTTTCTATATCATTTGCGGCTCCGCTTGTGACTGAGTTAAATACCAGCACCTCTGCTGCACGACCTGCCATATATGTTGTGATTTTGGCGAGAAGTTCATCCTTTGTCTCAAGGTATTTCTCCTCTTCAGGTGTCTGGAGTGTATATCCGAGTGCTCCCATGGTACGTGGTACGATTGTAATTTTCTGTACAGGCTCTGTGTTTTTCTGCAGAGCTGATACAAGTGCATGTCCAACCTCATGGTATGAGACGATTTTTCTCTCTTTATCGCTCATGACACGGTCCTTCTTTTCCTTGCCGCCGACTGCTACAAGCTCGAAGGCTTCAAAGAGGTCTGCCTGGTTTACAAGCTGTCTGCCGTTTTTGACTGCGTTGATGGCAGCCTCATTAATCATGTTGGCAAGATCTGAGCCAACAAGTCCTGCTGTTGCAAGTGCAAGTGCATCGAGGTCTACCGACTCATCCATCTTGACATCCTTTGAGTGTACCTTTAAGGTCTCCAGACGTCCCTTTAAGTCAGGCTTATCAACTATGATTCTTCTGTCAAAACGTCCCGGACGAAGAAGCGCCTTATCGAGCACCTCAGGGCGGTTAGTTGCTGCTAATATAAGTAATCCCTTTGATGTATCAAAGCCATCCATCTCTGCAAGGAGCTGGTTTAGTGTCTGCTCACGCTCATCATTGCCACCGCCGTATCTGCTGTCACGGCTCTTTCCTATTGCATCTATCTCATCGATAAAGATGATACATGGTGCCATCTTTTGTGCTTCCTTGAACAAATCACGCACTCTCGAAGCTCCGACTCCGACAAACATCTCCACAAAGTCTGAACCTGCAAGTGAGAAAAACGGTACTCCTGCCTCTCCTGCTACTGCCTTGGCAAGGAGTGTCTTACCTGTTCCCGGAGGTCCCACGAGAAGCGCTCCCTTAGGAAGCTTTGCACCGATATCTGTATATCTCTTAGGATTGTGAAGGAAATCAACAACCTCCTGTAAAGATTCCTTGGCTTCATCCTGTCCCGCAACATCCTTGAAGTTGACGCCTGTGGACTTCTCCACATATACCTTGGCAGTCGATTTGCCGACTCCCATTCCCATGCTGCCGCCCATCTTCTTTGAAACAAATGCTAAAAGCACCCACAGTAAAATAAGCGGAACTATAAAGCTTAATATATTAAAAATCCATGTAGATGTATTATCAGGTATCGCTGCCTTTATCTCAATAGACTTGCCCTCTGAGGTCTTTGCTTTTTTGAGTGTCGGCACAAGCTCATCATCAGCCACACGGCCTGTGTAATATGTGATGTCATAATCCTTGTGTCCGTCATCCACAAGCTTGTAGTCTATCTCGTAGGAATCAAACTCCACGCTCTTGACATTACCCTTGTCGAGCTGTTTTATGAAATCACTGTATGACTTTTCCTGTGTGCTGGCATGCGATATGCTGTTTGATATAAGTGCATACACAAACAATGCCACGAGTGTCAGCAGGATAAATGCCATGATACCCTGTCCGCCACGGTTGTTTCTGCCACCGTTTCCACCAGGTCTGTTACCACCGTTATTTCCGTTTCCACCGGACCCATTATTGCTCGGGCCATTGTTGTAATTATAGTTATTAGGTCCCTGATTATCCATATTTTCTCCGTTCTTTTCTTATTTATTACAAGCTTCAAGGCAATTTTGACCAGCAATTATTAGTCATTCCTATGAAACCCTATCCCCCGAAAAATATCATTACAGACTTCTTATTTTCCAAGGAATATATTGTATATGAAACCGTCTCCTCACAATATATAAAGTGTGAAGCTTCACTTTATTATAAGAAAAAGTGCGGTCAAAATCAACCGCACTTTCTAAATATTGTATTAAATATAACGAAAAATTATCTGCTCACCTTGTTTGCCGCCTCTATGAAGCCATGGAAAAGCGGATGTGGACGGTTCGGACGTGACTTAAGCTCCGGATGTGCCTGTGTGGCGATAAACCACGGATGCTCCGGAATCTCAATCATCTCCACGATTCTGCCATCCGGTGATGTACCGCAAAGCTTCATGCCATGCTCTGTGAGAGCTGTTCTGTAGTCATTGTTGACCTCATAACGGTGACGATGACGCTCGCTTATATTCTCTGTGCCATATACCTGATATGCCTTTGATGTCTTGTCGAGTACACATGGATAAGAGCCAAGTCTAAGTGTACCTCCGATATCCTCTATTCCGTTCTGGTCAGGCATAAGTGCGATAACCGGATGAGTAGTGTTTGGATCAAGCTCTATACTGTGTGCATCATGGAACATACATACGTGGCGCGCATACTCGATGATTGCCACCTGCATTCCAAGGCAGAGTCCCAGATATGGGATATTGTTTTCCCTGGCATACTTAGCTGCTGCAATCATGCCCTCAACACCACGGTCTCCAAAGCCTCCCGGAACGATAATTCCCTGAATGCCCTTGAATACCTCTGCTGCATTGTCATCATTAAGTTCCTCTGAGTCAACCCACTTTATATCAACTGTGGTATGCTCAGGAATACCGCCATGCTTCAGTGCCTCAACAACTGAAATGTATGCATCGTGAAGTGCTGTATATTTTCCGACAAGTGCGATCTTTACCTCTTTATCAGGATGACGGAGATCCTCAACCATCTGCTTCCAGTCTGCAAGATCCGGCTCAGGACAGTCGAGATTCAAGCACTCGCATGCAACCTTTGCAAGATTCTCCTGCTCCATGGCAAGTGGTGCCTCATAGAGATACTCCACATCAAGGTTCTGTAATACGTGTGAATTCGGTACATTACAAAACAGCGCAATCTTGTCCTTAAGCTTCTGATCAAGCTCATGCTCTGAACGGCATACAATGATATCCGGCTGGATTCCCATGCCCTGAAGCTCCTTTACGCTGGCCTGTGTAGGCTTTGTCTTGAGCTCTCCTGACGCCTTGATGTATGGAATCAGTGTCACATGACACAGGATGGCATTGTCGTGTCCCACCTCATGCTGGAACTGTCTGATTGCCTCAAGGAAAGGCTGACTCTCGATATCGCCGACTGTACCGCCCACCTCGATGATTGCGATTGTGGTATCCTCAGATGTGAAATCCCTGTAGAATCTGCTCTTTATCTCATTGGTGATATGAGGGATAACCTGTACTGTTCCTCCGCCGTAGTCACCACGACGTTCCTTCTGTAATACTGACCAGTATACCTTTCCTGTGGTGACGTTTGAGTTCTTTGTCAGGCTCTCATCAATAAAACGCTCATAGTGTCCCAGGTCAAGATCTGTCTCAGCTCCATCGTCTGTTACAAACACCTCTCCGTGCTGAATAGGGTTCATGGTACCTGGATCAATATTAATGTATGGATCGAACTTCTGCATTGTCACCTTGTATCCACGAGCTTTTAAAAGACGTCCAAGAGACGCTGCGGTAATTCCTTTTCCAAGACCGGAAACAACTCCACCGGTGACGAACACGTATTTTACAGGCATAATTTTCCTCCTTATCAATATGCTTTGTATATTTGTAAATTCTTAATTTTTAAAATAACCAACTTATTATACAGCCTTAAATTGATTAATGCAATTTATTTTTTAATTATATTTATTATATTTTGTTATAATGCTTCACATCTGGTGACGGACAACCCTGTATTCATCGCCTGAGCGGTAAAACGGACAGCGCTTATAGCTGCTCTGGACAAATCTCGCCATATCATCCTCGTCCATATTTACCGAGCAATAATACTCCTCATCATCCTCATCATATTCATTGTATGCACAAAAATCGCAGCATGTCTCCATTATCTTATCCTTCCATCACTTTTAATATGTATGCTGAAAATCTACTTAAACTGATTGACAGTCTCGTCATATTTGTAATCAATCTGTGCAAGCTTGTCGCAAAGCTCTTTCTCATCAATATCATATGCTGCCGCAAGCTCCTTCAATCCTGAATAATTGTCCCGAAGCTGTGTGTTTACAAAGCTAAGCAGCATAACCGGATCCTTTGGTAATGCCATAATCTGCTCCTTATAATTCTATGTTATCTTATAATTCTATGTTATCTTATTATCATAATCATAGCAATTATTTTTCAAATACCTGCTTTATGCTGTCATAGTGCAGGAACACACCCTGCGCAGCAAGCTCTTTTATTTCATCGAGTGTGGCAATTTTAAACCCAAGTGCCTCCTCTGTCTGAATCTGTACGTCAGACTCCTTGAAATCAAGCTCAAAGCGGTAAACATCCACGAAATAGTTGTCACCCTCGCCCGGATTCTCCCTGTGATAGGTATAGTCAAGCCCTCCCGGACACTGTGATACATCAAGGCCCACCTCTTCTTTCACCTCTCTGCAGACTGCGGTAAATGAGCTCTCACCTGCCTGTGCGGCTCCTCCTGAAACCTCCCACCAGCCCGGTGCCCAGGCTTTCGTCATGACACGTTTTGTGATAAGGAAGGTTCCGTCCGGTCTTGCGATTACGCCGAGCACCGTCAGGTGAAATTCGTCCGGCTTCATATGCCAGTCATTCCGCTTCATCGTGCGGCCGGTCGGCTGTTTGTTTTCATCATAGATATCCCAGAGTTCCATATCGTGTTTTCTCCTGTCGAACTTCTTCCGAGCCCCATCGCGATTTTTCTTCCCTTTCGCATGGTTCTGAATCATTACAGATACTGTTTAATCTCTTCCATCACATTTTCCAGCGGAATCTGTGTTTTCAGAGTCTTATCGCGGGATGCAACCTCGACAACGCCCTGTTTCATGTTTTTCGGGCTTACGATGATGCGCAGCGGAATGCCGAGCAGGTCGGCATCGGCAAACATTACGCCGGCTCTGACGCTTCTGTCGTCGTAGATCACTTCGATGCCTGCATTCTGCAGATCCTCGTACAGCTTGTCCGCATATGCTCTGACTCCCTCGTCATCGACGCGGACTGCACAGAGGTGTACCTGCCACGGAGCGATAGCTTTCGGCCAGATCGGGCCGTACTCATCGTGATGTGCCTCGCAGACCGATGCTGCCAGACGGCCGACACCGATACCGTAGCATCCCATGATCGGGGTCTTGCTCTCGCCGTTTGCATCGACATAGGTCATATTCATGGATTTTGTATATTTGGTTCCAAGCTGGAAGATATTTCCGACCTCGATACCTCTGGAGATCTTCACAGTCTTTTTGCCGCATTTCGGGCAGGTAAAATGCTCACCGCTTAAATAGCCATGCTCCTTACATACAGAGTAGGTCGGAGAAATCGTATAATACGGAAGCTTGTAGTTCTCTGCGATCTTACGTACAAGAGATGCAGCAGCCTTCCAATCCGGAAGTTTCTCACCGAGGAACGCATGGAATACAGTACCGGATGTATACAGAGTCTGAAGCTCATCCTGAATATCCAGTGCATCAAAGATATCGGAGCTGAATTCCACCGGAAGATGGGAACTGTTGGTGTAATACGGAGTATCACCCTTGCTTCCTGCGGTACGGATATCCGGCCAGCGTTTACGATCATGTTTTGCCAGGCGGTATGCAGTGGACTCTGCCGGAGTTGCCTCCAGATTGAACAGTTCACCCGGATATTCTTCCTGGTAATCAGAAAGGCGGTTACGCATATGTGTCAGTACTTCTTTTGTGAATTTCTGCGTACGCTCATCGCTCATATCGCAGCCAAGCCATTTTGCATTCAGTCCTGCCTCGTTCATTCCGACCAGACCAATGGTGGAGAAATGATTATCGAAGCTTCCCAGATAACGTTTGGTGTACGGATACAGACCTTCATTCAGAAGTTTCGTGATGACCTCTCGTTTGATATGAAGAGATCTCGCTGAAATATCCATCAGACGATCCAGTCTGCGGTAAAACTCTTCCGGAGTCTTTGACTGATATGCGATACGCGGCATGTTGATCGTTACGACACCAACAGAACCGGTGCTCTCTCCGGAACCGAAGAATCCGCCGCTCTTTTTACGCAGTTCACGAAGATCAAGGCGGAGACGACAGCACATGCTGCGGATATCGCTCGGTTTCATATCACTGTTGATATAGTTGGAAAAATACGGTGTTCCGTATTTCGCAGTCATTTCAAATAACAGACGGTTATTCTCTGTATCGGACCAGTCAAATTCCTTCGTGATGGAGTAGGTCGGAATCGGATACTGGAAACCACGTCCGTTGGCATCTCCCTCGATCATCGTCTCGATAAATGCCTTATTGACCATATCCATCTCTTTCTTGCAGTCTTTATACT
>ERZ857785.4064-NODE-4064-length-9858-cov-4.727226_pt1 | contig 9858 bp, 8 predicted proteins | sample MGYA00519763_ERZ857785 | MGnify/ENA primary metagenome ERZ857785 (study PRJEB31778, sample SAMEA3449365) | human gut metagenome | biome: human gut; feature: human-associated habitat; material: faeces | place: United Kingdom | collected 2010/2012 ... | reverse complement strand
CTTCCATGGGTTATACCCTAAGAGCAAACCACCCGCTATGCGGGTGGTCCTGATTCGTTTTTTACGAAGGAAGCACAGGCAATAAAGGATTTGACGAGAACAATCGCGATATCGCCCAGCAATGGGAGTAAGATCGAGGATGCTTAAGTTTCGATTAAGCATGAGGTGTTTGCAAAATGGGTATTGATAGCGCTTCGATAAAGAATGCCCTAAAAATGCAGTGAACCCCTATAGTTGGACAGACAATGTTCTGCTTCTCTGGACTGGGACTGTTTTATGGACATCCAGAATCGAGCTAATGAGCGCACTGCCGCTCATATTCCACGGGCGATAGGTTGCCGAGGGACGAATGCGGCCGCCTGGTATTGTAATACAGCTCGATGAACTTGAATATTTCCTGCCTGGCCTCTATCCGGGTGTCGTACTTGCGATCGAGGGGAAGCTCCCTTTTCAGGGTCTTGAAGAACGACCCCATGACGGCGTTGTCGTAAGGGCGGCCCTTGCGGGAGAACGATTGGACGAACCCGCGGTCCTCGAGCTCCCTGCAAAACCTGCTCGAGGTGTATTGGCTGCCCCTATCCGGGTGCACCATGAGTCCTTCTTCCGGATTTTCCCTGTTCACAGCGTTGTCAAGGGCGTCGATTACCAGATTCTCGTTGATGCGGGGGGACACTTGCCATCCGACTATCTTGCGAGAGAACAGGTCGAGGTAGGTGGCCAGGTAGAGCCATCCTTCCCCCGTGGGTATGTAGGTGATGTCGCCGCGCCGCACGCTGTTCCTCTTTTGGACGGAGAATTCCCCGTTCAAGACATTGGCCCCTTTGTCTGAGGCCTTTCCGCCCCTTCCGTGCTTCTTGGGGCCCCTGCAGGATACCAGCCCTTTCCTCGCCATCATGCGCTGCGCGGTCTTGCCGTTCGCGACGATGCCGATCTTGCGAAGCTCGACGACGATCCGCCTCGACCCGTATCTGCGATTGTTGGCGTAGAAGATGTCCTCGACGAACGGCTCCAGCGCCTCGCGGGCTGTCTGCCTCGATGATTTGGGGCGGTTCAGGAAGGCAGAATATCCGCCCCTGCTGACGCCCAGCGCCCCGCATGCCTTCTTGACGCTCATCCCATGCTCGCCGGTCCTCACGAACTCGAGCCTCACGCTTGGGCTTGCCTCGAGAAGGCCCGGAATTTTTTTAGTATCGCGACCTCCTTGCGGAGCTCCTCGTTCTCCTTCTTGAGCTTCAGTATCTCGTGATCCTTGTTCGCGACGGGGTTGCCGCTTCCGGGGAACGCGTCCTCGCCGTCGGCCTCATATTCCGCCGCCCACCTTCTGAGGGTGCAGCACGGCACGTTGAGCTGGTCGGACAGCCCCTTGACCGGGATCTCCCCCTCGAGAACCAATCTCGCGGCGGAGAGCTTGAATTGCCTGTCGTAGCGTTTTCCTGGCATAGTTTGAAGCGTTTTCCAATCGAAACGCTCGATTCTCCGTGTCCATTATATTGTCCCAGTCCAAAGGAGAAATGCATTGCCGGGTGGCGCGCGCAGGCTGTGCGGTCTGGGGGTCCCGCCCCGTTCGGCGTTACGCGGGTGCGTGTATGCTTTGCTGCAGGCAACCTGCGGGATAGTGCGGGCCCGGTCTCATTGCGCTCGGGAATCTCCCGCTTTCGCTCTACGCATCTGCCTTGCTGCTCTAATGGCTATTGGGAATCCTCCGATGCGCCTTCGCACGCTCGCATGACCTCGATACCATGCGAGCGTGCGAACTCGACGAGCTCGGCGTTGCGGGCGTTTATGGTGCCGAAGGCGGCGGGGCACACGATAAGGCGCGCGCAGCGGGCGAGGAGCTCTTTGGCGCGGGCTATGGTTTTATCCCCGATCGGCTCGAAGGCGCGCTCGGCCACGCATTCCGCCGCCAGGTCGCGCGCGAGCTCGCAGTCGATGTCCCCTTCGTGCAGAACGCCCGCGTAGAACGCCTTGCCCTGCCGGATGAGCTGGCGAAACACAGCCGACCCCATACCTGCGCCGGCGATGACGAACGTGTGCGCATCGCCGTGCGGGCGCCCAATTTCCACGCTGCCGAAGCGCTCGTTGAAGGTGCCATGTTGAAGGCCGTAGAGCTCGCCGATCGTCTCGCGCGTGAATATGTCCTCGGGTGCGCCGGCGCGGAAGACCCGGCCGTCCTTCACGCAAATCACCTTGTCGGCGCTTTTCTGCGCGAGCTCGAGTTCGTGGATGGACATGATGACAGCCACATTCCGCGATTTCGCAAGGTGGCGAAGTATTCGCAGCAGGTCGATCTGGTAGCGGATATCGAGATACGACGTGGGCTCGTCGAGCACGAGCACACGCGGATCCTGCGCGATGGCACGTGCGAGCATGACGCGCTGGCGTTGCCCGTCGCTTATCTGCATGAAGTCGCGCTCGGCGAGCTCTTCCACATGCGCGGTTTTCATGGCCTCGTCGACCCGACTATGGTCGTCGGGCGAGAGTGTGCCCATTCGCCCGGTGTAGGGATGCCTTCCCGCCTCTACGATATCGCGGCAGGTGAGGAGCTCGGTCCGGGGTCGATCTGTCAGCATAACGGCAAGGTTCCTTGCGAACTCCGCCGTCTTCCATCGGGAAATCTCCCGCTCGTCGAGCTCGACCGCGCCGGCAAGCGGTGCCAGATGGCGTGTAATGGTTTTCAAGATGGTCGACTTGCCCGAGCCGTTCGGCCCGATGAGCGCCACGACGTCGCCCGCGCGAACCTCCAGATCGACGCCTTCGACTACGACCTTCTTGTCGTAGCCCGCCGACAGGTCGCTTATGCGGAAAAGCGTCGCTCCGTCAGTCTGCGTTTCGACCGGGGTTTCGAGGTTCGACTCCCCTCCGAGCGTTTTGGGCTGCGGCACGAATTTCCCCATCTACCTCACCCGCTTCTTCAGCATGAGCGCGATAACCACCGGCGCGCCGAAGATAGCGGTGACGGCGCTGATGGAAAGCTCGACGGGAGAGAACAGCGTGCGCGCGATCAAATCGCAGCCCGCGCAGAAGATGGCGCCTCCCAAGAAGCACGCAGGAATCACGCGGATGGGCTTCGACGACTTCAGCGCCGACTTCACGAGATGCGGAACCGCGATGCCTACGAACGACACCGGACCAGCGAACGCGGTCACGCAGGCGGAGAGCATGCTCGCTAGAAGGACGAGCACCACGCGGAAGCGTGCGACGTTCACGCCGACGCTTTTCGCGTAGGCTTCTCCCAGCTGGAAGGCGGAAAGGGGCTTCGATATCGCGAATACGCATGCGCTCACGGTGATCACCACGACCGCGATGACCGCGACGTCGTCCCAGCTCGAACCCGAGAAGCTACCCAAAGACCAGTTGTGCAGGTTCACGATGGACTGGTCGTCGGCGAAGGCGATAAGGAAGTTCGTCGCCGCCGAGCAGATGTATCCCACCATGACGCCCGCCACGATGAGCATGGCCATGGAACTTATGCGCCGTGCGATGAGGAGCACGAAGCCGATGGTGATAAGCGAGCCCAGAAACGCTGCGGCCACCATGGCCGGCGAGGACATGGCCTGGTTCGCGCCCAGAAGTACGATCATCGTAAGCGCGACGACGAACTTTGCGCCCGAGGAGACGCCCAAGATGAACGGGTCGGCGATGGGGTTGTTGAAAAACGTCTGCAGCAGGAACCCGGAGAGCGAAAGTGCCCCGCCGAGAAGCACGGCTGAAAGCACGCGCGGCAGGCGAATCTCCCAGATGACCTGGCTTTCCATGGAATTGGCCGCGCCGCCCGAAAGGATGCCGGGGATGTGGTCTGCGGGCACGAGCACGCTCCCGATGCACAGGTTGGCCCCGACGAGCACGATGAGGACAACAGCGAGCAGCGCCGTCACGACGCGACACCGCGCGGCGCGCCCCGATTCGTCGTATGTCATGGAAAGCCGGCTTCTCATGGTGCTAGCCGAGCTTCCTCAGATAATGGAAGTCGCTCGCGTCATCGCCGGTGAACGCCCCATGCAGCTCGTCGATAATGTCGGCGGTAGAAGTCATCTGCTGGTACATGTCGGCGCTTGTGACCCAGACGTTGCCGTTCTTCACGGCTTTGAACTGCGACAATAGCGCGTTTTTGCCTACGAAGTCGTTCAAGGTGGCAACCGATTCGTCGATGGTGCCGTTGTAGACGATGATGTCGGCATCCTTCGCCGTCGCGTAGAAGCGCTCCATTTCGAGCGTTACTGACGAACCTGACGTCGACGCCGTCTGCGCGTCATCGAGCGCGTAGCTGCCGCCTGCAAGCTCGATCATCTGCGCCACGTAGTCGCCCGCCCGCCGCGTGACGGCGGCCCCGTTCGAGTTAATGTAGAAATACGCCACGGTTTTACCTGACGACGCAAGCCTCGACGTTTGCTCGACGCGGGCCTTCTGCTCGTTGAACAGGTGCGCGGCCTCGTCTTCCTTGTCGAACAGGACGCCGAAAAGCTTAATCCACTCGACGCGCCCGAGTGCTTCGGGCTCGCTCGACGACTGTTCGGTGAGCACGACGAGTCCGAGCTTCTGCAGCTTTTCCTTCACATCGGGTGTGTGGTTGATCATGGTGTTCTCGATGGCGAGCGTGCAGCCCGAGGCCGATATTCGCTCGTAGTCGGGCGCGCTGTACTTGCCGCCGTAGGCGATCGCCCCACTTTCGAGCGCGCTTTTGAAGCCCGCGACCGAGCAATCGTCGGCCTTCGTGCCCGACATGAAGATATTGTCGTTCGCATCGAGCGCGTCGACCAGGCACATCGTTGCCGACGACACGAGGTACACCTTGTCGGCGGGGCGCCTTATGACCGCGATGTCAGAGCTCAACCCATCAGGTACCTTCGCATCTTGCGGTACCACGAGGAAGCGCTCCCCGTTCGAAACGCAGATAAGCCGCAGGCCGCCTTCGAACTCGTCGACAGTGAAGTGCTCGGCGTATTCAAGCTGAAGCGCCCCCGTCGGCTCCCAGCCGCAGCCCAAATCGGCGTTGTGGAAGTCGGCCGCGGCGCTTGAAGCCGTTCCCGCAGGGGAGCCGCCGCTTGCATCGTCGCCCGATTTCTCCTTCATGGTGGATGAGTCGAAGTGGAGCGTGTAGTCGATGGTGTGCGGCGTCGACATGGCGACGGTCTCGGCCGACACGGCGATGTCCTCGTCGAGCGTGACGGGTATCTCGAACGTGGAGTTGCCGCCGTCGTTTACGGGCGCGTAGTCTACGCCGTCGGCGGTCATCTTGTCGTAGTTCGAACTCGACCAGGTGATGGTCGCGGTGTAGGTGTCGCCATCCTTCACAATTGTGGTGGGTGAGGCGATGCTTGCGCGCCCTGACCCGCCGGAAAGCGAGACGCTCACAGTGTATTCCTGAGAGCCCGCCGTGCCACCGGTCGCGTTCGGGCTCGCACTGCACCCCGCGAAGGGAAGCGCGAGCAGGGCGACGAGAACGCAGGCGATCGCGCGCGCCGCGATGCTGTGGCGCTTCCTGTTTTCCCCCTTGGGAAGAATCGATCGCATGGCGTTACTTCAGCGCGTCGGCGCGCAGATCGACGCCGGCGGATTCGAACACGAGCGTGCGGTCGTACCACTGCTCCTTTTTAATGCTCCACGCGGCGCAGGCGGTGTCCTCGTCGAGCGCTTCAACGGGCACGTCGTAGGTGTACTTGCCTTCCGCGTTTTCCACATAGGGGATGAAGTCGGCCTCGCTCGCGGCGGCAGCCTCGTCACCCGTGCCCATGAAGAGCTTGCCGTAGCCCGTGCCGGAAAGCGTCATCACGCAGTGCATGGAGCCGTTTTCCACGATGAGCTGGGCGTCCACGATCTTGAACATGTTCGAGCTGGAATCTACGGTGATCGGATAGGTGCCGTCGGCCACCTTGTCGGCGGTGATGGGGGCAGCGCTTGCGCCCTCGGGCGCATCGGCCGCCTGTTCGGTCTTTTCCTGGGAATCGGCATCGCTTGCCTTTGCGCTGTCGCTTGAATTTCCGGCGCAGCCGGCGAGCGAGAACGCGCAAAGCGCCGCCGACAGGGCGAAGGCGAGGGTTTTCTTCAACAAGGAGGGGTTCCTTTCAATCGGTTCGACCGCCCGCGCCGTGCGGTGGGCGGGCGGGATGCGAATGCAACGGGCATGCGCCGTCGGTCGGGGAAGGCGCATGCCCGTTGCACGGGGACGCGACCGGCGCCCCCGTGCGCGGCGAGTTTACAGCTTGGCGATGGCGTCGTCCACGTGTGAGACGTAGATGTCGTCGACCGCGACGTTCTGTCCCAGACCCTGGAGCAGGCACGTCACTTCGAAGCCGGCGGCCACGAACTTCGCAGCCCAGCTGTCGGGGTCGGTCTCGTCTGCCATGTCGTTGTTCGCGTGGTCGCCCGCGACCACCATGAACGGCGCGAGCACGGCCTTCTTGTAGCCTGCGGCGCTCGCGGCGGCGATAACATCCTCGCAGGTCGGTTCAGCCTCGACGGTGCCGACGAAGAACTGCGTCAAGCCCTCGTTCTTGAACACTTCCTGCATCTTGGCATAGTCGGCGTTGGAATCGGCTTCGGTGCCGTGGCCCATGAGGCACAGCGCCGTCTTGCCGTCGTCGAAGGACGCCATGTTCTCCTTAATGGCTGCGGCCACCTTCTTGAAGTCGTCGTCGGAGGTGAGCAGCGGGTCGCCGAGCGAGATTTTGTCGAACTTGTCGGCGTACTTGTCGAGCTCGTCTTTCACGTCGGTGTATTCCAGGCCACCCATGAGATGCGTCGGCTGCACGACGATTTCCTTCACGCCGTCTTCCACGCAGCGGTCGAGCGCCTCGGTCATGTTGTCGATCGTGATGCCGTCGCGCTCCTTCAGCTTGTCGATGATGATCTGCGCGGTGAAGGCGCGGCGGATGTCGTAGTCCTGCCAGTACTTCTCGCGGATAGCGTCTTCGATGGCGCCGATGGTGATGTGGCGCGAGTCGTTGTAGCTCGTGCCGAAGCTCGTGACGAGGATGACCGGCTTCACGGCCTTCTCCTTTTCGCTCGATTTCTCGGAACTCGCGGAGGTGCTGGAGCAGCCCGCGAGCGCGACTCCGGCGAGCGCGACGGCTCCGGTTGCTGCGGCGCCCATGAAGCCGCGGCGTGACATCTGGTCGGACATGGTTTTTCCTTTCCTCGGTTTGCCGGTCCCCCGGCGACAGTTGCTTATCGGCACAAGCGAAAGAAAAGCGCGCTCGTCCGCAAAGGGATAGCGCGCCTGTTTCTTGCCGGCTGCGGCCGGCTCATTCGAAAGGGAAGCGCACTCCTCGGGGTTCACAAGGAGCTAACGCCACGGCGATGCCGTGAGGAAAAGGCGAAGCAGTCTGGCTTGGGGCGCGAGGCGGTTCGCCCGCGCGTCCTACACAGTAATGTCCCTTGCCCAGGATTCCCACCTGGTTCCCTCCGCAAGCCAGCGCGGGCTGTGCGGGCGCCGCGCCGGTCGTTTCCTTTGATTCGATTGTCATATGCTCGTTGCCGAAACTGCTACTATGATAGTGGGCGCTTGTGGGCGTGTCAAAGCCAGGGCGGGCGGCATTGCGCCTCCTGCCTGCGTATTTGCGCCGATTGCCGCTGCGGGCGCCGTGTTTTGCCCGCTGCGCGAAGGGCGGCGTAAACGGTTGCGATGAGAAACGGGAAGGGAAGGCTCGGATGATTCATATCGTTGGCGCAGGTTCGGGCGCCGCCGACCTTATCACGCTGCGCGGGGCGCGTCTTCTGCGCGCGGCCGACGTGGTCGTTTGGGCGGGGAGCCTTGTGAACCCCGAGCTGCTCGCCGAGTGCAAGGAATCCTGCGTCGTCTACGACAGCGCGCACATGACCTTGGAGGAAGTGCTCGACGTGATGTGCGCGGCGGATGCGCGGGGCGAGGAAGTGGTGCGCCTGCACACGGGCGACCCGTGCCTGTACGGCGCCATCCAGGAGCAGATGGACGCGCTCGACGCGCGCGGCGTGGACTACGAGGTGGTGCCCGGCGTGTCGAGCTTTTGCGGTGCCGCGGCGGCGCTTCGCCAGGAATACACGCTGCCGGGAATCAGCCAGTCGGTCGTGATCACGCGGCTTTCCGGACGCACCCCCATGCCCGCGGGCGAGGGCATGCGCACCATGGCGGAAAGCGGCTCGACCATGGTCATCTTCCTGAGCTCGGGTATGCTCGCCGAGCTTTCCGCCGAGCTTTTGGCCGCGGGCCGCAGCTCCGACGAGCCGGCGGCGCTCGTGTACAAGGCGACCTGGCCTGAGGAGCGCGTGGTGCGATGCACAGTGGGCACGCTCGCTGATGCGGGCGCGCGAGAGGGCATCGACCGCACGGCGCTCGTGGTGGTGGGCCGCGTGCTCGGAGCTCGCGGCGGGCTTGCGCACAACGGCGCGCAAGCGGAGTCGTACGAGCGCAGCAAGCTTTACGACCCTTCTTTTGCCACGGGATATCGGAAGGCGAGCAGCTAGCGTGGCCTTCGAGCACTACATATATACCGGGACGACCCGCCTGCGCTGCGGCTACACCACGGGGAGCTGCGCCGCGCTCGCGGCGAAGGCGGCCTGCGAGATGCTCTTGTCACGAAAGCCCGTCGGCCTCGTGTCGATCGTCACCCCCGGCGGGCTTCCCGTCGAGGCGAACGTGGTCGACGCATGCATCGGCGAGGGGTGCGCCCAGTGCGCCGTGCGAAAGGACGCAGGCGACGATGCCGATGTGACCGACGGCGTGCTCGTGTACGCGCGCGTGGAACATGCGGGCTCGGGCGCGGGCGCTGCGGACAGCAAGGGCGTGCCCGAGCGCGAATCGGAAGTTTCCGTCGATGGCGGCGTGGGCGTGGGGCGCGTGACGTTGCCCGGGCTCGAGCAGCCGGTTGGGGCGGCCGCCATCAACGCGACGCCGCGCGCGATGATCACTTCGGCGGTGCGCGAGGTGTGCGCCGTGCACGGCTTTTCTGGAAATATCGCTGTGACGATTTCGGTACCCGAGGGTGTTGCCCTTGCCGAAAAGACCTTCAACCCGCACTTGGGGATAGAGGACGGCATCTCCATCCTGGGCACGACGGGCATCGTCGAGCCGCGCAGCCTCGCTGCCTTGCGCGACAGCATCGAGCTCGAGATCCGGCAGCATGCGGCTATGGGGCGGCGCGGAGTCGTGCTCACGCCCGGCAACTACGGCGAGCAGTTCATCTCGGGGCATTTCCACCTAAACGGTGCGCCGGTGGTCGTCATCTCCAACTTCGTGGGCGATGCGATTGATTGCTGCGTTCGCGAGGGATTCACCAATGTCCTTCTTGTGGGACACATCGGCAAGCTGGTGAAGGTCGCTGGCGGCATCATGGACACCCATTCGCATACCGCCGACTGCCGCGCGGAGATTCTGGCCGCCCACGCGGCCTTGGCCGGCGCGGGCGCGAAGACCGTGCGCGAGATCATGTCGTCGGTCACGACCACGGCGGCGCTCGAGGTAATCGAGGCCGCCGGCGTGGGGGACGCTGCGCGCGCCTCGCTTGCTGCGGCAATCGAGGACAGGTTGCGCCGCCGCGCGGCGGGCGCATGCGACATCGCCGCGGTCGTGTTCGACGCCGAGCGCCGCGAGCTTTTCCGCACGTCGGGCGCCGAAGCAGTTATCGGGGAATTGGGGGCGACGTATGAGTAAAGGCGTGCTGTACGGGGTGGGCACGGGGCCTGGCGAGCCCGAGCTGCTCACGATCAAGGCCGTCCGCACAATCGAATCGTGTCCGGTCATCGCCGCACCGCAGACGGCGGACGGGGCCATGGTCGCGCTCGATATCGTGCGCGGCGCCGTCGACCTTACAGGCAAGACGGTGATCCCCGTGCGATTCTCGATGACGCGCGACGCCGAGCGCCTCGAGCAGCTCGGCTCCCTGC
>ERZ857785.4048-NODE-4048-length-9892-cov-2.649893_pt1 | contig 9892 bp, 8 predicted proteins | sample MGYA00519763_ERZ857785 | MGnify/ENA primary metagenome ERZ857785 (study PRJEB31778, sample SAMEA3449365) | human gut metagenome | biome: human gut; feature: human-associated habitat; material: faeces | place: United Kingdom | collected 2010/2012 ... | reverse complement strand
GCAAGGTCGACTATCTCGCGCCCTTCGGTATCGATCGCATAATGCGCTGCGGCCTCATATTGCGGAATGCGCTCGACGATGGTCTTGCGCGCAGTTTCCAAGTTCTTGAACATCGGGCGTGAATCGGTATTGGGAATACGACGCGCTGCTTCATCGGCCGTGACCTGCAGATACACTACGAAACCGTTGTTCTTCAGAATCTCGCGGTTCTCCTCGCGCAGCACGATGCCGCCGCCGCACGAAACGAGCATGGGGCCCTTGTGGGCGAACTCATCGAGTACCTGGGTTTCCATATCGCGGAACGCCTGCTCACCCTGCTCGGCGAAAATCTGGTTGATCGCCCGACGCTCACGACGCTCGATGTAGGCGTCCAGGTCGATGGTGGCAAGACCGCACTGACGGGCCAGACGGCGCGACGTGGAGGTTTTGCCCGCGACCATGAAGCCCACGAAGAACACGTTGCGCGTCAGCTCGTACGTCGGGCGCGCATGGGGCTTGATCTCGGGGTTGTTGACGACGGCGACGACCTCGTCGGGGGTGGTGACCGACAGCGTGTAGGCTATCGAGTTGCTTTCCGGGGTGATGGCATCGCCCTTGACTTCCTGCTGTTCCATGATGGTCCTCCTGGCTGTTTTAACGAGATACGGTGTTCAAACGTTGCTTGTAGGCTTTGATGGCCGCTTTGATGTCGGCCATGTTATCGGAGCCGAACTTGCGCATATAGGCATCGGCTATGGCAAACGCGACCTCCCCCTCGGCGACCACCGCGCATGCCGGAACGGCGCATACGTCGCTTCGCTCCTTGGAGGCCTGGGCCACCTCGAGCGTGTCAAGGTTCACGGTCTGCAGCGGCTGCATGAGCGTGGGAATGGGCTTCATGGCCGCCGTGACCACCAGGGGCATGCCCGTGGTCATGCCGCCCTCAAGGCCGCCGGCGTTGTTGGACGCTCGCGTGAACTCGGCTTTCGTCCGATCGAGCAAAATGGGGTCGTGCACTTGCGAACCGGGCTTGCGAGCCGCCTCGAAGCCCATGCCGAACTCCACGCCTTTGATGGCGGGGATGCTGAACAGGGCGCCGCCGATGGTGGACGTCAGGCGCTCGGTGGGCACGGCATAGCCGCCGACGCCCGGCAAAAGTCCGCGCACGATCACGCGGAACGTGCCTCCCAAGCTGTCCTTATCCTTGATGGCCCGATCGATCTCGCGTTTCATGGCCTCGCTGGCCTCCGCATCAGGGCAGCGGACTTCGCTCGTCTCGATCTCAAGCGGCGTGTAACGCGACGCGTTCATGAACGGGTCGTCCTCGCGCATGACGGCGCTTCCAATGCCGGTAACGTAAGAGAATATCTCCACGCCCAGATCGGCCAGAAACTCGCGCGCGATGCCCGCCGCCGCAACGCGCGGCGCGGTGGTGCGGGCGCTTGAGCGCTCGAGGATGTTGCGGCAGTCGTCGGTGTTCGTTTTCAACGCGCCCACCAGGTCCGCATGGCCCGGACGAGGGGTCACCTCCCGAGCCAGATCGAGCGGCGGCTCGCCGAAGGGGGCCATGCGTTCGGTCCAGTTCTCCCAATCCCTATTTGCCACGAGCATTGCCACGGGGCTTCCGATGGTGCGCCCGAAGCGCACGCCGGAGATCACCTGCACCATGTCATGTTCGATCTTCATGCGCCCGCCTCGGCCGTAACCCGCTTGGCGGCGCGCCAGATCGACGTTGATCTGCTCCTCCGATATCTTCAGGCCCGCCGGCACGTCCTCGACGATGGCGACCAGGCCCTGTCCGTGGCTCTCTCCTGCTGTGTAATAGCGCATGCTGCTCTCTTTTCGTGCTAGTGCGCGGCCTAGGTTTTACGCCGCGCCGATATGGGCGGGTATGCTTCGATCAGGCGCGTGGGCAATCGAACCCAGCAGCGTCTGCCATAAGGTTGAACAGCTCCGCTTCGGAATACGGTATCTTCACTTCCGTTATGTCGGACACGATAAGCGCCGAAGCAACCGCCTGCGCCACAAGCATGCCTCCGCCGTTGAAAGCCGCCTTGCAATTGGCTTGGAGGGCGTCGGCAACCAGCTTCGTGCGCCCCGATGCGTATACCGCATCCATAACCACCTGGCCAGGACGCAAAAGCCCCGTATCGAACGGAGCGGGGTCGTCGGGCTTCATGCCCACCGGGGTGGCGTTGATTATGATGTCCGCAGAACCCAGCGCCCCCGTCGAGGTGGTATAGCTGCCGAACTTGAACGTCGGCTTCGTATAAGCCTCGCGGAAGCTGCGATGCCCCTCCTTCATGGCGGGGAAGTCGATGGTGGCGTTGGCCAACCTACCGAAACGTTCAAGATAGGCGTCCAACACGCTTCGCGCGCGCTCCTTGTCGCGCGAGAGCAGCAACAGCACATCGGCACCGGCGATAGCGCACGCATGAAGGATGGAGAGGGCCGTAGGGCCCGTTCCGCACACCACCACGCGCTTGCCCTTGAAGGTCACGCCCGCAAGCTCCAGGAACTTGACGCACCCATCGCCATCGGTATTGAAGCCGATCAGCTGATCGTCCTTGCGGACGAGCACATTGGCGCCCTGCGCCAGCTGCGCGCTGGCAGCCTTGCGCGTTGCAGCCTGGAAGGCCAATGGCTTATAGGGAGTGGTGATGTTCACGGACAGAAAATCCCGCGCATCCAAAAAGACGCGGGCGTCGTCCAGCTCGGCGTAATCGGCAAGGGCATAGGTCCAAGGCAGACCCAGCTTTTCGTATAACGCGTTGTACATTACCGGCGATTTCGAATGCGCGACCGGGTGCCCCAGGATATAGAGGCGTTCGCCTTCGCTCTGCTCGGTCATGGAATTCCTTCCTGGTCGATCAAGGGCCTGCAGATTAGCAGGGATTTCATCATACCAATGCAGACTACTTTTGTAGGGGTTAATTCGACCGCAGCGCCCGTCAAATGGACGGTTCTGCTACTTTTCCTGCGCGAAGGCGTTTTGGGCGGCGGATTTGCCGACCACGCTCGCTTGCACCGGCTGAGGCGCGCCCTCGGGCACTGCCCCGCCTAAGATGGCCTGCTCCACCATGCGCACGTATTTCGTATGGCGCAGGTCCTGCTCCGCAAGCGGCGCCAGCAGATACGCCGACATGCCGGCGTTGTGCGCGGCAAGCACGTCGGTTGATAGCTGATCGCCGATCATGACGGTCTCGCTTCGCTTCGCCCCCAGCATGGAGCACGCCGCGAACAGCGCCACGGGCAAGGGTTTCATGGCCTTCGCGATGATGGGCATGGACAGGCGATTCGCAAGCTCATGCACGTTTTTGTGCCAGTTGTTCGAAACCAGGCAGAAGCTCACGCCTGCGTCTCTCGCTTGAGCAAGCCACAGGCCCACGTCTCGCGGGACGTCATGCGTTGCACGGGACAGGATGGTGTTGTCGATATCCAGCAAGACACAGCGGAACCCGCATGCAAGAAGGTCCCTTTCTATGTTGATATGCGATATGCGGGAGAAGTAGCGCTCCGGCTGCAAGTATGGCATGAATCCCCTTACGAGAACGCGGCCTTATGCTCGTCGTAGGTTTCGCTGAACGTGTACTTATCGTTTTGGAAGTAGAAGAAGTAGTACTTGCCAAGCGCATCCTTATTAGGCGAGCACACGGCCTGCAGGCACTCGATGGAAGGCGAGCAGATGGGCGTGGGCGGAAGCCCAGCGTTAGTGTAGGTGCTATACGGGCTATTTGCATGCACCTCGTCCGCCGAGGGATCGTGTCCGACCTCGTAAGCGGTGGTGGCATCGCTTTGCAGGTAACCGTTGCTCGGCTCGCCCTTGGTGGTCAGGCGATTATAGAACACTGCCGCCACCTGAGCGCGCACCGTTTCGTCACCGCTGGATTCCTTCTCCACGATGGATGCCAGGTTGACGGTGTCATACACGGAAAGGCCCTGAGATTCGGGATAGGACCAGTCGAGCCCCGCCGTTTCGGTTTGGAACTGGGTGAGCATGGCGCGAATCAAGCTGTCGGCGGTAGCATCGGCAGCAACATCATAGGTTTTCGGGAACAGGAAGCCTTCAAGGCTGTTCGTGCCCGCAGACTTCAAGAAGCCGTAATCGCCCGCATACACGCTGGCATCCGACGCCGCCTGCTTGAAGGAATCGGCGCTGATGCGCCCGCTGGTGGCGCTTTCCACCGCCGAGGCGATCTCGGTCAGGCGATAACCTTCGGGAATGGTGAGCACAGCATCGGAAACCGGACCGTTGCGCAATGCGGCGATGATATCGTCAACCGTCGCGCCGCCTGCAAAGGTATAGGTGCCGGGCTTGAGGTCGAACCCCGCATCCAGGTCCTTCACGCGTTCGGTGAATTCCTTGGAAGACCCCACCAGCTTGGCATCCACCAGCGCGGAGCCTACGGTGTTGGCCGATGCGCCTTCGTTGACGGTGATGGTGGCCTGCTGGCCTTCCGCCAGAAGCTCGACCTTCGGCGACACGCAGCTGGCAACCGAGGAGCCGACGAACCACAGGATGCCGATGCCGAGAAGCGCCAGCACCGCAAGGAACACGTAATGCGGAACGTTGGATCGTTTGGGTTGGATGTAACTGGTATCGTACGTGCGGAACATACGGTCGCCGCGCGCGTGCGCCGAGCGTGCCGCATGGTTCGGGCGGCGGGAATAGGTCACTTGCCTACGAGGGGACATTTACACTACCTTTCGCCTGCATGGCGGGCATCAAGCCACGCCTGAAGGAACACACTTGCTGCAATCATATCTATCTTGCCGCGCATATCGCGCTCCGACATGCCGCTTTCACGCAAACTGCGCTTCGCCTCCTGCGAGCTGAGACGCTCATCGGTGAACTCCACCGGCAAACCGGCGGCCTTTCCGATGCTTGCCGCGACACCGCGGATACGACCGGCCTGAGGCCCCTCCTCGCCCGAAAGCGTATACGGCAGGCCTGACAAGATAAGCTCCGGCTCCCAGTCCTCGAGCACGCGTTTCCAGCTTTTCGCATTGGAAAGCACCTCGTTTGCGGGAAGCACGCAAACAGGCGATGCCACACGCTCGCGCGGGTCGCTGATGGCGACGCCGATGCGCGTCTGACCGATATCCAGTGCAAGAATCCTCATTATCGACCTAACCTTACGCAGTGAACGGATAAGAAAAACGCCCCGCAGCCTAGGGCGGCGGGGCGTGAAAGCTGCAATCAAAAGCTACAGCAGCATCTTGCGAGCAGCCTCGAGCGCATCATCGATGCCCGCGGCGTTCTTGCCGCCTGCCTGCGCCATGGCCGGCTTGCCGCCGCCGCCACCCTGCACGCAGGGGGCGATGGCCTTGATGATGGCACCGGCGTTGAAGCCGGCTTCGACCGCCTCGGGCGTGCCGGCCGCCATCAGCACGGCCTTGCCGTCCTTCTCGCCGATGAGCACGCACGCGCCGGGCTCCGCCATGCGAGCGGACAGGACATCCCAGCCGTTGCGCAAACCGGCGTCGACGGCTTTTTCGTGGTATCCGCGGTATGCGCCGCGCCCGACCCGCATGCAGCTGCTCAAGAACTCGTGCAAGCATGGAACGCAGCGAAGCAAGCTAGCTAACGCAAACTGGAGCAAATGCAATTAAGGCCCGCTCAATCGAGCGGGCCTTACCTATATATATGCGTTGGCAAGCGGTGCGCCCCTTGCGAACGAAATGCCTCTTATCGCGTTAGCGGGGCGTGTGGGTTCAGGCATGAAAGCCAATGAACCTGTTGCTTTGGCACGATGGCGGGTTTTCCATCGAAAGGGACCGTCTGCTAGGGCGTTCGGCTTAATCCTGCAGCAGCTTCTCCGCGTACGCCAGCTTCACGCAGCAAACGAATACGTCGAGCGCCGTATCCAGCTCCTCGACGGGCGGCAGGCTGGGGGCGATGCGGATGTTGCTGTCGGCGGGGTCGTTCCCGCCGGGATAGGTTGCTCCGGCGGGCGTCATGGTCACACCGGCCTCGGCGCACAGAGCGAGCGTGCGCTTCGCCGTACCGGGCATGGCGTCGCATGAGACAAAGTAGCCGCCCTTCGGCTCCGTCCAGCTCGCGATGTTGAGCGGGGCGATACCGCGCAGGGCTGCCAGAACGGCCTCGAACTTCGGGCGCAGGATGGCGGCGTGCTTGGCCATATGCTCCGCCAGGCCTTTATCATCGTGCAGGAACTTCACGTGACGCAGCTGATTGAGCTTGTCGTGGCCGATGATCTGCGGGCTCATATGCGCCTTCATGTCCGCGATGTTGGCGCTGCTTGCCGCCATTGCCGAGATGCCCGCACCGGGGAAGGTGACCTTGCTGGTTGAGGCGAACTTGAAGCAGCGGTCGGGGTTTCCGGCATCATCGCAAGCGCGGCGGATGTCGAGCAGCTGATCTTGCTGCGCCGCGTCGTCGCTCAGGTGATGGATGCCGTACGCGTTATCCCAGAAGATACGGAAGTCGTCGGCCGCGCAGGGCATGCCGGCCAAGCGGCGCACCACCTCGTCGGAATAGGTTGCGCCGCTGGGGTTGGAATATTTCGGCACGCACCAGATGCCCTTGATCGAAGCATCTTCGGCAACCAGGCGCTCCACCTCGTCCATATCCGGGCCGTCCTCGTTCATGGCAACGGGGATCATCTTGATGCCGAAGGCCTCGGTCACGCCGAAGTGCCTATCGTATCCGGGGCAGGGGCACAGCCATTTCACTTCGTCGAGCTTGCACCAAGGCATATGACCCAGCGTGCCGAACATCCAGCAACGAGCCATGGTGTCGTACATGATGTTCAGGCTGGAGTTTCCGAACACCACCACATGTTCGGCGTCATCGTCGAGCATAACGGCCATAAGGCGCTTCGCCTCGGGAATGCCGTCGAGCACGCCGTAGTTTCGGCAGTCCGTGCCATCTTCGGCGGTGCAGTCGTCGACATCGACGATGCACGTGAGCATGGGCATGCTCAGGTCAAGCTGTGCGCGGGAGGGCTTGCCGCGCGCCATGTTCAGAGCCAGCCCCTTCGCCTTGAGAGACTCGTATTTGCGGGTGAGCGCATCGCGCGTTGATTCCAACGCTTCGTGGGCAAGCTCTGCGTAAGCTGGCATCGTGGTGCATCCTTTCGCCGTTTGCGGGGTAAGAACAATCGAAAACACCTACCTGAGGTAGGCAAAGTCAAGTATAATCCCAGCGTCAATGTAAACAATCGACCGGCCGTTAAATGCGTCCGTTTCCCGGATTTCGGCGATGCCGGCTGGAGGGCCGTGCGGTTTGCCTGGGGGATGGGCTTGAAAACGGCATAAGGGGCGGGCACAGAACATGGAATCGAATGATTTGCTGGTCGTTTTGGCCATGGTTATCTACTTCGTCGTGGTGCTGGCGGTGGGCTTCTCCTACGCCAAGCGCTCGAACTCCTCTACCGATGAGTACTTCATCGGCGGTCGTAAGGTGGGCCCGTGGTTCACTGCGCTTTCCGCCGAGGCCTCCGATATGTCGGGCTATCTGCTCATGGGCATCCCCGGTCTTGCTTACTTCTTCGGCGCCTCCGAGGCCATGTGGACCTGCATCGGCCTTGCTATCGGCACGTATTTGAACTGGTTGTTCGTGGCCAAGCGCCTGCGTCAGTACTCCGAGCGCGTGCATGCCATCACCATTCCGGCCTTCTTCTCCAACCGCTTCCATGATAAGAAGAACATCCTGTCCACGGTTGCAGCGGTCATCATCTTGCTGTTCTTCTGCGTCTATACGGGCAGCTGCTTCGTCACCTGCGGCAAGCTGTTCCACACGCTGTTCGGCATCGACTATGCGGCCATGATGATCTTCGGCGCCGTTGTCGTGTTCGCCTATACGCTGGTGGGCGGGTATCTTTCGGTTGTGGCAACCGACTTCATCCAGGGCTGCTTGATGTTCTTCGCGCTTGCCGTGGTGCTTATCGGCTCTATTGCCTCCGTCGGCGGCGTCGATGTGACGGTGGCCTTCCTGCAGAACATTCCCGGCTTCTTGAACGGCGGGCAGCTCACCACTCCCATTATGGATGCTGCTACGGGCTTGCAGGCGGTCCAGGGTGATCAGCCGCTGTTCGGTGAGCCTACCGATTTCGGCATCCTCACCATCATCTCCACCTTGGCTTGGGGCCTTGGCTACTTCGGCATGCCGCAGGTGCTCGTGCGCTTCCTAGGCATCCGTTCTGCTGAGGAGGTTCGCCAGTCGCGCATCATCGCCGTGGTGTGGGTCGTCATCTCCATGGTGTGCGCCCTGTGCATCGGCTTCATCGGACGCGCCATGCTGCCCACCTATTTCGGCACCAATGCGGCTGCTGAGAACATCTTCATCGTGATCGCCCAGATGATCCTGCCCGCCTTCATGTGCGGCGTGGTGGTGTCCGGTATTCTTGCGGCTTCTATGTCCTCTGCTTCTTCGTATCTGCTCATCACCGGTTCCTCGGTTGCCGAGAATATCTTCCGCGGCATCATCAAGCGCGATGCCACCGATCGTCAGGTCATGATCGTTTCCCGCATCACGCTGGCCGTGGTCATGATCATCGGCATCGTCATCGCCCTTGATGAGAACTCCGTCATCTTCCGTGTCGTCTCTTATGCCTGGGCGGGCCTTGGCGCATCGTTCGGCCCGCTTGTGCTGTGCAGCCTGTATTGGCGTCGCACGAACCTGCCCGGCGCGCTCGCGGGCATGCTCGGCGGTGCGATCACGGTGGTGGTTTGGCATAACCTCATCAAGCCGCTCGGCGGCGTGTTCGGCATCTACGAGCTTCTGCCGGCTTTCATCGTCTCGCTTCTCTGCATCTTCGTGGTCTCCAAGCTCACGGCAGAGCCCTCGCAGGAGATTTACGATGAGTTCGATCACTACACCGAGGCGCGCATGGATGAGGATGTGAATCCTACGGCTGCATAGCTGTACGTGGCGCATATATAGGTATTCAAACGGGGAAGGGGCTTCAGATTTCCTTCCCCGTTTCGCGTTTTCGGGATCTGCGTAAAAGCATACGCATGAACTGGTTTTATGAACGCATGCACACAAGCGTTTTTCCTGCAACCGTTCTCCGTGCTATCATATGCGATGCTAATGCCCGTAATCACAGTACCTAAGCTCAATCTAGGAGGTTCTTGGATGAGCCAATCTATAATCGATCTCAGCAGGCGAGCATTCATCGGCGGTGCAGCAGCGCTTGGCGCCACGTCGCTTATCATCCCCGAGTTCGCGTTTGCTGAAACGGCCGCCGAGAAGCAGGCCGAGGCGGATGCCGTTCGCAATCAGCTGGTCGGCTTGCAGGCCGATCTCGAAACTGCCGGCGAAAACTACTATGCCGCTCTTGACGAGCAGGAAAGCGCCCAGCGCTCCATGGAGGAGCAGCAGGTTAAGATCGACGAGACCACTGAGGAAATCGAGGGTCTGCAAGATCGCCTGAGCACGCGCGCCCGCAGCATGTACCGCTCCGGCTCCACCACGTTCATCGATTTTCTGCTGGGTGCTTCCTCTTTTGCCGAGTTCACGCAGAATTGGGAGCTGCTGAACCAGATCAACGCCAACGACGCTGATCTGGTCGACCAGACCAAGGCCGCTCGCGAGCAGCTTCAGGCGGCTAAAGACGAATTTGCGCGTCAGGAGCAGATCGCAGCCCAGAAGGCTGCGGAATGCAAGCAAATCCACGATGAAGTTCAGGTCAAGGTGCAAAACGCCACCGACCTTATGAACTCCCTCGACGAAGAGGCGCGTGCCCTGCTTGAGCAGGAGCAGGCTGCGGCCGCTGCCGCAGCGGCTGCCCAGGCACAGGCAGAGGCGGAGGCTGCAGCTGCAGCTGCCGGCGGTAACGGCGGCGGCAACCAGGGCGGCGGAAGCAACGATGGCGGCAACCAGGGCGGCGGCAATGATGGCGGCAACCAGGGCGGCGGCAATGATGGCGGCTACCAGGGTGGCGGC
>ERZ857785.4047-NODE-4047-length-9893-cov-2.786440_pt1 | contig 9893 bp, 9 predicted proteins | sample MGYA00519763_ERZ857785 | MGnify/ENA primary metagenome ERZ857785 (study PRJEB31778, sample SAMEA3449365) | human gut metagenome | biome: human gut; feature: human-associated habitat; material: faeces | place: United Kingdom | collected 2010/2012 ... | reverse complement strand
CGACTCCGCCAACCGCCGCATCTCCATGCCGGAGGGCTTCCTCTGCGCCGACGCCATCCTGCGTCTCAGTCAGAACGTCACCGACGGGCTCCACGTCAACGAGAAGATCGTGGACCGGACCTGCCGGGAGTACCTGCCCTTCATTGCTACGGAGAACCTGATGATGGAGGGCGTCAAGCGAGGTGGGGATCGTCAGGAGCTCCATGAGAAGATCAGACAGCTCTCAATGCAGGCCGGAAAAACAGTCAAGGAAGAGGGAAAAGAGAATAACCTCGTAGACTTAATCGCTGCAGATCCTGCATTCGGATTGACAAAAGATGATATCGAAAAGAACCTTAAGCCTGAGCTTTATGTGGGACGTGCACCTCGTCAGGTAGAAGTATATCTGCGTGATGTAGTTAATCCGGTGCTTGAAGCACATAAGGATGAGAGTGGAGTAAAGGCAGAGATTAACGTATAATATCGAAAGTATAGATAACGTTAATTTGCTTGTATTAACATATTTATCTAAATGAAAAACCCCGGCATATAAACCTGTTTCATGGTTTATATGCCGGGGTTTTATATATCCGTCAAGTATGAAGTTAGTTTAAATTAATTCTCTTTGACATCATCTCAGGATTGGTAGCCTCGCTGATTGCCACATGCTTGCTGATTACACCGGCCTTGTACAGATTGAAGATGCTTGTATCCATTGCAATCATATTCTCAGCTGCAGAGGTGTAGATGATACCGTCAATCTGATGGACCTTGCCTTCACGGATTAAGTTCCTTATTGCAGGCGTGAGTACCATGATTTCAAAAGCAGGAACCATCTCACCGTTTGTGGCAGGTAAAAGCTTCTGGCAGACAACAGCCTGCAGCACAGATGCAAGCTGGATGGCTATCTGGTGCTGCTGGGAAGCAGGAAACGCATCGATTATTCGGTCAATGGTATTTGCGGCACCAATTGTGTGAAGTGATGAAAATATGAGGTGACCGGTTTCAGCCGCTGTGACAGCTGTATTGATGGTCTCATAGTCTCGCATCTCTCCAAGCAATATGACGTCAGGACTCTGGCGGAGTGCGGCGCGAAGTGCAGTGAGATAGCTTTCTGTATCTGTGTTGATTTCACGCTGTGACACAATACATTTGTCATGACGATGTAAAAACTCAAGCGGATCCTCAAGAGTGATAATATGCTCTTCCTTCTCATGGTTGATCTGATCAATAATACATGCTAGTGTGGTAGATTTACCGCTTCCGGCTGGGCCGGTAACCAGCACCATGCCGTTGTTTGTTTCCGCAAGCTCCATAACAGAGTCCGGTATATGTAAATCGCTTGGCTTTGGCAGTGTGAATGAGATAACACGGATGACAGCAGAGTAAGAGCCACGCTGTTTGAAAGTGCTCACTCTGTAACGCGATACTCCCGGTATAGCGAAGGAAAAGTCATCATCTCCGGTTTCCTCGAATTTTGAAATATCTCTCTCGGCAAGAGCATAGATTGATGTGACAAATTCAAAGGTTTCTTTTGGAATCATTCTGATTTCATTGAGGCACTCCATTACTCCCTTTGATTTGTATGTGAGAGGGCGGCCGGCCACTATGAAAATATCCGATGCTCCGTTGTCAGTCGCTTCTTTTAATATCTTTTTAACATCCATTTTAGTTTCCTCCAATTAAATTTAGTGTATCATTTTCCTCGAAAGCTGTGTCGGTATTGAGCTTCCATTGTTTTATTTTATAAAAAGCATCCTGCCTGTGGACAGGATAGTTGATATCAAGCTTTACAGTGAGAGTCTGCGTATCGCTTACAGTACAGGTGATAGTATAGGTCAGACCGGTAACCTTGCCGTTTGATTCATTTTCAGCGAGGTTTTTATTTATTGCAGTATCGTTGTCTGATAGAGCAGTCTTTATGGCCTCATAGTATGCTGCTTTATCAGGATTGCCCTCGTAGGCGGATGCAAGAATGGCATCAATCTGTGATATCTCATCCCATACCTTTTCGCATGCACGGTAATACGAGCTGTTGTTATCAGCAACGCGTTTGCTCAGCTTATAGTCGGAGTTTGCTGTGACAAAGGCGAGTGCCGAGAACGTGACAATGCATATCATGGAAAAAGTAAGCAGGATGGTCGAAAAACCGAAATTTGAAAATTCTCTTCTTTTTTTCATGGGGTGCTCACCGTCCTTCCATCAGAGGAAAGTGCAGTATAGCTGCATGCAGTAATGCTGTATACACAGTGGCTGTCTGCTGCTATAAACTCTATGTCAGCCTTTTGTACTCCGTAGGCATCCTGCCCAAGCCTGCTTACAATAACCTTGTATGCGGCATCATCCTTATCACATGGATGATAGCTTTTGTCAAGATAAATGAATAGCTTTTCATCTGCACAGATGGAGCCGTCAAAGAGCGATGATACGGCGTTTAAATCGCCATGCTCCTGTTCGTATGCGCTTGCTGCATTGCTGCATGCATTAACAGCCTCATGCAGCACCTGAGTTTCTTCTGTCAGCTTGTGGGTCTTTATGAAGAAAAGCAGTCCCACAATCAAAAGAGCTGAAAAAAGCAGCAGATTAATGGTAATCTCAAGCAGGAATATTCTGTTTTTCGATTGTTTAAGCTTTGTTGAAATCATGGTTTATTCCTTGTGGTATGTAAGTTTGTGTGGCATCGAGTGGCATATCGGGGAGCGGTGTACGTGATATTGCTGCATTTATTGTCGGACGATGATTAGTCGGAATTGACGGAGCAGTAGGTATCGGTAGTGCCACCGGATGTATCGGTGATAGTTACGGTAATCATTTTGTCGGTGGTTTCTGCCATGTCAAGTCCCCCGATTTCGACAATCCTTTGTCCACTGTCCAGACTGTATGAGGAACCATCCTGTACATAGAGCTCTCTTAGAGAACCGCCATAATAGTATATGAAGGTATTATACACGATGTCATTTATTGTGTTTTTCAGACATAGAGCCTTCGTGCCATTTATTGTTTCTACACTGATTGCAGCGTCAGAATCATTCTGTCTGACTTTTTCGCGCAGATAAGATGTGACAGTGCGTACCTCGTAGTTGTAATTCATGGCATTGGCAGTGGACTTGTATTGCTTTACGCCAATCAGCACGAGGATAAAAGCAGTCAGCGCAAAAAGAAAAAACAGCAGCATCACAAAAAAACTGTCAGCCTGATGTGATCTTGATTTTAGCTTGAACATGGGTTATTTCCTCTCTATTATTGTCACATCGGGACGCAGATTGGAGCCGATGTATTGATAGTCTATGTAATAATAGTCGCTGTCGTAGGTGAGACCATAATGGTCTGTTAGATAATTTATGTCCGGAGGGTATGTTCCCTCAAGAGCATAGCACTGTGTGATACTTCGTGTGAGGGCGCGTTCCAGCGTGCTCTTGCTTCTTTTGGTATTGTCATCTGACAGCTTTGAAGAGAAAACACCAAACAAAACGGTACATGCGGCTAAAAGCACAATTGGTATGAATTTCCATATGGTTGATTTCTTTTTCTGAACAAAAAACAGCATGCTGTGCCTCCGTAAGCTATCCTATGCTTGAGATAATTCCAAGCAGTGGGAGTAAAAATGATACTAGTATGAAGCCAATGAATATACAAAGCAGGATAACCATGGCAGGTTCAATCACTGATATGAATCGTGACAGCCTTGCATCTGTGTCATCCTCACAGGATGTACATATATGCTGCATGACCTCGTCCATAGACCCGGTTTTGCTGCCGATTGCAATCCAGCTTGAGTACATCTTTGAAAAAATATTGGAGTGCAGCAGTGCCTCCGAAAATGTCTCGCCGTTAGATATATTTTTACGGCAGTCATTTATTTTAGAATCAAGGACAGGATTGTTTACAAGAGCCTGTGCCAGATCAAGACCACGGTCTGTGTCGAGTCCGCTTGAGAGTGCTAAAAACATGCAGTTTGCAAAGCGGCTGGATGCGATTGACATGGAAAGAGCAGTTTTCATAAGAAACTTTTTTCCGAAGAGTGTCTTAAAAAATATAAAAAGAACCAGTGCGGCAAAGAGCATGACAGCTATAATGATAAGCAGATATCTGTTGATGTATTCACTGAGCTTCATGAGCACGGCAGCGGTGCCGGTAAGCTCACTTCCAAGCTCTGCATATATCTGTGAGAATACAGGTAAAACCTTGGCAATCATTACGACAATAACGGCAATCATCACGGCAGAAAGCACGAGAGGATAGGCAACGGCACTTTTGATGCCTGAAGCTATTTCGTCTTCGCGGTCATAGTACTTTGAGAGTGAGTTTAAGACCTCTTCAAGACGGCCGGTTTCTTCACCCAGCTGTATCATATTTATCATATATTTTGGAAAGTATCCTGTATCTTTAAGCGCACTGTGAAGCGTTGCACCAAGCTCCATTGGCTTATATATCTGCTCAAGCAGATCACGTGTCTGCTTATCAGGTGCTTCATCACATAATATGGAAACACCATAGTATGTAGGAAGCCCGGCTGCTATGATAAGAGAAATCTGCTGACAGAAGGCAGAAAGCTCTGCATTGCTTAAAATCTTGGATTTTCTAGACATTTATGTCCTCCTAATAGACGTATTTGGTAATGTAATCATTTTTTTGTGCTATGAACTTCTTTGGCGAATCACTGGTAGATGCAAATGTTGGATCCAGCATGTTCCATGAGGTACCATCAAACTCGATGATGCCGTTTATCCAGCCCTTATCCTTTATATAAGTACTGATCCAGGCATGATATTCTTCACCGGCATATCCTACCTCTAAACGTGTGGGAATAGCCTGAGTCCTTAGCATAGTAGCCATGACTGCCGCATAGTCAAAGCATATACCGGTATTTTCGGTAAAGACTTTGTCCACATCAGGCAGATAGCCGCTTTTGACATTTTTAGCCTTGTCATAGTCGTATTTGAAGTTTGAAATGATATAATTGTATACACTTTCCACGACCTCAGTATCGCTGCTGCAGTAGTACGCCAGTGAGCTGCCTTCCTTCACAGCCGGAGAATCGGCAGTGAAATTTACATACTGGTTAGGGTACAGATACGGTCCGAATTCATCGGTGATGGAGACAGAAATCACCTGCGACAGCACGGTGGCATATTGTGTCCCCTCAACATTTTCAAACACGGTTACAGTATACGAACCACTTGAAGCAACCAGAGGAAACACTTCATTTCCTCCATGCAGATCAAAGGTGTACGTGACACTGTCAGGCCCGGTTATCTGAAGCTTGACCTTTTGATTAGAACCGTGATAATTCACTATGATATAGCCGCTGCTGCTGTTTGAAGCATCGATACTGGCTACATCACATGTATAGGTTTGTGTGCCGTCGGCAGTTGGAGTAAGCACCTTTGGAGCAGAGTCCCAGGTGCCCTTTTCAGTAGAAGTATGGGAAAGAGGCTCCTTAGATACACCGTCATTTTTGGAATTACCGCATGCACCAAGCAAAAGGCATGATAATAATATGAGTGGAAGTGCTTTTTTATACAGTATGCACTTCATAAAAATCTCCTAAATATAAAGTTGTTTCTTTTTTATTATATTATAATGTATTTTCTTGTAAAATAAAATGGAAAAATGTATAATATTAAAAAATGGTTTAGATTATCAAAAGAAGAGAGTAAAAAGAAAGAATACTAGTGATGGAAAGTTTCTTACCGCAGTAGTCAATTTTCTTATCATGGCACTCATCGTATTTTGCATAGTAAAGGCTATGAATGCAGCAGGAGAGAGATTTGGACACAAAGAGGAAAAATAGCGATACATTTATTGTGTGAAACTAATAAAATCCATTGCATAAAGTGTGAAAATCTGTTACATACAGTATAAAACTCTTGACTGTGCAATAAAAACGTAGTATATTAGTTCTGTTATTTAGAATTGAAATTAGGAGGTCTTATCGTGGCAACTTTAAAAATTGTTTTATCGGTATTATTTATAATCGTCAGTTTAGTAATTACTATAGTTATTCTTTTCCAGGAGGGCAAGTCAGCAGGGCTTGGCACTATCGCCGGAGTTGCTGATACATATTGGGGCAAGAACAAGGGACGTTCAAAGGAAGGACGTCTGGTTAAGGCGACCATTGTATGTGTTGTTCTTTTCTTTATTATTTCAATTGCTTTAAATATGGGAATATGGTAAATACTTAGACTGTCGAGAAATCGGCAGTCTTTTTTATTGAATCAACATCCATATGATGAAAATGCCGCTAGTACAAATTTTTAAGACCTGTGCATTTGATTTGAAATCAGACATCCATATGGTGCAACGAAAAAGGAGAGATAATGAGTAATATAGATAAATATGAAACACGAAAAAAGATGGTCTATGACTTCATGTGCGATGACATGTATGTTCCGATGAAAATCAAGGAACTGTGCATAGTACTTGGAGTAAAAAAAGAGGACAGACCACAGCTTGAACAGATTCTTTTGGATTTGCAGGCAGAGGGAAGGATAACACTCTCAAAGCGCGGGAAATACTCAAAGTCGGAAATTAAAAAGACAGTCGGCGTATTCACAGCGCATCAAAGGGGATTTGGCTTTGTCACTGTGGAGGGAGAGCCTGATGATATTTTTATCCCTGCAGAGTATGTAAATGGTGCTATGCACATGGACACTGTTGAGATTACAATCTCCCCTGTCACAACAGGCCGCCGCAAGGAGGGAAAGGTTGTTTCCATCATAGAGCGAGGCATGAAGCAGGTAGTCTGCACCTATGAGGCGAGTGATAACTTTGGCTTTGCAGTGCCTGACAATACCAGATTTGGCACAGATATTTTCATACCAAAGGAGCGCTCAAAGGGTGCTATGTCGGGCCATAAGGTAGTGGTTGAAATCACAAGCTATGGTAAAAAGGGCAAAAAGCCGGAGGGCAAGGTCGTTGAAATAATCGGACATATAGATGACCCGGGTACAGATATTCTTTCTATAGTAAAGGCTTATGATCTGCCGGTGGATTTTTCGGAGAAAATCATGCATCAGGTGCAGAATGTGGCAAAGGATGTGACACCTGCGGATATGGCCGGCAGGATAGATTTACGCGACTGGATGATGGTCACGATAGACGGAGAGGATGCAAAGGATCTTGATGATGCCGTGTCTTTATACATGGATGGCGACAATTATGTACTTGGAGTACACATAGCAGATGTGTCGAATTATGTGCAGGAGCACAGTGCCCTTGATGTGGAGGCACTTAAGAGAGGAACATCGGTTTATCTTGTAGACAGAGTAATTCCGATGCTTCCAAGAGAGCTTTCAAATGGCATATGCTCCTTGAATGAGGGATGTGACAGGCTGGCTCTTTCATGCATTATGACAATAAATAAAAAGGGTGAAGTTATCGATCATAAGATTGCAGAGACAGTCATAAAGACAAACCGCAGAATGACATACACAAATGTAAAAAAGATTCTTGCAGATAAGGATGCCGCTGTGATTGAAGAATATAAGGAGCTTGTGCCTATGTTTGAAAAAATGGCAGAGCTTGCAGCAATTCTACGCAAAAAGAGAATGAAACGAGGTTCTATAGACTTTGACTTTCCGGAGACTAAAGTTGTGCTCGATGAAGATGGTCATCCGATAGATATAAAGCCGTATGACAGAAATGTGGCAACAAAGCTCATTGAGGATTTTATGCTTATAGCAAATGAAACTGTGGCTGAGGATTATTTCTGGCAGGAAATACCTTTTGTATACAGAACACATGACAAGCCGGACTCAGAAAAAATCGCAAAGCTTTCCACATTTATCAATAATTTTGGCTATACGCTTCATATTGGTGCTGATGAGGTACACCCAAAGGAGCTTCAGAAGCTTTTGATGAAGGTGGATGGCACAGATGAAGAATCCCTGATAAGCAGACTGACACTGCGCTCTATGAAACAGGCGAGGTATACAACAGCATGTACAGGACATTTTGGACTGGCGGCAAATTATTATTGTCACTTTACATCACCAATCCGCAGATATCCTGATTTGCAGATACACCGTATCATCAAGGAAAATATCCGTGGCAGGATGAATGATAACCGCAGGGAGCACTATGAGTCTATACTCGATGCTGTTGCAAAGCAGGCAAGTGAGACCGAACGACGTGCAGAAGAGGCAGAGCGTGAAACAGTCAAGCTTAAAAAATGTGAATACATGTCAAATCATATTGGTGAATGCTTTGAAGGAGTTATATCAGGTGTCACGAAGTGGGGCTTTTTCGTGGAGCTTCCAAATACAGTTGAGGGACTTGTGCGCGTGACAGACCTTACAGATGATTTCTATGAGTTTTACGAGGATACCTATGAACTGGCCGGTTCAGCCACCAATAAGAGATACAAGCTTGGACAAAAAATCAAGGTTGTTGTGGACAGTACTGACAAAATTATGCGTACAATTGATTTTAAACCGGCGGAATAATATGACAATAATGACGAAATTTTTTATGATTTAAAAATACTTATTTGATTATCTGTTATTTGTCGGTCGTTGTGCGATAGATTTATTGAAAAAGATGTCATAATATATTATATAGTGTAAATAAACAGAAATGTGAACCAGCGGTTTACAATAATTTACGTTTTAGATATTGGCAATTATAAAAAAATGTGTTAGTATTGTAAAGCAGTTTGAGGAAAGGAGATACCGACATGGCTAAGGAACCAAAGAAATTAATAGCCAACAACAAAAAGGTCTATCACGATTACTTTTTGCTTGAGAAATACGAAGCCGGTATTTCACTTGCAGGAACTGAGGTGAAGTCACTTCGAATGGGAAAGGGCAGCATAAAGGAGTCATTCATCCGTATTGAGAACGGTGAGATTATCCTGTATGGCATGCATATCACACCATATGAGAAGGGAAATATCTTCAACAAGGATCCACTCAGACCTAAAAAGCTTTTACTCCACAAGAAGGAAATCGAGAAGCTTTCATCAAAGATGAAGGAAAAGGGTTTCACAATTGTGCCGGTGGAGGTATACTTTAAGGGGAGTCTGGTCAAAGTAGAGATAGCACTTGCCAAAGGTAAGAAGCTTTATGATAAGAGAGCAGACATAGCCAAGAAGGATCAAAAGCGAGAGGCACAGAGAGATTTCAAAATCAGAAATCTTGGTTAGCAAAAAATGAATATGGGCTAGTAAAGGTTTCGACGGGGTACATGCAGCTGGAGAAGCGAGTCGTATGGCGATGCGTTAAATGGCCAAATTAAAATTAAACGCTGAAGATAATTTAGCATACGCTGCCTAATGGCAGCAGTCTGACCTAGAGCACTCACACTTTAGGACCCAGGCTTCGACTATGTGAGAAACGACGTTGGCAAAGCTTTGAGCCATCGGGCGTATTATGAAGCTACTGAAACCACAAGGTTGTTTGTTATCGTGTGGCAGAGGGAATGTTAAATAATAAACTACACTCGTAGAAGGACAGGGAATTGTATTTCGGACACGGGTTCGACTCCCGTCTAGTCCACTAAAAGGCGGTTTGTGATAAAACCGCCTTTTTTTCTTGCAAAACCGCACCTCTTTCTTGTCCTTTTGAGCATGCTTGTATACAGACTTGAGTACGTGGTCGGTCTTCCGGACGCCGGCGGTCATGACATAGCTGTCTGTTCCGATTTCCTACAGCAGAAAGTGCGGTTAATAAATCATTTAAGGAGTCAGTAAAACTGTTATTTCAGGTTATCGAAAACATCGTAAAAACGTGGGATGTATCGTATTTGAAAAATTAATTTCAAAAAAATGTAAAAAAGTGTTGACAAGTATGAAATAGGGTGATATTATATCGGAGTCGCTTCGGTGAGGCAACAAAAACGAAACAGCAAAACAGCATATCGGGGTGTGGCTCAGCTTGGCTAGAGCGCCTGGTTTGGGACCAGGAGGTCGCAGG
>ERZ857785.4044-NODE-4044-length-9898-cov-2.914863_pt1 | contig 9898 bp, 16 predicted proteins | sample MGYA00519763_ERZ857785 | MGnify/ENA primary metagenome ERZ857785 (study PRJEB31778, sample SAMEA3449365) | human gut metagenome | biome: human gut; feature: human-associated habitat; material: faeces | place: United Kingdom | collected 2010/2012 ... | reverse complement strand
TAAAGGCAGTTATCGAATCTGAAACAGGTCACAGGTGTATTCTGCCTATTACTTTCCGACAATAAGTTTACCCCATCTTTGTAATGAAAAAGATTGATTTTTTCATTACAAATGTATATAATAATCTTAGGAAGGAGCGTGATATAAATGGCACAGGCAGTAAATGTAAATTTCCGTATGGATGCAGAACTTAAAAAGAACATGGAACAGGTATGTGAGGACATGGGATTGTCCATGACAACCGCATTTACTATTTTTGCAAAAAAAGTAAGCCGTGAACATAGGATTCCTTTTGAGATTACGGCAGATCCGTTCTATTCTGAGAGCAATATGGCGCATTTGCGGCGGGGAATTGCAGCACTTGATTCCGGCAAGGGAGTAGAGCATGAGCCTCTTTTGGAGGATGGCGAATGAAAAAAATCTGGTTTGAAGAAGCATGGGAGGATTACCTATATTGGCAGTCGCAGGATAAAAAAACACTAAAACGAATCAATGCACTTTTAAAAGATACGGAAAGAAGTCCGTTTGAAGGAATTGGAAAGCCTGAACCGCTGAAAGGCGAGTTGAGTGGTTTTTGGAGCAGACGGATTGATGAAACCAATAGATTTGTCTATCGGGTTGAAAATGGTGTATTAGAGATTTTGTCCTGCCGTGGACATTATGATGATTAAAGACTAAGACTGGATATGTCAGGACTTTTCTTTTGAAAACTGAAGCATTTACATCATCTACATCAAATTCCACATCATTTACATCGTAACGGTGCTGATAAATCCGGAAAAATTAGATGTAGCGAAATGTGCGGAAAGAGGATATAAGAGGGATTGGGACATTTTAGGAGACTATATCAATCTGTCCGAAGCCGTCCCGACGATGAAGAGCTTGGATAAGTAGAAAGGCTTGAATAGGGCATTTACAAGCGTTTTAGAAGGTTTATATTTGTATTTTACGACAAAGTTACGATAAATGGTTAGCTTTGATATAGTAAATAATTAAGACATCATTACGTATAGTGATATAGGTAGTGGTGTCTTTTTGCGTATGTCGGGATAGTTTACCGTTAGATGTGCAGCAGTATTTTACGGAAAGGGTATATCTGATGTGTTCATGCGTTGGGTGGGTAATAGGACCAGATGTAAATTGTCGTAATCTATAGGGAATCTCCTCTACTTTTCTGCTTTTATTTTATATAATGGATGATAGAAATGTAATTCACACAAGATACAATCATAAATGTGTTAGGGATATGGATTTATCCCCATGCTAACCCTCGAAAATACTGGTATTTAGTCGATTGTTGAGATATAATTATTAAGATATTATATCTTATGAGAGGATTGATAATATGGCTTTGATAGAATGTCCTGAATGTGGTGGAAAAGTATCGGATAAAGCACCAGCGTGTATTCATTGTGGTTATCCGTTACAAGAACCAAAGGAAGAACAAGTACAACAAATACAGTATTGTCCATATTGCGGAAAACAGAACATTATAGAGAGTACATTTTGTGGTTACTGTGGAAAATCCTTTGTCAAGAAGGAAGAAAGAAATGAAATTGTGTCAGTAAGTTCAGATACGGATGTTGTAGATATTATGGATTATAAGAATGATTTGGATTTGCCAACGGATATGGTTCGTTTACAACAAGCACAAATTATTCAACAGCAACGACAACTTGAAGAACAAAGACGACAATTTGAAGCGCAAGCAAAATGTCCTAAATGTGGTTCAACTTCTTTGTCTGGCGGTAAACAAGGATTTGGCTATGGTAAAGCAGTTGCAGGTGCAGTATTACTAGGTGGTGTTGGATTATTGGCAGGCGGTATAGGTGCTAATAAAACGGTTGTAACTTGTTTGAATTGTGGATATAAATTTAAAATGTAGGAGGATGAATGGAATGAAATACTGTGCTAAATGTGGAAATCCTATGGAAGATGATATGATGTTCTGTCAGAAGTGTGGAACAAAGTTTGAAGGGGTAATTGCGTCTGCTCAAACTGGTATAGAAGCCAAAATAGCAAAGATGAAGAAATATAATCTTGTTATTGATGCGTCATCAATGTCTTGGCAATATGTACATGATGATACTGAAAGAGCAGGTAATGTACTTGTTAAGCAAAACCAGATGTGTCACGAGTTACAAGATTTAATAGTTGATATTTTATCTAGTGTTGATGATAAAAATAAAGATTCAGTTGAAAAAGAAGTATATACATATATATTGGATATGGGACGAAGGATGTGTCTTGAAGGTGCGAAGATGTTTGCTGACTATTCAGGATATAAAGAACTATTCGACCAAGGAAATAGTTTGGTTCAGATAAGGAGAATAGAACCTGCACAATTTTTAGGACAAATGCAACAAGTTGATATTCCTTATAAATCTATTTCTGGTGTTCAAGGGTTAAATGCTTGGGAATTAAAAGAAAAATTAAATGCTGATGTTATCTATAATAACTTAGAATATCGGGAACTTACTAAAAAGTTTGCACAAGCATTTAATGAAATGATGGCGAAAGAAATTAAAAGGTATACGGATTTCTTTTTAAGTCCGGGTATTGAGCATATAAATACAAATTGGGATATGTATGTTACAATTCTAAAAGGTTTACCAATGTCGATGATAGATACGCTTGATGAAAGTGGATGGAAAGCAATATTGGATGACCGAGAAAAAAATCATAATGGTGGTCAGTTTAAACGTGAATTTTTAAGAAAGCGTGATGAACAAAGAGAGGAACAACGGAAAAAAGAACAAGAAATTGAAGATAAAAAATATTGGGAAATACATCCAGAAGAATATAAGCAATTAGAATCCAATAAAGCCAAAATTGCTGAAATTATGACAGCGATAGATAGTGTTGAGCAAGAAATTCGTTCGTTGGAAAATGCAAAGAAGCCGTTGGATAATAAGAAAATAGATATAGAAAGTAGTATTTCTTATAAAAAATATAATGTGGATAAATTAGGCAAAAAAATATTTGGGAAGAAAAAAGCAGAGGCAGAAATACAAGTATTGAATGGTGAAATTGAAAAATTAAGCCAAGAGTTACAAAGTGTATCTGATGAAGTTAAAGTTGCAGAAAAACCAATATTTGATAAGAAACTTGAACAGAGTAATCTTGAAAGGGAGATTAAAATGTTAGAGCAAGAAAATGTTGATTTAAGAAATAAATAGTAAACACTGAAAGGTGGGTCAAGTCAGACCTGCCTTTTTTAATGCAGATTTATATAAGAAAGGAGAATATAATGTAAGTATTAGACAGATTAAAAATGGAATTATCAAACCAGTCATACTTTGAGGACAAGCAAGACATAATAAAATGGTTGTTTTAAGTCTATATGTCAGTCAAAGTGAGTGTGTCAAAAACGATTGTTTTTGGCACATTTATATTTCTAAATCGCAATCTTTTCTTTATTTATTCGTATAATGAAGATGTCAGGAGGTGTGATGGATGAAGCAAACGGACTATCATATATATTTGATTGAGCAGGAAGGTTCTCAGGTGACACAAAACCTGATAGAACTTAAAAATAATTTGATAGCACAAGGCAGATATACGGACGCAGCCACAGATGTCCTCATTAATCTCTCAAAGGCTCGAAAAAACGCATAGCCGTTCATTCAGAGAACAGCTGTTCATCGCTCTGGCAGGTGGCGGGTGTATTTCCTGCCTTCGCTAAATTCCAAAATGTATCATAAATTTACCTCGGTTAATTGCTTCTTGTATTTTATCTGCTAATTCTCGCAGATGGATATCTTCATTGATTCGTCTGTCTGATAATACAATATCTTGAAACCCCGGTAATGATTCAGGCGGTATCAATGTAATCCCCCATCTCGCAAGTCCAAATTCAGGACGCTCCAAACTGTGGAAATAAGTCTTTAAAAGAACCAGTTTATCCCACCAGTCATCTATATAAATATCATCATCAATACATACACATTGGTATTTTTCCGGAGTATAGGAAAAATTCTGCGTTTTACTTATATCCTCAATTATCCCGAATTCTGTTTTAATCATTTTACTCCACCTTCTTACAACCGATAACAGTTTCTGGCTCTAAAAATTTATTGATGGCTTTATTATACGCTTTCCCATTTAGAAAGTATAGCCGGATTTCGTAAAACTTGTCGGACGGAAACAGCTTGCAGCGCAAGGTGATTCCTGACAGCAAGTCCACAAAGGGGTAGCTGGCGGCAGCCAGCGCAGGGGAAGTGTAGCGCCTGTAAATGTACATATTTATAGTATCATTTACATACGGAAAAGGGGGGAGTTTCGCAGGCTACTTTTTTGGTTGTTTTGTGCTTTTCATTCCTAGAAAAAAGTCGTTTTATGCCATCCAATAAAAACAGGAAAATTGCTGTGGTATAATCAGTGGGTCTTTTGCTTTAGCGGTGACGGTATTCTGCCGAAGTAATAGGAAACAGCAGAGAGGGTGGAAAGCGGGTACTGTGCCGTTTCCACAATCATGGAGCATTTTGATAATCTGCAGATGACCTATGAGGTTTATAAGCAAAGTACAGAAAATCTGAAATCCTATATGCAGCGCCAGTGGAGACTTGTGGGAGGAATGGCTGACACGTTCAGGGAGATGGAATAAATAGTAAAGGGGCTGCGCAGGCAGTCCTTTTTCATTTCCTAGCAACTCATGATTTGCTTATCAGCGTTATTTTTATTCTGCAAACTATTTGCATATGGTAAGAAAATTTTAATAGAGTTTTGATCATTTGGGGAAAATGATTCGTTATTATATGTATACAGATATTTCAAGGAGAGGAGTTGATAGCAGGCATAGCGGTTGATATTAATGCTGACAAGGATAGGTCCACTAATGATGAAGTATATGCGTGGCTTGCCGCAAATGCACACTGTTACGGATTTATACTGCGTTATCCGCAAGGCAAGGAGGATATTACGGGGACAAGTTATGAGCCGTGGCATTTTAGGTATGTTGGCATAGAAAATGCACAAATAATCTATGAAAAGCAAATATGCCTGGAAGAATTTATGGAAAGCACAGAATAGCATAAAAGATAGGAGGATATGTGATATTGGAATGTTTGTAATATTGTTTGTTGTGTGTACAGTGCCATATGGAATAGCGTTTCTTAAATTGGATAAAATATATTATTGACATTAATTCGGTTAACCGATATATTATAGAAAAGGAGGAAAAGCAGATGATTGTAAATGATTTACTTGAAAAAGAAAATATGTCTAGATATCGCTTGAGTAAAGAGAGCGGAGTCCCAATGACAACTATTACAGATATTTGTAGTGGGAAAGCAGAGCTTGATAAATGCGCAGCTGGAACCTTGTATAAGATTGCTAAAGTTCTTGGGGTGACCGTTGACTCGATATTAGAGAACAATAGTGCAGTGGGAGTGGATTATAGATGCTCTTTTGAAACCTTTAAGAGCAATACCTGCCATCATGTAAAGGACTTGGGTGATATAGATTTTATTATCGAAACTCTTGAGGCAGATGAGATCAGAAAGCTTTATGAGCGTAGATGGTATAGAGAATCATTATATCTGTTGGCAATGATTGATTACCTGTCCAGGATGAACGGTTTGCCTATTTGTACAAATTATAATGATATTCGTTCTCAGAAGCTGGAAAAACCATATTTTCCTGCAAGCATTGTTGTATCATATGCTGCGACTGGAGATGAAAGTATAAAAGAAAAGGCGCTTGCGAACGCAATACCTGAATTTATACGATTCAATATCGTGGAAAGCGAGGTGCGAAATGTCTGCTGATAAGCCTTTTACAAAAGAAAAATTGGATAGCTATTTGAAAGAACTAGCGAAAGAATTTCGTAAAAAGAATGGTACAAAGATGTCGGCAGAAATTATACTGATTGGCGGCGCCTCTATCCTCATTAATTATAGCTTTAGAGAAATGACCTATGATATAGATGCAATAATTAAGTCATCAGGGGCAATGAAGGATGCGATTAATACAGTAGGAGACAGGCTTGGACTTCCGGTTGGATGGTTAAATACAGACTTTGTTAAAATAAATTCATACACGCCAAGATTGGTGGAATATTCAAAGTATTATAAAACTTTTGCTAATATTCTTCAGATAAGAACTGTATCTGCTGAATATCTTGTGGCAATGAAGCTCATGGCAGGGCGTCAGTATAAGAATGATTTATACGATATAGTGGGTGTGTTAATTGAACAGGAAGAACGAAATGAGCCTTTAACATTTGATATAATTCAGAAGGCGATAATAGATTTGTATGATTCTTATGATAGAATACCGGAAGATTCCAGAATCTTTATCGAAGCTGTTTACAAGAAAGAAGACTTGCATGCATTTTATAAGCAGTGCAGAGAACTTGAACAGGAAAATAAAGATGTGTTAATTGGTTTTCAGGAAGATTATCCAGGTGTGCTTAATGGTGATAATCTTGCTGATATTTTGAAAGCTGCAAGGGCTAAAAAACAACAATAAGACGATGAGTATTTCAATATTCTTTTGCAGCTGTGCAAATGATATGGGTTATAGACAAATGTATATAGATAATTTGTTTGAACAGCGAAGTCTTATTGCTTATAACCTGAGAAATTGCATCAGAGACAGAGGCTATACGAAGATTTCGTTTGCTAATAAAATGGAGACAGAAAAAGTGTTCTAAGGATGTTAGCGGCATTGAGGACAAGGTGTTATCCATGTATGCAAGAGGTATGAGTGCTTATGGTTTTTTCCTGCTAAGAAGGGGTGCGGTAATACTGCACCGAAGGTTCGAATCCTTCCGCAAACGCTATTATTTTTAAACTGTAGGTTTAATAATTTTTCCAATAGAAAAAATAAATTTAAGATTATAGAAGGGGGACGTACCATGGAGGTTACGGTGATTAGATCAAATAGAAAAACTGTAGCTATCCAGGTGAATTCTGACCTGTCAGTAACAGTAAGAGTACCAAGACGTGCATCTCAGAAGGATATTGAGCGAATCTTTAAGGAAAAGGAGCCTTGGATCCAAAAGCATATTGACCAGATTAGAGATGAGAAGGCCAGGTATGAGGCTATGGAAGTAGATCAATTGACGAATGCGGAGATAAAGGAGCTTGCTGATAATGCTCTAAAATACATTCCTGAAAGAGTCACATATTTTGCAAAACTCATTGGTGTTGATTATGGTCATATAACAATTCGTAATCAGAGAACCAGATGGGGAAGCTGCAGTAGCAAAGGAAATTTGAATTTTAACTGCCTCTTGATGCTGACACCAGCTGAAGTCATTGATTATGTTGTAGTGCATGAACTGTGCCATAGAAAAGAGATGAACCATTCTAAGGCATTTTGGAGTGAAGTAGAGAAGGTTCTTCCGGATTATAAGAATTCAGTTAAGTGGCTGAAAGAAGAAGGAAGCAATATTATGCGGAGACAAAAAAAATAAAAAGGGTTAAGAATATGGATGGGCTATTGCTGTCTATTCAACCCCCATTAGAATGATTTTTTATACTTATAATTATTTATCCACTTGGAAAAATTATTATAAGTGTATCCTGAAAAAACTGTGTAGCTTATACTTTTTTGGAGATTATATACTAAAACAATAGGTAAATCTCTTGGATGAAATGGTAAATATAGATAAAAGTAAGATATTTATTTTTGTAAATGAGATTTGATATGAAAATTGAATTTAGTGTACAGGAATATTTTGAAGAACTATCCTTAATGGACAGACAGTATGGTATTGATGGAACAAAACTGGAAGCATGTGCTAACAAATATACCTTTGTCTGACGAAAATCTGTTGATAAATGGGAAGAAAAAATGTTCTTGAAAATGGAACAGGCTGTAGCATTATTGAATAAGGAATATATACAGAGTTTTACAATTACCAAAGAAAACAGGACAAAAGACCTTGAGAAAATCTTTGATTATCTTCAAGAATTATGTATAGAAAATGAGGTAATCTTTGTACATGGGCGTGGTAAAAGAAAGAGTATCCATCAGAATACTATGAACTATTCAAAAAAGTAAAAATGGGTACGAATCAGAAGTAACAGTTTATGAATGTGAAGATTGTACGGGATGTCCTTACAAAGAAAAATGTACTAAAGCCAAAAATAATAAGAAACTATATGTATCCAAAAAGTTTAAAGTACGCCCAAAACACAGGCCGAAAATCCGAAAGAGGATTTCGACCTATTTTTTATCCCAAAAGAAAGGAGTATTGCTCCATGTCTAAAATTTAGTCATTTTGCAACACTCCCAAATACGCTTGGACAAGCTGTGCGAAGTATTAAAAATCATGATAAGTGGCAGCTGAAGGGAAGACCGGGGGAGCAGAGTAAGAAGGATTTTATACTACAAGTACAATGATGATTTCTTATACAGTAGGTATAATTAATGGATAAACATTTATTTAGTGCTGTTAGAGAAGATAATTTCAAAATAATTGACATCATATATGACACCATATTATAATATAAAGGAGAGAGAAAATGTCTCAATGGGATAAACTATTAGATAGAGTGAGAAAATTGTCTCCGGATCTTCGGTTTGAGGAATTGAAGAAGATATTAGAATCATATGGATATGAAATGTATGCTCCGCGAGGAGGAAGCAGTCATTATACGTTCCGTAAGGCAGGTTATCAGCCTATTACAATTCCAAGACATAAACCAATCAAAAAGGTTTATGTCGAGATGGTCCGTGAGGTTGTCGAACGAGAGGAGGCAGCAAATGCGAACAGTTGATGAATATATGAAACTTCCATATAAAATGGAAATTGTACCAGATACAGAAGAGGGAGGATATGCAGTATCTTTTCCTGATTTACCAGGATGTTTAACAGTGGGAGATACGATAGAAGAAGCAATTTGTAATGCTGAAGATGCTAAGCGTACCTGGATTGAAGCGGCGATTGAAGACGGCATAAGTATCAATGAGCCAGATGATCTTGATAATTATTCTGGACAGTTTAAGTTGCGAATTCCAAAAAGTCTTCATAAATCATTATCAGAACATTCGAAGGCAGAAGGAATTAGTATGAATCAGTATTGCTTGTATTTGCTTACAAAAAATGATTCAGCTTTTGTTGGATAAATATTTAAGGAAGGAGTGTGCTTATTATGAAAAGAAAATATCCTGTAATTGATATGGCAAGAACCGGTCAGAATATAAAAAGAATAATGAAGCTGAAAGGGCTGAAAGTGAAAGATATTCAGGAGTTTTTGGAACTGAGCACACCGCAGAGCATTTATCACTGGTTTGATGGAAGAAATCTGCCTACTATAGATAATCTGTATGCATTAAGCGAGCTGTTTCATCTTCCGGTGGATGCTTTGCTAGTAGGAAATCGTAAATTTGAATGCAGATGTCAAAGTGATATGTACCAACACGTGTATTTATATTATGAGAAAATAATGGAATTAAAGGCTGGATGATAAAGGAAGTGATGAAGAGTGATTTATATAACTGGTGACTTCCGCCAGAATTTTGAGAGATTTAATATGAGCATCTTCCCAGAGCAAAAGGAAATGACGAAGGATGATTATGTTATTACCTGTGGAGATTTTGGCGGAGTTTTGGTTCCTTAATTATTTTATTGAAAAAACAAGTAGATTTGGTATAATTTATTGAAATTAATGTGAATCGCCATCGCATATGATGAAAATAGATAATATGGAGGATATCATGCAGATTTTTGTAGACGCAGATGCCTGTCCGGTTGTTGGTATAGTTGAGAGCATAGCAAAAAAACATAATACTTCGGTAACATTGCTATGCGATACAAATCATATATTGAATTCCGATTACAGTGAAGTGATTGTTGTTGGAGCCGGAGCAGATGCGGTAGATTACAAGTTAATCAGCATTTGTCATAAGGGAGACATTGTGATTTCTCAGGATTATGGAGTGGCGG
>ERZ857785.4040-NODE-4040-length-9902-cov-8.306997_pt1 | contig 9902 bp, 13 predicted proteins | sample MGYA00519763_ERZ857785 | MGnify/ENA primary metagenome ERZ857785 (study PRJEB31778, sample SAMEA3449365) | human gut metagenome | biome: human gut; feature: human-associated habitat; material: faeces | place: United Kingdom | collected 2010/2012 ... | reverse complement strand
CTGCCGCTCCTGCTCCCGCCGCTGCGCCTGCCGCCCCGGCTGCCGCTCCGGCTGCGGATGCCGCCGCACCCGCGGAGGAAGATCCGTTTGACAGCATCTTCAAGATCTTCAACTCCAAGTAATTTTGCCATCTGTCCCAAACCGCCTTCGCTCCTTGTGAAGGCGGTTTTTGCATTCTGTGAGAGGAGGCAGTCGATTGAAAGACTGGCGCATTACCCGCGTCCTCACGACCATGGCCGACACATTTCTGACCCGCCGCGTGACGCGCTCGGCGGCTGAGATCGCCTATTACATGGTTATGGCGCTGTTTCCGGTCATTATCTGCATGTACGACCTGCTCGCGCTCATCCTGCGTGACCCGACCGCCGTGCTGCGCATCGTGGAGACGCTCGTGCTCCCGCGGGAGACGCAGGCGCTCGTGTCGGAGTTTCTCATTTATGTGTCCGGCAACACGAGTCAGGTCATGTTCATTGCGGCGCTCTTTGTCATGATCACGAGCGCGTCTGCGGCGTTTCGCGCCATGGCCGCCATCGTCGGCGAGATCCATGGCGACAAGCGCTTCGGCATCGTGCGCAACACCGTCGTGAGCATCATCTTCTCGGTGACGTTTTTGCTGGTGCTGTACCTGTGCATCCTGCTCATGCTGACGGGCAAGCATTTTCTGCTCTGGCTCGACGCGCTCATGCCGCGCGTGAGCATCATCTGGTCGTGGACCTGGGTGCGCTTCCTGGTCCTGTTTGCCATTTTGCTGATGATGATCCTTGTGCTCTACCGGCTCACCACGCCGCGCCGGACATCCCACCGGGTGCTTCCGGGCGCGCTGTTTTCGGCCGTCGGCATCGTGGTGATGAGTATTCTGCTCTCATGGCTGATCGGCAACAGCGCAAAGTATTCACTCGTATACGGGTCGCTTGCCTCGGTCGTGATCCTGCTGTTCTGGTTTCATGTGTTCGGACTGCTGCTCATTCTGGGCGTAGTGCTCAATCATGCGCTCGAGGTAACGGCGCCGCCGAAAAAAGGAGCGTAAAATCTGCTAAGAATGTAATTTTTTATAGTTTACTCGCTTTACAAACCGCATTTTATCACGTAGAATATTCGTTTAAGAGGATGGAAGTGCCGAAAAACACACTTTTTTAGAGAAAATTTTTCGGAAAACATTTTTTTATGCATTAAAATTTGTTTTCAGGCATTATACTCATGTGGGGTAATCGAATATGCAAAATGACGACAAACGCACAAGCGATATAGGTGCGTCCGATGCGCGACCACCGGATGAAGGCCTGATCCTGCGCATTGCGGAGGGGGACACCGCCGCGCTCGAGGTGCTGTATCGCCAGACGTCCGCGTCCGTTTACGGTTTCGCCCTGTCGATCCTGCGCGATCCGACGGCGGCTGAGGACGTGATGCAGGATACGTTCGTGAGCGTGATGCAGTCGGCATCGAGCTATCAGCCGTCGGGCAAGCCGATGGCGTGGCTGCTGACGATCGCGCGCAATCTGGCGCTTATGCGCCTGCGCAAGGCGGAAAATAAGAATATCTCTTTTGATGAGCTGTTTCATGTGGAGGATCCGCACAACGCTTATCGGGAGATGGAAAATCATATGGTGCTTGATAAGGTGCTGCGCCTGCTCACGGACAGTGAGCGGCAGATCGTGATGCTGCACGCGCTCTCCGGCCTCAAGCACAGGGAGGTGGCCGATCTGCTGGACATTCCGCAGGCGACGGCGATCTCGCGCTACAACCGTGCGCTGGCAAAGCTGCGTGCGTCGATGGGGGGTGACGGTCTTGACTGAACAGGAAAAGTGCAACGAGCAGCTGCTGCAGCAACTGCGTGATGATGTCGCAGCCGTGACGCCGGATCCCTGGGACAAGATCCTCGCCCGCGTTCAGGCGGCCGAACAGCCGGAGCCGGAAACGGTCGTCCCGCTGCCGCAGCGCAGCCGTCGCGGCGGCGCATGGCGGCGCTGGGTCGCGGCGGCGGCAGTGTTTCTGCTGGCGGTGCTCGGCGGCGGATTTTACGCCGTGCAGACGCCCGACGGCGTCGCAACGCTGGACGCGAACCCCAGTATTGAGCTGACCGTCAATAAGCTCGGCCGTGTCCTGTCCGTGCGCGCGTGCAATGCCGATGCGCAGGTCGTGCTCGACGAGCTGGAACTGCGCAACCAGCCGCTGCAGACGGCGGCCGATGCGATCGTTGCCAAGCTGCAGGCAGACGGCTATGTCTCGGCGGATACCAACTCGATCCTCGTCACAGTCGAGGCCGGCAAGGGCGATGCGCGTCTGTGTGACCGGCTGGCTTCCGCAGTCGAGGATGCACAGAGCGACTGCGGGCTTGCTCCCGCTGTCCTGGCGCAGGTGCTGGAGCCGGATCCCGCGCTGGAGGCCGACGCTGCTGCCATGGGCGTCAGCGCAGGAAAGGCGATGCTCATCCGGCAGATCAGCGCGCAGGTGGAGGATCTCACCGGCGAGGCGCTGGCGGTGCTGCCGATCAACGACCTGAACATTCTCGCGGCGTCCAACCAGGTGGCGCTTGGCGACATGATCTCGATCGGTGCTGCGAGCACCGGTGCATATATCCCATATGATCAGGCCATGGATGCGGCGCTCGCCTGCTGCGGTCTGGATGCGGACAGCGTCACGCAGGCCAGTATGCGCTTCACGCTCATTGACGGCCAGATGGTCATGGAATTCGTGCTCACGGACGGCGAGCATCACTATGTGTGCAGCGTTGACGCGCGCACGGCAGTGATCTGCCGCCTGGCGGGTGACGAACCGCTTGGGTCGCAGCCGGCTCCTGTAAAGCCGCAGCCGCGTCCCGTGCACCCCGTGACGCCGAAGCCCGTGCCGACGCCCACGCCGATGCCCACGCCGATGCCGATGCCAACGCCTACCCCAAGCCCGACGCCGACGCCGACACCGACACCGACACCTACCCCGAGCCCGACGCCGGTGCCGACACCGACGCCTACCCCGACACCGCCTGCAGGCCCGGTCACGCAGGAGCAGGCGCTGAAGATCGCCATTGCGGCGGCCGGCATCTCGGAGAGCGACCTTGCCGCGTGGGAAGTGCAGCTCGATGAGAGCGGCGCGCAGCCTGTCTACCGCGTGACGCTCACGACCGTGTACTACTTCCACCCGCGCTATGTCGTGGCTGTCGACCAGATGACCGGCTCGGTCCTCTCAGTGGAAAAAGTGCAGCATTGATTTGCTCTAAAAAGGACGCATCCGCTTTGGATGCGTCCTTTCTTGCTGTGCCGGAAGCAAAGCATCCCTCCGCCGTGCGGCGGAGGGCTGCTTTGGTGTTCAGGTCATGAACTTTTCGATCGCGAGATTCAGCTCGTCGATGGACTGCTGGTCGCCGCTCTCCACAGCGTCGGTCAGGCAGTGGTCGATGTGATCTTTCAGAATGATCTTCGCCGTGTTGTTCAGTGCCGAGCGCACGGCTGCAAGCTGGATGAGCACCTCGGCGCAGTCACGCCCATCCTCGACCATGCGCTTGACCGACTCCAGATGGCCGATCGCGCGCGCCAGACGATTGATGACCGCCTTGGTCTGCGTATGGGTGTGGGTGTGTCCATGCCCGTGGCTGTGCGCGTGCTCATGTTCATGCATATGCACTTCGCCGTCGTGGCAGTGGGTGATCACGTTCCCGTTTTCGTCCACGTGCGTGTGTACGCCCGCATTGTGCGTTTGATCCGCCATGGTATCATCTCCCTCATATCTTTGCAATTCTACCTTGTTTCGACCGGTTTGTCAACGCTGCGCGGTCAGTAACCGGCCGCCTGCAGGGCAGCGCGCAGCTTTACGATGGCTTTTTTCTCGATGCGCGACACATACGAGCGGCTGATGCCGCAGCGCTGCGCGGTCTCGCGCTGCGTCAGAGGTTCGCCGCCGCCAATGGCATAGCGCAGGCGGATGATCTCGCGCTCGCGCGCATCGAGTACCTCGTCGATGCAGCGCCGCAGCGCCTGACACATCTCGTCCGACTGCAGGCGGGCGTCCATGTCCTCATCCTCGGACAGGATGTCGAGGAGCGACAGGCTGTTGCCGTCGCCGTCCGTGTCGAGCGCGTCTGAGAGCAGCATCTCGGCAGCGTTTTTGCGTGTGCTGCGAAAATACATCAGGATCTCGTTTTCCGCGCACCTGCTGGCGTAGGTCGCAAGGCGCACGCCCTTATCCGGACGGTAGGTGTTGATGCCCTTGATAAGCCCGATCGTGCCGATCGAGATCAGATCGTCCGTATCGTCGTAATGCGTGTAGTATTTCTTGATGATGTGCGCCACCAGCCGCAGGTTGCGCTCGATAAGCACGTTGCGCGCCTCGAGATCGCCCTGCAGCCATGCCTCGAGATACTTGCGCTCTTCAGCCTCGCTCAGCGGGCGCGGAAATGACCCGCCGGGGCTCAGGCGCAGCATCAAAAACGCGCTGCTCATCATCAGCATCAGGGTACTGTACAGCATTTTCAGCCCTCCGTTTCTGCCTGAGGTCATTCTATTCAGCGGCGGCACGTACACTTTCCTGACACACAATTTTTCGCTTGTGCGCAAATACTACACAACACAGTGTTGACTATTGGATGAAAAATGACGGGAAGGCGAAGAAAATTTCCCGACATACTTGACAAAATAGCCAAAAAGCGTTAATCTTTGAACAACAAAGCCATTTCAATTGGGATTCGGGGAAATGGCCAATGTGTTCAAAATTGAAAGGAGAACATATTATGGATTACAAAACGCTGAGTGTTAAGACGTTCATCGAGGACATGAACGGCAAGGAAGTCATGATGAAGTCCGTTCCGAGCCTGACCAAGTACCCCCTGAAGCTCTTCTACAAGAAGACCGTTGGTGACATCGTGAATCTGGTTCGCAGCAAGAAGCTCGTCCCGGAAGAAGCCATCCAGGCATTCATCGCCGACGTCGAGGCGCTCTGAGTTATTCGATAAGGTGTGATCCCCCTGCCGCTCGGCAGGGGGATCTTTTTTCGTGCCTTTCGGTTTACATAATGTTCGGTGCGGACGAATAATTCAAAAAAATGCTTGCGTGGCTGGCGGCATTGTGCTATAACGTAAGAAAAGTAATACAAGTTATACCGGAGGTGACGCATATGCAGTCCATGCAGGACAAATTCATGGCCACGGTGCGCATCGGCCCGAAGGGGCAGATCGTGATCCCGAAGGAAGTGCGCGATATGTTCGGCCTCGCGCCGGGCGATTCGCTCATTCTGCTGGCTGACCGCGAGCGCGGCATCGCGCTGCAGAGCAGCAGCTATTATGACCGGTTCGTGCGTGCGGTGTTCGATCAGGGCGCAAAGGCCGCGGCGCCGGATGTGCCGGAGGCGGAGACGCAGGTGTTTGCCGCCGCACTCGCGCAGGAGCTGAAGCGGGAGGACGGACAATGAGCATTCTGGAAGTGGAGGGCCTGTGCAAGACGTATCCGGCGTTTCGGCTGCGCGACGTGTCGTTTGCCGTTGAGCCGGGCGCGATCATGGGCTTCATCGGCCGCAACGGGGCCGGCAAGAGCACGACCATCAAGGCCATGCTCAACCTCGTGCATCCGGACAGCGGCCGCGTGACGATGTTCGGACGGGATTTTTATGCCGATGAGCCCGCCTGCAAGCAGCAGCTCGGCGTGGTGCTCGGCGGCGTGGACTTTTACCCGAACCGGCGGCTCGGCGTCATCACGGATGTGACCCGGCGGTTTTACGCCGGCTGGGATGCGGAGAAATACCGGCACTACCTGTCGCTGTTCGCACTCGACGAGACAAAGAAGGTCTCGCAGCTCTCGTCCGGTATGCGCGTGAAATATATGCTCGCGCTCGCACTCTCGCACGATGCGCGCCTGCTCATTCTCGATGAGCCGACGAGCGGGCTTGACCCCGTGTCGCGCGACGAGCTCATGGAGCTCTTTCGCGGCGTGGTGCAAAGCGGTGAGCGCAGCATCCTGTTTTCGACGCACATCACGTCCGATCTGGAAAAGTGCGCCTCGCACATCACGATGATCAAGGACGGGGAGATCCTGCGCAGCGACACGTGCGCCGGCTTTCTTGCGCACTATCGCGCGCAGCTCGGCGACGCGTCGCTCTCGCTCGAGGATATTCTCGTGCGCGTGGAAAGGAGAAACTATGACGGCAAGGATTTTCTGTAAGGATCTGCGCCTTGCGGCGCACCCGATGATGTATGTGTTCGCGCTCTTCGGCGCGATGCTGCTCATCCCGAGCTATCCGTACACGGTCGCGTTTTTCTATGGCCTGCTCGGCATCTTCTTTACCTTCCTTAACGGCCGCGAGAATAAGGATGTTTATTACTGCGCCGTGCTGCCGGTCACGAAGCGCGAGCAGGTGCGCGCCCGCACATGGATGGTCGTGGCGGTCGAGCTGACGGAGCTTGTGCTCGCGGTGCCGTTTGCGGTCTTGTCGGTGCACATCAACCCCAACGGAACGAACCTCGCGGGTATCGATGCAAACGTCGCGCTCTTCGGCGCGGTGCTGCTCATTTTCGGCGTGTTCAATGCGGTGTTCCTGCCGGCGTTTTATAAGACTGCTGTGCGCGTCGGACGTTCGTTCCTGCTGGCGGTCGTTCCGATGACGGTGCTGATGGTGCTGGTTGAGGCGCTGTCGCATTTTCCGGTCGTCGGACCGTATCTCGATGCGACCGATGCGGCCGGTCAGGTGCGTCAGCTTCCGGTGCTGGCTGCGGGCGCGGCGGCATTTGCGCTGCTGTCGTGGCTGGCATTCCGGAGAGCGGCAAAAAACTACGAGCGCGTCGATCTGTGACGTGGGGCTTGCCGGGACGCGAAAAATATGCTATTGTGAAAAGTAGCTTTTGCGAGCTGCTTTTCATTTGCAGTTATTGAGATGCTGCGGAAAGAATTGGAGATAAAAAACAAGCAGATCGAAGGTCTGAACGCAAGGCTTGCGGAGGTCAGCTCGGCGCTGGTAATGGCACAGCAGACGGCACAGGCTGCGCAGGCACTTCACGCCGGGACAATCCAGCAGCAGTTTATTGAGTGAGCCGCCGATCCGGCTCCGGAGCAATCGCAGGAATCCGAAAAGAGAAGCTGGCTCAGTCGGCTCTTTGGAAAACAGGATTGAGAGATTAATCATAATTTGTTTCTGCTTTATTGCGTCGTATTTTGGAGAATGAGTAGTATGCAAAAGCTTTTTGCATTATCCGTATTTGAAAAGGAGAATGCCCTATGTTATTGGTTGTACATCTGATAATGATAGTAGTGCTTATCCTGCTGGGAATCCTTTTTCATTTCGGCAAAGGTGCAGATTTGATTGCGGGATACAACACATTACCTGCGGAGAAAAAGGCAGAATATGATGTAAAAAAGCTTTGTAAATACATGTCTAAACTCATGTTTGCTTTGGCTGTGTGCTGGATGGTTATTGCATCAAGCGAGCTTTTCAAAACAATGGCTTTGCTGTGGATTGGGCTATGCTTGTTTATGCTCGTTGTTTTATTCGGTGTGATTTATATGAATACGGGAAACCGATTTAAAAAGTAATGTGCTGTATGTATAAAATCCAGTGCCTGCAGGCGATTTTCTTGACGGGCATAGAGCGAAAAAATAGAAGAAGGAGAGCTGCATCAAATAGCTCTCTCTCTCCTTCTTCTATTTTGAGCAAATAACGGTTTTGTTTTTATCCGGGAGGGATCTGCATGAAGAACAAACGTCTCTGGCTGTCGGTGGCGCTGACGGTGCTGGTCGTCGTGTGCGCCATGCTCATTCTCTCGCGTGTCAACGAGGCGCGCAGCAATGCCGTGCCTACCGCGCCGACGGATCTGATCCTCCCGCCGGATATCCGGACAACGGCGGCGCCGACCCAGAAGACCTATGATGACCTGCCGGATGTGGATATCTCCTCCTGGGAGTATCTCATCGCGAGTCAGGCGCATAATATCAGTGACTACGTGCCGGATGTGAGCAAGATCAGCGGCTCGCAGTCCACGTTCGATTCCCGCGCGGTCGATGCGCTCAACGCCCTGCTCAAGGCGGCGCGCAGCGCCGGGTGGAGTCCTTATATCTATTGTGCCTACCGCCCGTACCTGACGCAGAAGCAGCAGTACGAGGATCAGGTGAGTGCATATATGCGCGAGGGTGACACCCGTGACGAGGCCGAGACGGCCGCGGCGCGCGTCGCGGCGCCTCCCGGCACGAGCGACCACCAGACCGGCCTCGGCGCGGACGTGGTCGACCAGTACTATGACTCGCTGAGCGTGGACAAGGTCAACGCGCGCTTTCTGAGCTGGCTCGCCGACAACTGTGCGGACTACGGCTTCGTCATCCGCTACCCGTCGGACAAGGTCAGTATCACCGGCCGCAACGAGCCGTGGCACGTGCGCTACGTCGGCGAGACGGCGGCGAAGTTCATGACCGAGCATAACCTCTGCCTGGAGGAATTTGTGGCGCTGTACCAGTAAGTGCCCCGCAGCACAAAAAAGGCTTGCATTGTGGAGCGCGGGATGGTATGATATTGCCGTACGAAGGAAGCAGGATTTGACAGAGTGGGCACCCGCCCACTCTTTTTCTTGATGTCTTTCAAAGTGTCAGAAAATGGAATGGTGATGTATGAGTAAATTGACAGACGCTGTCCTCGCGCTGGCCGAGCCTGTGGCCGCGCAGCAGGGATGTGAGATCTGGGACGTGGAATACGTCAAGGAGGCGGGCGGCCGCTATCTGCGTGTGTACATCGACAAGCCGGACGGCGTGTCGATCCAGGACTGTGAGAATTTCAGCCGGGCGCTCGATCCGATCCTCGACGAGGCTGACCCCATTCCCGACAGCTATGTGTTCGAGGTGTCGTCCGCAGGTGCGGAGCGGCAGCTCAAACGGCCGGGCGATTTTGCGCGCTTTCTCGGAGCGCAGGTCGAGGTGCGGCTCTATCAGCCGGTGGACGGCAGCAAGGTGCACATCGGCACGCTCGAGCAGTATGACAACGGTGACGTGACCGTCTCGGACGGCAGGAATAGCCGTGTCTTTCAGAAATCAGCCATCGCACAGGTGCGCCTGCACCTGACCATATAAGGAAAGGGAATTCGACCATGAACGCAGAATTTTTTGATGCAGTTGCAGATATTGAAAAGGAAAAGGGCATCCCGCGCGAATATATGTACGAGAAGATCCGTCAGGCCATGCTGACGGCGTTCCGCAAGGACACGCCTGACTGTGAGGACAATGTGGAGGTCATTCTCGACGAGACGAAAAAGAAGATCGAGATGGTCGTCAAGAAAACGGTCGTCGAGCGCGTCATCGACCCCTATGTTGAGATCAGCGAGGAGGCGGCGCACCGCATCAGCAAGCGCGCCAAGGTCGGCGACATCGTCAGCGTCCCGGTCGAGACCAAGCAGTTCGGCCGTATCGCGGCGCAGGCTGCAAAGCAGGTCATCATTCAGGGCATCCGTGAGGCGGAGCGCGGCATGATCTACGAGGAGTTCAACTCCAAGGAGCATGAGATTCTCACCGGCGTTGTCAATAAGATCGATCCGCGCACCGGCTGCGCGTTTTTGAAGATCAGCTCCAACTCCGACTATACCGAGGCCATGCTCGCCCCGGCGGAATGCATCCGCGGCGAGGAGCTGCACGAGGGCGACCGCATCAAGGTCTACGTCGTCGAGGTGCGCAACAGCACGCGCGGACCGCAGGTGCTCATCAGCCGCACGCATCCGGGCCTGGTCAAGCGCCTGTTCGAGCTTGAGGTGCCGGAGATCTTTGACGGCACGGTCGAGATCAAGTCCATCGCCCGCGAGGCCGGCAGCCGCACGAAGATGGCTGTCTGGGCGGAGGATCCCGTCATCGATCCGATCGGCGCGTGCGTCGGCCCGAAGGGCGGCCGTGTTGCGAGCGTCGTCAACGAACTCGGCGGCGAGAAGATCGACATCGTCAAGTACAGCGAGGTGC
>ERZ857785.4036-NODE-4036-length-9915-cov-8.727181_pt1 | contig 9915 bp, 6 predicted proteins | sample MGYA00519763_ERZ857785 | MGnify/ENA primary metagenome ERZ857785 (study PRJEB31778, sample SAMEA3449365) | human gut metagenome | biome: human gut; feature: human-associated habitat; material: faeces | place: United Kingdom | collected 2010/2012 ... | reverse complement strand
TGTCCGATAAAGCCAATGTGTTCCCCAAGAGCCTTTCCGGCGGCCAGCAGCAGCGCATTGCCATTGCCCGCGCTCTGGCCATGGACCCGGATGTCATCCTGTTCGACGAGCCCACCTCCGCCCTTGACCCTGAGATGGTCGGCGAGGTGCTGGAGCTGATGAAGGAGCTGGCCCACACCGGCATCACCATGCTGGTGGTCACCCACGAGATGGGCTTCGCCCGCGAGGTGTCCAACCGCGTCATCTTCATCGATGAGGGCAGGATCCAGGAAGATGAGCCCCCGCAGGAGCTCTTCTCGAACCCCAAGCATCCTCGTCTGAAGGCTTTCCTTTCCAGGATGCTGTAATTGAAGCTGAAAATGCCGTCGCACAAATTCGTGCGGCGGCATTTTTTAAATGGTTTAAAATTTCCAGAGACTTTGTGCCTGTTTATAAAGCCAGAGGGCACGGGTCTGAATCTCACTCTCGTTCCAGTCCGTTTTTGTCAGGGCATTCTGAAGCGTGGAAAGGCCCGATGCGCAGAGCGTAAGACCGGGCTTTTCTTGGCCCTTTCCGGCTTTCTTTGTGCTCCAGTCACTGTCCCGGATGGAGGCGTTCAAAGACTGCGGGATGATTGCAAGATTTCCCAGAGTCAGAAGGATAGAATCTCTCTTTTCTGCGGCCAGCGGGGTAGAACAGGCGGGCCAGTTGTTGCGCCATTTTTTGGGCATCAGATGCTCAAGACTGTAATTGTTGAAACCATGCAGCACAACAGCACTCTGAGCAGGGCGGATGTGGCTTTCAATCAGATAAAGAACACCTTTAGAATAAAGGTTCATCAGTTTAGAGTGTTCAAAACCATCCCGAAGTTCAGTGTCATCAGGAATCGAGGAGTTGGTGCCGCCAAGCACTTGCAGACGGTCTCGTAAATCCTGTGGAGTAAGTATTTCATTGGCGATAAAGGAGAGAAATAACTTTGTATAATTTGTTGTGGAAGCACGAGTGACAATACGACGCATAACGTAGCTTTCCAGAATGCCATACATCTCATTTAGAATGGCTAAATTAGAAATGTTTTTTGCAAGGTAGAGAACGTAAGGAATCAACGTTGTGGTTTTTAGACCAAAAATAACGATGTTCAAACGTTCGATGCCAAAATCTGATGGAATTGTGGTGTTGCAAAAATCGGACTTGAAGGTTTGCTGGAATAAAGTGGCATAATCCTTTAGAGTATCCAGAATAGTATTTTTATTACCGCCACAATAAGTGTTTACAAAACTCTGATAGGAATTGGCAAGCTGATCTGTGCGAGCATATATTAATTTGTCGTCAACACTAATATTATACTTTTTCTTTTGGATAAACTGCTGAAAATAGGCATCGAAGAAGATATCAATAAGTGGGCGTTTTACGCGGCCGGCCTCAATTTCGGTATCCCAATAGGCTTTTGCGCTTTCGTTGGCTTCAAAAACAGATTCCCAAATATTTTGATACGCAGTGATGTTATTCCTGCTAAAAAAGTAATTCTTTAAAAGCTCGGAGGTGGTTAAGCGAACGCCAAGGGAATTTAGAGAATCAAAAATCTGCTGTTCATCATCGGTGGGGCCCAAATCAATCCGGACAAATTGAACGTTGGAAATGACTGTCATATAGTCGTTCAAAGTACTCATTTGCAAATGTGAAGCAAAATAGTTGAATGCCTGAACAATTGGAGACGAGGAGCGGTTGTCTATGATGGGCACTGCATTTGTTTGATCCATAACGCATTTGAATGCTTCGGAATCATTTTTTCCATGCTGTAAAGAAAGCTCCCGCGTTGTTATTAGGCGAAAATTTGTATCAAAGATACCCGGCTGATTCATTTTTAAACAGAGCACCTTTAAGAAAATCAAAAATGTCGTAAGACGTTGTTGACCATCAACAAGAACAAGTCTTGTTGCATAAGAGGTGTTTTGCTGAGGAACAGAAGCGTCTTTCAGGATGAGAGTTCCAAGAAAGTGGGGGCGGTTATATTGAACAACGAACGCCATGTCGTCAAGAAAACGTTCCCATAAATCCTCTTTCCAAACATAGGCTCGCTGAAAAAATGGAACTTCAATGAGAGTGGAGTTGTTTACAATGTCAGGTATTTTCGCTTTATGTGCGTCCATGGAAAATCCTCCCGCTGCTTTTCAGATTTACTAGTAGAATAACACGAATCCACTGTGAATTCAATGAATCACAAACAAAAGCTCCCGTTTCTCAGGAAAAGCTGAAAAACGGGAGCTTTACAATTCTACAAAACAGAAGCTATGCGCCTATCCCATGGTCACAACAACTTCCACACCTTCACCGGCCTTTGCCAGCGGCAGGAGGGTGCCCGCAATAGGAGCGCCGTTCACGGTGACGCTCTGCACGCCCTTCTGCACGGCGTGGGGGTTCTCCACCCGGATGTGGTACACGGCACCCCGGTAACGGCGGGTGACGGTGTAGCCTGCCAGCGTGTGGGGGATGCAGGGGTCAACGCGCAGGCCGTCCAGAGTGGGCTGGATGCCCAGAATGTACTGGCTCACGTTCACGAAGGTCCATGCCGCCGTGCCGGTCAGCCAGCTGTTCTTGGCCTCGCCGAAGGTGGGGGCATCGCGGCCCGCCACCATCTGGCTGTAAACGTAGGGTTCGGTGCGGTGGATCTCGCTGATGTCCTCGATATAGGCCGGGCAGGTCTTTTTGTAGACAGCAAAGGCCCGGTCACCGTGGCCCAGCACGGTCTCAGCACAGCTGATCCATGGGTTGTTGTGGCAGAAGATACCGGCGTTCTCCTTGTAGCCCGGGGGATAGCTGGAGATCTCGCCCAGATTGAGCCGGTAGGTGGTGTAGGCGGGCTGGAGCAGTACCACGCCGTACGGGGTGTCCAGCCGCTCCTCCACGCTCTTCAGTGCGGCTTCGGCCTGACCGGTCTCTCGGCCGATCCCGGCCATCACGCACATGCCCTGGGGTTCGATGAAGATCTGCCCCTCGTCGCATTCCCTGCTGCCTACGGGGGCACCAAAGGCATCGTAGGCACGGCGGAACCATGCGCCGTCCCAGCCGGCGGTCAGGGTGGCCTGTTCTACTGCGTCAATGGCGGTGCGGGCACTGGCGGCCTCCTCGGTGAGGTGCAGGTGGTCACAGAGTTCGGCGTACTCGCGGCCATATTTCACGAACATGCCCGCAATAAATACGCTCTCAGCCACAGGGCCCTCGCTGGGGCCGGTGATTTGGAAGCTCTCGCCCGGGTGCTCCGAGAAGCAGTTCAGGTTCAGGCAGTCGTTCCAGTCGGCCCGGCCGATCAGCGGCAGGCCGTGGGGGCCCAGATGGGTATGGGTGTAGCGGAAGCTCCGGTGCAGATGCTCCATCAGGGGCTGTGCTCTGGTCACGTCGTTGTCAAAGGCAACCGGTTCGTCCAGGATCGACCAGTCACCGGTCTCCCGCAGATAGGCGGCGGTGCACGCAATGAGCCAGAGCGGGTCATCGTTGAAGCCGCTGCCCACATCGCTGTTGCCCTTTTTGGTCAGGGGCTGGTACTGGTGGTAGGCACTGCCGTCCTCAAACTGGGTGGCAGCAATGTCCAGAATGCGCTCCCGTGCGCGGGAAGGGATCATGTGGACGAAGCCCAGCAGATCCTGACAGGAATCCCGGAACCCCATGCCGCGGCCGATGCCGCTCTCGTAATAGCTGGCACTGCGGCTCATGTTGAAGGTGACCATGCACTGATACTGGTTCCACAGGCTCACCATCCGGTCCAGCTTTTCCTCGCCGGAGGTCAGCTGCCAGCCCGAGAGCAGCTCCTGCCAGTAGTCGGCCAGTGCCCTGCGGGCGGCATCCACCTGTGCGTCGGTGGCATAGCGGGCCATCATGGCCTCGGCCCGGGCTTTGTTGATGATGCCGGGAGCACTGAATTTTTCCCCGACCGGGTTTTCAATGTAGCCCAACCCGAAGATGATGCTCTTTTTCTCGCCCGGTGCCAGCGTGAGATGGAAATGGTGGGCACCCACCGGAGCCCAGCCGTGGGCAATGCTGTTCGAGCAGTGACCGGCTTTGACCGCTTCCGGTGCGGCGGGGCCGCCGTACACTCCACAGAAGGCATCCCGGCTGGTGTCGAAGCTGGTAACGGGGGCGTTGGCCCAGAACACGGCGTAGTGATCCCGGCGCTCCCGGTACTCTGTCTTATGATAGATAGCACTTTCCACCACTTCCACCTCGCCGGTGGAAAAGTTGCGCTGGAAATTGGAGCTGTCGTCCATGGCATCCCACAGGCAGAACTCCACATAGCTGAACACGTCCAGCGTGCGGGGGGCAGCGGTCTTGTTTTCCAGCGTCAGCCGGTCGATCTCACAGGCATCGCCCCGGGGCACAAAAAGTTCCTGAGCGGCCGCAATGCCGTTTTTCTCGCCCTGCAGGATCGTGTAGCCCAGACCGTGGCGGCAGGTGTAACTGTCCAGTTCCGTCTTGGCGGGCTGCCAGCCCGGGTTCCAGATGGTGCCGCCATCGTTGATGTAGATGCGGTGGCCGTCCATGTCCAGCGGGGAATTGTTGTAGCGGTAGCGGGTCAGCCGCCGCAGCCGGGCATCCCGGTAAAAGCTGTAACCGCCGCCGGTGTTGGACACCAGACTGAAAAAGTCCTCGCTGCCCAGATAGTTGATCCAGGGCAGGGGAGTGCGGGGTGTGTCGATCACATATTCCCGGCGCGCATCATCAAAATGTCCGAATCTCATAGCCTTGTTCCTCCTTATAGGGTAAACCGGAAATGCTGAAATCATTTGATGGCGAAAACGATTTAGAATTTGCGGTCCAAGGGTGGGAAAGGCACTTGTCACCCTAAGAATAGTCTATCCTGCGGGAAAAATCAAGAGCGGACCTGAAATATACAACAAGGGTGTAGCGGGCTGGTTCAGGGGTGAAAACCGGTATGGGAACGAAAAAATTATCGAACGGTAACGAAATGTAACGAAAACGATACAGACTGCATAATTCTGAGGAAATGAAATCTCGCAATCTGCTGAAATGCAGACTTTTAGGATAAAACTTTTCTTCTTCTGCTTGATTTTTAGTGCAAAGTGCGCTATATTGAAATTGCGAAAACGATTTAGGATTCGCTCGGGAGCCCTGAGCGGGTCCCTGCGAGGGAGGGCGGCGAAATGTCATCCTTAAAAGATCTGGCGCGTGAATGCGGTGTCTCGGTGGCAACGGTGAGCAAAGCGCTCAATGGCCAGTCGGACATCTCTGCTGCGACCCGCGACCGTGTCCGCGAGGCGGCCCGCCGGATGGGCTATGTGCCCAATATGGCGGCCCGCGCAATGAAGACCAACCGTACCTACAACCTTGGCGTTCTGTTTGTGGACGAGCGGCAGAGCGGTCTGTCCCACGAGTACTTCTCGGCGGTGCTGGACAGCTTCAAGGTGCAGGTGGAAAAGCTGGGCTATGATATCACCTTTGTCAACCGGAACCTCGGCGGCAGAACAATGACCTATCTGGAGCACTGCCACTACCGGGGCGTGGACGGAGCAGTGATTGCCTGCGTGGATTTCAACGATCCGCAGGTGGTGGAGCTGGTCAACAGTGATGTGCCGGTGGTGACCATCGACCATGTGTTCAACAACCGGATGGCAGTCCTTTCCGATAATGTCAACGGGCTTTCGGCGCTGGTGCGGTACGCCTACGCCAACGGCCACCGCCGCATCGCCTTTATCCATGGCGAGCGCACGGCGGTGACGGAGAACCGTCTGGCGGGCTTCTACAAGAGCTGCGTGGAGCTGGGGCTGCAGGTCCCCGAAGAATATGTGCGCAGCGGTGTGTATCACGATCCCGACCGCTGTGCCGAGGAGACCCGGGCCCTGCTGGCACTGCTCCAGCGGCCCACCTGCATCCTCTTCCCCGATGATTTCTCGGCCATGGGCGGCTGCATCGCTCTGCAGGAAGCGGGCCTGAGCATCCCGGAGGATATTTCCGTGATGGGATATGACGGCATTTACCTCTCCCGCGTGATGAAACCCCAGCTGGTGACCTGGCAGCAGAACACCAAAATGCTGGGCCGGATGGCAGCAGATAAGCTGGTGCAGATGATCGAGCACCCCCGTGTGACGCTGGCCGAGCAGATCCCGGTGACAGGAAAACTGCTGGAGGGCGGCTCGGTGCGCAGCATCGAATGAATGGGTTGGATTTGGTTCCGGGCGAACCGGAGCCTTGAATTTGAAACGCTTTTTCACGAAAACCATTGAAGGAGGTTTTTCATTATGAGAAAGATTTCGCGTCGTAATTTCCTGCTGGCTTCCGGTGCAGTTACCATCAGTGCAGCGCTGAGCGCATGCGGCGGCTCCTCTTCTTCTACCGGCGCGGCATCCTCTGCCGCAGCCTCTTCCGCCGCTTCCGATGCTCCGGCAGCTCAGGGCAAGGTGCTGAATATCTGGTGCTGGAACGACGAGTTCCAGGGCCGCTTCAATAACTATTACCCCGAGGTCGCCTCCATCGCTGAGGACAAATCCACCACCACCCTGAAAGATGGCACCGTTGTCAAGTGGACCATCAACGCCAACGAGAACAACAACTACCAGAATAAGCTGGATGAGGCCCTGCTGAATCAGGACTCCGCCGCCGATGATGACAAGGTAGATATCTTCCTGATCGAGGCTGACTACGCATTGAAGTATGTGGATTCCGATTACGCGCTGGATGTCAAAGCAGACATCGGCCTGACCGATGCCGATCTGGCTGGTCAGTACCAGTACACCAAGGATATTGTCAGCGTGGACGGCAGCCAGCGCGGCACCACCTGGCAGGCAACCCCCGGTCTGTTCGCATACCGCCGCAGCATCGCCAAGGAAGTGCTGGGCACCGATGATCCCACCGAGGTGCAGAGCCATCTGTCCGATTGGGATAAGTTCAACGAGGTGGCTGCACAGGCCTATGCCAAGGGCTACAAGATGCTGTCCGGCTTCGATGATGCTTACCGCACCTTCTCCAACAACGTGGGCGCTCCCTGGGTGGACGGCACGACCGTCAAGGTAGACCCCAACATTATGAAGTGGGTCGATCAGACCAAGGAGTACACCGATAAGGGCTACAACAACAAGTCCAGCCTGTGGGACAGCCAGTGGGCAGCCGATCAGGGCCCGAGCGGCAAGGTGTTTGGCTTCTTCTATTCCACCTGGGGCATCAATTTCACCCTGCTGGGCAACTCTCTGGAGACCCCTGTGGCCGAGGGCGGCAAGGAAGAAGTAGGCAACGGCATCTACGGCGATTACGCAGTCTGCGAAGGCCCTCAGCCCTATTACTGGGGCGGCACCTGGATCTGCGCGGCAGCTGGTACCGATAATACCGATATCATCCGCGACGTGATGCAGAAGCTGACCTGCGACGAAGCCATTATGAAGCAGATCACCCTGGATACGCAGGATTACACCAACAACGAGAAGGCCATGGAAGAGATCGCAAACAGCGATTATGCCTCCGACTTCCTGGGCGGCCAGAACCATATCGCCCTGTTTGCAGAAGCTGCAAAGAAGATCGATATGTCCAACGCAGGCCCGTACGATCAGGGCCTGAACGAGAGCCTCCAGAATGCCTTCAAGGATTACTTTACCGGCACGGTGGACGAGGATACCGCAAAGGCAAACTTTGAGACCGCCATCAAGGAAAAGTACCCCGAGCTGACCGATGTGGTCTGGCCCGCATAAGCGCAGCCGGAACCTGAAAACCTTTTGAACCGAATCTGAATGGGGCGGGCCGGACGCTGATCCCGCCCGCCCCGTTTTGCTTTGGGCAGTGTACGTCAGGAGGGCAGTTACTATGGGAGCAAAACCAAAGAAGAACGGCTCGATCAGCTATGCAAAGTGGGGCTATATTTTCATTGCACCGTTCTTCCTCATCTTTGCGCTGTTCCAGCTCATTCCACTGGGGTCTACGATCTATTACAGCTTTTTTGAATATTACCGCAGCGGCCTGAAGATCATCGGCCCCACCTTTGTGGGCCTGAAGAACTACATCACCCTGTTTGCAACCGACCTGCCCAAATACTTTGGCAACACGTTGCTGCTCTGGATCATCGGTTTCATCCCGCAGATCGCCATCTCGCTGCTGCTGGCGGCCTGGTTCACCGACCTGCGCTTGAAGCTGAAGGGCCAGACCTTCTTCAAGACAGTCATCTACATGCCCAACCTCATTATGGCTTCGGCGTTCGCCATGCTGTTCTTTGCCCTGTTCTCGGATAACGGCCCCGTGAACGCTGCACTGGTGGGCATGGGCATCCTCAAGGAGCCCTTCAGCTTCCTGAACAGTGTCTGGGGCAACCGCGGCCTCATCGGCCTGATGAACTTCCTGATGTGGTTCGGCAATACGACCATCATGCTGATGGCGGCCATCATGGGCGTGGACCCCACCCTGTATGAGGCAGCGGAGCTGGACGGCTGCACCCCGAACCAGATGTTCTGGAAGATCACCATCCCGCTCATCCGGCCCATTCTGGTCTACGTGATGATCACCTCCATGATCGGCGGTCTGCAGATGTTCGATGTGCCGCAGGTGCTGACCAACGCGCTCGGCACGCCGAACCGCACCTCGACGACGCTCGTCATGTACCTCAACAATTACCTCAAGACGAGCAAGAACTATGGCATGTCCGGCGCGATCTCCGTCGTGATCTTTATCATTACGGGCCTTCTGAGCCTTGTGGTGTTCAAGTCGCTGACGAAGCAGGAAGAAAACTAAGGAGGCGCTCGCAATGAAGAAGAATTCCACGGACAGCCGCAAAGCCCACGCCATGCTGACCGTCAGCCGCGTGCTGGTCTATGCGCTGCTGATCTTTCTGTCGGTCCTCTGCCTGTTCTCGTTCTATATGCTGATCGTCAACGCGTCCCGGACCAATGCGGATCTGCAGGGCGGCTTCAAGGCGCTGCCGCAGGGACATTTTCTGGAGAATCTCAAAAACGCGTGGAACGACAGCTCCATCAACATCCCGCGCGGCATGCTCAACAGCTTTATCATCGCAGCCGCGACGGCCATCCTGTCCACCTATTTTTCCGCGCTGACCGCCTACGGCCTGCATGCCTACAATTTTAAGCTTAAGCGGCTCGCATTCCTGTTCATCATGGCAGTCATGGTCATTCCGAAGCAGGTCTCCGCCGCAGGCTTTGTCCAGCTGTGCTATAAGCTGAAGCTGACGAACAGCTATCTGCCGCTGATCCTCCCCAGCATCGCGGCGCCGGTCGTGTTCTTCTACATGATCCAGTACATGAAGAGCGTCCTGCCCATGGAGATCGTGGAGGCCGCGCGTGTCGACGGCTCGGGCGAGTTCTTTACCTTCAACCGCATCGTGCTGCCCATGCTGAAGCCCGCCGTTTCCGTGCAGCTTATCTTCACGTTTGTCGAGTCGTGGAACAACTATTTCCTGCCCGCGCTGCTGCTCGATAAAGCGGAAATGAAGACCGTCCCCATCATGATCGCGCAGCTTCGCGCGGCGGATTACTCGAAATTTGACCTCGGCAAGGTCTATATGTTCATCCTGCTCGCCATCCTGCCGGTGCTGCTCGTGTACATCTTCCTCTCGCGCTATATCGTCAAAGGCGTCACCGCCGGCTCCGTCAAAGGATAAAAAACGCATACGGAAAACATTCCTTGATATAAACATTTCACCGCCTATCGGAACACTTCCGATAGGCGGTGAAATCGTATGTTCTGGTTTTTGCATGGACCAGAAAAACGCAGATTTTGGGCCGCTGTAATCAAAGATTAAGCAGAAAATTGTCAAACCCGCAGTTTCCTCTGATAGTCCGCCAATTCCATCTCACCGGCCTCCGCTCTCTGCCGCAGCTCCACCGCATATCGCGACCACTGCTCAAACTGAGCGGTGGTCATTTTCTTTTTCAGGTAGCGGGCATAGTGCGTTTTATATGCGCGATTGTACGCAAGCCAGATGGGATCATT
>ERZ857785.4032-NODE-4032-length-9924-cov-8.198602_pt1 | contig 9924 bp, 7 predicted proteins | sample MGYA00519763_ERZ857785 | MGnify/ENA primary metagenome ERZ857785 (study PRJEB31778, sample SAMEA3449365) | human gut metagenome | biome: human gut; feature: human-associated habitat; material: faeces | place: United Kingdom | collected 2010/2012 ... | reverse complement strand
CAAAAGATGTAACTGACTGCGCGGCTATACTTGAAGCTATTGCTTCACACGACCCAAAAGACAGCACGTCGGTAAAGCGTAATGATTATGATTTTACATCTGCTCTTGTAAATGATGTAAAAGGAATGAAAATAGGACTTCCAAAGGATTATTTTGGTGAAGGGCTTGATGATGAAGTAAGGGATGCAATATATAAAGCAGCAGAAACGCTAAAAGCAGCCGGGGCGTCAGTTGAGGAATTTGATTTAAGCCTTGTTGAATATGCAATACCTGCATATTATGTTATTGCGTCAGCGGAAGCAAGTTCAAATCTTGCAAGATTTGACGGTGTGAAATACGGCTACCGTACCGAGGATTATGAAGGACTCCATAACATGTTTAAAAAGTCGCGTTCGGAAGGATTCGGAGCGGAAGTTAAGAGAAGAATAATGCTTGGCTCATTTGTACTGAGCAGCGGTTATTATGATGCTTATTATATTAAGGCATTAAAAACAAAAGCGCTTATTAAGCAGGCATTTGACAAAGCGTTTGATAAATATGACGTTATTCTTGCACCTGCATCACCGTCTACGGCTCCAAAGCTTGGTGAAAGTCTCAGTGACCCTATTAAGATGTATCTTGGCGATATTTATACGATATCTGCCAATCTTGCAGGTCTTCCGGGAATTTCCGTGCCGTGCGGAATTGACAGCTCAGGTCTTCCGATAGGCGTTCAGATGTTAGGTAACTGTTTTGAAGAGAAAAAGATTATACGTACAGCATATGCATACGAGCAGACACATGATTATGCATACTGCAATATATGTAGATAGATTGGGGGCAGAACCATGAGTAAAGAGTATGAAACAGTCATAGGACTTGAAGTGCATGTTGAGCTTGCAACAAAGACCAAGATATTCTGTGGGTGCAGTACGCAGTTCGGAGGCGCTCCTAATACGCATACATGCCCTGTATGTACGGGTATGCCGGGCTCGCTTCCTGTTCTGAATAAGCAGGTTGTAGAATATGCGGCGGCAGTTGGAATTGCGACTAACTGTACTATTAACCAGAATTGTAAATTTGACAGAAAGAATTATTTTTATCCTGATAATCCGCAGAATTATCAGATTTCGCAGCTGTATATTCCGATATGTCAGAATGGCTGGGTAGAGATAGAGACTCCGGAAGGAGGAAAGAAGCATGTCGGCATACATGAAATCCATATGGAGGAAGATGCAGGCAAGCTTGTGCATGATGACTGGGGAGAATGTTCCCTTGTTGATTTTAACCGTTCGGGAGTGCCGCTTATCGAGATAGTGTCTGAACCTGATATGAGAAGCGCTGAAGAGGTTATTGCATACCTTGAAAAGCTGAGACTTATTATTCAGTACCTCGGAGCTTCTGACTGCAAGCTTAATGAAGGTTCAATGCGTGCAGACGTTAATCTGTCAGTACGTGAAAAAGGTGCCAAAGAATTCGGAACAAGAACCGAGACAAAGAACCTTAACTCATTTAAGGCGATTGCCCGCGCAATAGCAAATGAGCGTGAACGTCAGATAGATATTATTGAGTCAGGCGAAAAAGTTGTTCAGGAGACAAGAAGATGGGATGATTCAAAGGAATATTCATATCCAATGCGCTCAAAAGAAGATGCACAGGATTACAGATATTTTCCGGAACCTGACCTTGTACCAATTGTTATAAGCGATGAATGGCTTAATGAGATAAAGAATAATCAGCCGGAGCTTCGCGACGAGAAGATGACAAGATATAAGTCGCAGTACGGACTTCCTGATTATGATATTGATATTATAACCTCTCATAAAAAGCTTGCTGATATATTTGATGAAACGGTAGAGATGGGCGCAGAACCTAAAAAGGTGTCTAACTGGCTTATGGTTGAGACTATGTATCTGCTTAAAGAGAAGGGTATGGAGCCTGATGATGTAACATTTTCACCTGCTAATCTTGCAAAGCTTATTAAGATGACGGATGAACGTGTGATTAACGGAAATGTTGCAAAGGAAGTATTTGCAAAGATATTTGATGAAGATATTGACCCTGAAGCTTATGTAGAAGAGAACGGCCTTAAGACTGTTAATGATGAGGGAGAGCTTCGTTCGGTTATAGAAAAAGTTATTACTGCTAATCCGAAGTCGGTTGAAGACATCAACTCAGGAAAGCTTAAGGCAATGGGATTCTTGGTCGGACAGACTATGAAGGAAATGAAGGGAAAAGCAGACCCTGCGTCTGTTAATGCGATTCTAAAAGAATTGTTGGGACTTTAAAAGTAATGCTTGACAATACTGCCCTGATAGGTTATCATAATTTACGGCTAAAAGCCATAGGGGAATCATACAGCGGTAGTATTGCGGTCTCCAAAACCGTTCACGGGGGTTCGAATCCCTCTTCCCCTGTATGTTAATTACTCCCGGATGCTATGTGAAGCATTTCGGGAGTGTTTTGTTATTATTCGCGGAACCGCCACACCTATTCGCATTCGTCGCCTTGGCAGGCTTCAGTTTCGTGCTGCGCACTAAGACTGCTCATATGGGGACGGTTCCTGCTTCACAGGCTTTTAGCTGATTTAGACAAAGTCTCATTCATGCAAGCATGACGAGACTTTGTCTAAATCGGCTAAGCCGTGAATAGTAACCTTTTAAGTATCCTATGTGTGGTGAAAAAAGTGACAAAATGTACTGATGAGCTGTGTGCGGAAGATATATATAAAGATATTCGTTATAAGGATTACAGACCTGTAGTTTTTTCTGAAATTGATTCAACGAACCTCGAGCTTAAGAGGCAGGTTGCCGGCGGTGAAGTTAATGACAGGCTCATTGTTGCCGACAGGCAGACAATGGGCAGAGGAAGGCTTGGACGTTCATTTGAATCGCCTGCGCAGAGCGGAATATATATGTCCCTTCTTCTTCCTATAGAAGATTCAGACAGTTTGCTTCTTATAACCTCTGCGGCTGCTGTAGCGGTATGCCGGGCAGTAAAATCAGTGTGTGATATTGATTCATTAATTAAATGGGTAAACGATATATTTGTAAACGGAAAGAAAGTATGCGGGATACTTGCTGAAGCTGTGAGCGGCTGTGACGGAAAACTTAACGTGGTACTTGGAATCGGTATAAATGTTGCTACGGACAAAAGCAGGTTTACCGACAATGTAAGAAATGTTGCAGGAGCTTTGTATGATAAGCTTCCTGATAATGTTACAAGAAACAGTCTTGCGGCTTCGGTTGTTAATGAATTTATGGATATATTCGTACATATAACTGACAGGCAATACCTGAATGATTACAGACAATTTTCTATGGTTATCGGAAAGAATATAAGGTACCGTGCCGGTGATGAATGGCATACGGGAAAAGCCGTTGATATAGACGACAATGGAGGTCTTGTTGTAGTGACGTCAGATGAAACGGTTACACTTAATACCGGAGAGATATCGGTAAGACTTGAAAGTGATTGATTTTATGGTTATACTTATGTAGATGCGGGGTGATGTTGTGTACGAACTGTTGTGTAAAGATAATAATGCTAAGAGAGGACGTTTTACTACTGTTCATGGTGTTATAGAGACTCCTGTATTTATGAATGTCGGAACTGTAGGAGCTATTAAAGGAGCTGTATCTACAGAGGATTTGCATGATATAGGTACTCAGGTGCAGTTATCTAACACATATCATCTGCATGTAAGAACAGGAGATAAGCTGATCAAGGAATTTGGAGGACTGCATAAGTTTATGCACTGGGACCGCCCGATCCTTACAGATTCTGGCGGATTTCAGGTGTTTTCATTGGCGAAGCTTCGTAAGATCAAAGAAGAAGGCGTTTCTTTTGCTTCTCATATTGATGGAAGAAAGATTTTCATGGGACCAGAAGAAAGTATGCAGATCCAGTCAAACTTAGGATCAACGATCGCGATGGCATTTGACGAATGTCCGCCACATCCTGCAACAAGAGAATATATGCAGAATTCTGTTGATCGTACAACAAGATGGTTGAGACGATGCAAAAAAGAGATGGACCGCTTAAATTCTCTGGAAGATACAGTCAATCCACATCAGATGTTATTTGGGATCAATCAGGGTGGAACATTTGAAGATATCCGAATCGAACACGCCAAAGAGATTTCCAAGATGGATCTAGATGGATATGCATTAGGTGGACTTGCGGTTGGAGAAACACATGAAGAGATGTACAATATCCTTGAAAAGACAGTGCCATATCTGCCAGAAGATAAACCAACTTACCTGATGGGGGTTGGAACACCGGTGAATATTTTAGAAGCAGTTGACCGTGGAGTTGATTTCTTTGATTGTGTATATCCAACAAGAAATGGCCGTCATGGACATGTATATACGAATCAGGGAAAACTTAATATGTTCAATAAAAAATACGAACTGGACCATCGTCCGATCGAAGAAGGATGCCAGTGCCCAGCCTGTAGAAGTTACAGCAGAGCCTATATCCGACATCTTTTAAAAGCAAAAGAAATGCTAGGAATGAGATTATGTGTCTTGCATAACTTGTATTTTTATAATACAATGATGAGTGAGATTCGTCAGGCAATCGAAGAAGGCAATTATAAGGAATACAAGAAACGTAAGATCGATGGCATGATGAACCAGTAATCTTATTAGAAAGATGGAGGAAGAAAATGGATCAGGTTACAATGACAATTCTGATGTTGGTTGTTTGTTTTGGATTAATGTACTTTTTAACGATCAGACCACAGAAGAAAAAAGAAGAAGAATTAAAACAGATGATGGAAACTTTGGAAGTTGGAGACAGCGTGTTGACAACAAGCGGATTTTACGGAGTTGTTGTAGATAAAGTTGATGAAACAACAATCATTGTTGAATTTGGTAACGACAAACATTGCCGTATTCCAATGGAGAAATCAGCAATCCAGGCAATGGAAAAAGCGAACGCATCATCATCTGAAGAATAAGATGAATATTTGATCAAAAGAAAAGAATCTGAGACAGAGAATAGTATCTGTATTTCAGATTCTTTTTTGTTTCTTAATATTAATTCATCAGATCATCAATCAAATGATCTGGGACAAATAACGGTCCGCGTCCGGTTCCGATTTCAATATCTGGTTTATTCGTTCCATGGAAGTCTGATCCTCCAGTTGCAAGAAGATCATATTCTTTCTGCCATTGGCGAAGTTTTGTAATCTGGCCGATATGATGGGAAGAATGATAAACTTCGATTCCTGCGAGCCCTTCTTCTTTCAGATCATGAATGAGATGTTTGGTATCTTCATTTGAGAATTTATATAAAAATGGATGTGCAAGAACCGGAATTCCGCCAGCATCAAGGATTAATCTTAAGCAATCTTTTGGATCAAAAAATGGTTTTGGAACATAATATTTACACTTTTCACCAAGATATTTGGAAAAAGCCTGATCCATGGAAGAACAAATGCCTTCTGCGATCAAAGTTCTTGCAAAGTGAGCTCGTGTGATCACAGTATGAGGATCATCATTTTGAAGTTTTTCAAGCGTGATCGGATAACCGTCTTTTTGAAAGAGTTCGATCATATTAAGATTTCTCTGAAACCGTTTGTCACGGAGCATGTTGAGCGTTTGATTTAACTGCTGATCCTTATAGTTGATTCCGTATCCTAATACATGAATCTCACGATGAAGTGCATCACATGAAATTTCAATTCCAGGAATGAACTTCAGATCATCTGGAAGATCCATAGCAAGAATTTCCGGAATTCCATCGACAGTATCATGATCTGTCAGAGAAAATCCATATAATCCTTTTGCTATCACTTTTTGAACAATTTGTTTTGGTGTAAAAGTTCCATCGGAACAAGTAGAATGTATATGAAGATCGATCATAGGAAAACTCCTTTCGTATTTTTAATGTCAGTTTATCACAAAAAGGCATAGATTCAAAATACCAGTCATAGATTAAATAGAAAAAGGAGCAATTGTTATGGACATGGGGAAAAAGGGACTCTATATGATACAAAGTCTGGTATTTGCCTACATTGCCACAGGAATTTTATTGTGTCTTCTTGCATTTATCATCTATCAAAGCAATGCAGGAATGAAGATCGCGAATCTTGGGGTCACACTTACATATATTCTTGCATCTGTTTTTGCTGGCATGCTGATCGGAAGTAAGATCGGAAAAAAGAAGTTTTTATGGGGATTTGCAGCAGGAATGTTATACTTTATGATCTTGACTTTGATCTCATGGATTTTTCAAAAAAATATCGTTCTGTTTTCCACAGAAAGGATCACAGCATGTTTCTTATGTATTGCAGGAGGAACTTTAGGTGGAATGCTTGCTATTTGAAAATGAATATGATACAATATAGCAAGTTATTTTATGAGAATTAGGAGGACGATAAGATGAAACATATTAAAACTCTGACAAATAAAACATTACAGAACACAGTGAAAAAAGGTGGATGTGGTGAATGCCAGACATCTTGCCAGTCAGCATGTAAAACATCTTGTACAGTAGGTAACCAGACCTGCGAACACAGCAAATAGTCAAATCGAACAAAGACTTTGTGCTTGAGGCGTTCCTTGTGGGCCGCCTCATTTTTTCGATGAAAGAAAATAACAGATAAAGGGAGAAAGAAACAATGGTTCACCAGTATAAAAATAATGGATATAACATGGTCCTTGATGTAGCAAGTGGATCTGTCCATGTGGTTGATGACCTGACATATGAGGTGATTGCTTTATATGAGGATCATACATTAGAAGAGATCATCAAAGAATTATCATCCTGGGATGAGAAAGATGTCAAAGAATCTTATGGAGAAGTTACAGAATTAAAAGATGCAGGTGTATTATTTACAGAAGACTGTTATGAAGAATACATTTGTGGATTCAAAGACAGACCAACAGTTGTAAAGGCACTCTGTCTTCATATTGCACATGATTGTAACCTTGCCTGCCGATACTGTTTCGCAGAAGAAGGAGAATACAAGGGAAGACGTGCATTAATGAGTGCTGAAGTCGGTAAGAAAGCATTAGATTTTCTTGTAGAGAATTCAGGAAACCGTAGAAATCTGGAAGTTGATTTCTTTGGTGGAGAGCCTTTGATGAACTTTGATGTAGTGAAAGAAATCGTTGCATATGGACGTTCTTTGGAAGAAACACATGATAAGAAGTTCCGTTTTACATTGACAACAAATGGTGTATTACTAAACGATGATATCATGGAATTTGCCAATAAAGAGATGGATAACGTTGTATTAAGTGTGGATGGAAGAAAAGAAGTTCACGATTACATGAGACCATTCCGTAATGGAAAAGGAAGCTATGATTTTGTTATCGACAAATTCAAGAAATTTGCAGATAGCAGAAACCAGCAGAAATATTATGTAAGAGGAACTTTTACACATCATAACTTAGATTTCTCAAAAGACGTTATGCATTTAGCAGATGCAGGATTCGAACAGATTTCTGTAGAACCTGTTGTGGCACCGGATACAGCAGATTATGCGATCACAGAAGAGGATCTTCCAATTCTGATGGATGAATATGATCTTCTTGCAAAAGAGATGATCAAAAGAGAGAAGGAAGGAAAAGGATTTACCTTCTTCCACTTTATGATCGACTTAACAGGAGGGCCATGTGTTGCAAAACGTTTATCCGGATGTGGTTCAGGAACAGAATATCTTGCAGTGACTCCATGGGGAGATTTATATCCATGCCATCAGTTTGTAGGAGAAGAAGACTTCTTAATGGGTAATGTTTACGAAGGAGTCAAGAAAGATGAGATCGTCAAAGAGTTCAAGGCATGTAATGTATACTCCAAAGAAGAATGTAAAAAATGTTTTGCAAGATTCTATTGCAGTGGTGGATGCAGTGCAAACTCTTATAACTTTAACGGTACGATCGATGGAACTTATGAGATCGGATGTAAATTAGAGCGCAAGAGGGTAGAATGTGCATTAATGGTAAAGGCAGCATTGGCATTAGAAGGGGAGACGGAGAATGAAGAAGCGTAATAGCAGTGGCAAGTATATTGCAGGGCTCATTTTACTAATCGCTTTGTGTGTATTTGGAGCATTTATCACAACCAAGGGAATTACAAAGAAGAAGATCGGTCGAGCAAGCAATATCGAACTTGGATTAGACCTTGCAGGTGGAGTTAGTATTACATATGAAGTAGATGGCAAGAATGTATCTGATAGTGATATGAAAGATACTGTATACAAACTTCAGAAGCGTGTAGAAGGGTACAGTACAGAAGCAGAAGTTTATCAGGAAGGAAAAGATCGTATCAATATCGAGATTCCTGGAGTAACAGATGCAAACAAGATTTTAGATGAGCTTGGTAAACCAGGAACACTTTCTTTTGCTGTCCAGAAACAGGTAAAAGTAAAGAAGAATGGAAAAACAACGACTCAGACAACATTAGATACTGTATTGACAGGTCAAAATGTTAAGAAAGCCAAAGCTGTAACTAATCAGAATCAGACAACTGGTAAGAAAGAATATTTAGTTGCACTTGAATTTGATGCTAAGGGAACAAAGGCATTTGCGAAAGCTACAAAAGCCAATATTGGAAAACCAATTTATATTATCTATGATAATCAGGTGATCAGTGCCCCAAATGTACAGGAAGCGATCACAAAAGGAGAATGTACGATCGATGGTATGGAAAGTTATGAAGCAGCAGAGAATTTAGCTTCATCAATTCGAATCGGTTCCTTACCAGTGAAATTAAACGAATTACGCTCTAACGTAGTATCTGCGAAATTAGGAGTGAATGCGATCCAGACAACGGTCAAAGCAGGAGTCATCGGATTTGTACTGGTATGCTTGATCATGATCGCATTTTATGCAGTGCCTGGTGTGATTGCGTGTGTGGCACTTGCGATCTATATGCTGATGATGTTATTAGCACTGAATGGATTTAATGCGACACTGACATTGCCGGGACTTGCAGGTATCATCCTCGGTATCGGTATGGCAGTTGATGCAAACGTTATCATTTATGCCAGAATTCAGGAAGAGATCGGGGCAGGAAAGAGTACAGGAGCAGCGATCAAATCTGGATTCGGAAAGGCAGCATCAGCGATCATCGATGGTAACGTTACAACATTGATCGCAGTATTAGTTTTATGGTTTAAAGGATCAGGAACGGTCAAAGGATTTGCTCAGACACTTGGAATGAGTGTATTGATCTCTATGTTTACAGCACTTGTGATCAGCCGATTCCTTGTATATGCGGCATATCATTTTGGACTTCGCGACAAGAAATGGTATGGAAAACCAAGAACGATCAAAACAAGAGATTTTGTCCGTACAGGTAAGAAATACGTTGCAGTTGCAGGTGTGATCATTTTGATCGGACTTGCTGCACTTCCAATGAATCGAAGCAAGATTGGATCAATCTTGAATTATGATCTGGAATTTTCAGGTGGTACAGCATCTACGATCACATTCAAGGATGACCAGAAAGTCAATGATTCTCTGGAAAAACAGGTTGTGAAAGCTTACGAGAAAGTCAGCAAGTCAACCTCTGTTCAGAGTCAGAAAGTAAAAGCAAACAATCAGATGGTTGTAAAAAGTGTAGAATTGAATCTGAGTCAGAGAAAACAGATCGAAAATACATTAAAGAAAGATTATAAAGTAAAATCTGTAACAACAGAGAATATCAGTTCAACGATCAGTAATGAAATGCAAAGAGATGCATTTATTTCCGTTGTGATCTCAGCAATCTGTATGCTGATCTACATTGCGATTCGATTCAAAGACGTGAAGTTTGGATCCAGTGCGATCATCGCATTGATCAATGACGTATTGGTCGTATTTGCAGCATATTCTGTTGGAAGATTATCTGTTGGTGGAACATTTATCGCATGTATGTTAACGATCATTGGATATTCTATCAACTCAACGATCGTTATCTTTGACCGTATCCGTGAGAATCTGAAACTTC
>ERZ857785.4021-NODE-4021-length-9966-cov-3.217132_pt1 | contig 9966 bp, 7 predicted proteins | sample MGYA00519763_ERZ857785 | MGnify/ENA primary metagenome ERZ857785 (study PRJEB31778, sample SAMEA3449365) | human gut metagenome | biome: human gut; feature: human-associated habitat; material: faeces | place: United Kingdom | collected 2010/2012 ... | reverse complement strand
GCCCTTCGCCGTCAGCCTCCCCCGCTCCGCTCCATCCGCCCTCGCGTCAGCGACCCGCGCCGCGCCCCGCCTGCGCCCCGTGTCCTCGTGCCACCTGCGCCCCGTGTCCGGTCCGCCGCCCTAAAAATCCCTATTGCTTTACTACGGTAGAGTGCTAAAGTGATTTCATCGTATCCGCATGGCGCTGTCGCATGCCCGATAGGCATCGGGCATGCGACAGCGCACCGGCCCGCCAGCACGGTCGGCATGCTGAAAGGAACGCCCATGGGCAACCAACCGAACGAAGGCGGCGCGCAGAAGGAGCCTGCCGTCGGCCTCAAGCGCACGCTCGGCCTGCGCGAGGCCATCACCATCACCGCCGGCACCGTCATCGGCGTCGGCCTGTTCACCACCGGCGGCAACGTCGTCGGCGAGATGGGCCCGTTCGTGGTGCTCGCCACGGCGCTTGCGGCGCTCATCAGCATCTACCCGGCGCTCATGTACGGCGAGATGGGCGCGGCGCTGCCCTTCGCCGGCGGTACGTACCAGTACGCGTCGCTGGGCCTGGGCCGCCCTGCGGGCTTTCTTGCCGGATGGAACTTCATCATGTCGCTCATCGCCGTCACCGGCGGCGAGGCGCTGGCGTTCAGCTACTACTTCAAGACCATCTTCCTGGCGTTCGGCGTAGAGCTTCCCGTCGACGACGTGGTCATCGCCATCATCGCGCTGGTCGCGTTCATCATCGCCAACGTGCGCGGCGTGGAGCTGACGGGCAAGCTCCAGAACGGCTTCATGTTCTTCTTCTGGGGCGTTGCCGCCATCTGGTTCCTTACCATGATCCCCAACGTGCAGCTGCCGAACTTCGTGACTGCACCCGACTTCATGGGCGACCTGGGCAGCGGCGGGTTCATCGCCGCCGTGGCCATGATCTGGTGGTGCTTCGCCGGTTTCGAGACGTGCTGCGCCATGGGCGAGGAGATCCGCCACCCGCAGATCAACATCCCCCGCGCCATGATGCTCTCGCCGTTCATCATCTTCGTGGTGAACGCCCTGTTCCAGTGGTTCCTCGTGGGCATCGTGCCCGCCGACGGGCTGGCCGCCGTGGCCGAGTCGTCCGCACCCTACGCCGAGGCCATGATGAGCGCCGGCATCCTGGGCCTGCCGCTTGCGCTGCTGGCGCTGGGCGTGGCGTTCGGCGGCGATTTCTCCACCCTGAACGCGTCCATCGCGGTGCCGCCGCGCTACCTGTTCACCATGGCCCGCGACGGCAGCCTGCCCGCCGTGTTCGCCAAGCTGCACCCGAAATACCGCACGCCCTACGTGGCCGTCATCACGCTCGGCGTGCTCACGGTGGCGCTGGTGGCCACGTCGACGCTGGACTACATCGCGTCGCTTTCCCTGTTCGCCGACCTGTTCTACTACGTCATCGGCATGGTGGCGTGCCTGGGCCTGCGTCGCAAGCTGCCCGATCTGAAGCGCCCGTTCAAGGTGCGCGGCATGGTGCCCGGCGCGGTGATCAGCATCATCATCTACCTGGTCATGATGACCCAGCTTGACACGGACGCCCTGGTCACCGGCGTGATCTACTGCGTAGTCGGCCTGGTCATCTATGAGGTGTGCGCGAAGGTGTACGGCACGCGAGCCATCGACGTGAACGCCGTGCAGGACACCAGCGAACCCACCCCCGCCGAGCGCGCCAAGATGGACCGCGAGTTCCACATCTGGATCGCCGCGGCCGCCATCGGCTGCGCGCTGGTAGCCTTGCTCTACCTGCTGCCCAGCGTGCTGGGATAGGGCGGCGAAAGCAAGCGACGCTTGAACGCAAAAGTACGGGACGGCGCTTGGCGGCGACACCCTTAACACCGCCAAGCGCTTCACCCCTCACTCGCAATATAGCTATCGCTTGCCAACGGCTTTACCAGCGCTAATGCACGAATTGGGAAATAGCATCAGCTGAATTCTGCACTTTTCAGCAAATAGAAATCGCCTAAAACAGCATTTTTTTGAAAATAGGAATCATCGTAAACTGCATTTTCCTGCGAATAGAGCAAAACGCCGAGCAGCCATCGCGGCGCCTTCGCAAAACGCCCCGAAACCGACAACGGCCCGTTGGCCTGCCCCACGCAGGCCAACGGGCCGTTCTGCGACGCCGCGCCTATCGCCGGCACACCATTTCCCCAACTTGTTCGACTGCCTCTCTACGGCAATGCCGGAGCAAACGAGAAGTCTCCCACGCTTTCCTCCGTCAACTCATCCAGGCAAAACGTCATGTACAGCGGAGCGTACGTGACCCGCCCTTCCTGTGAAAGGTTGTTACGGGACAACACCACCGCTTCTGGAATCTTATAATCCCGAATGTCCAGAAGATGATTCAGCGCCGCATGCGCCCGGACCTTCTTACCTGATTTCACCTCGACGGGAACGACCTTCCCGCTTCTCCCCTCTATAAGAAAGTCCACTTCACCAGCCTGTTCGGACTGGTAATACCATAAAGGAATGCCCAAAGCCGTCAGCTCCTGCGCAACCACGTTCTCGTACACGCCGCCAAGGTTAGAGTCTTTCATGTCAAGATAAATCGACCGCGCCGTGCTTTGCGGATAGCGCGATATGAGCATGCCCGTATCCGATTCGTATAATTTGAACTTCGATGCCTGCTCCGTGCGCTTCAACGGGCATCGCGCTTCGGTGGTTTGCAGCACCTGCAAACCGACCCCGGCGTTCACCAGCCACAGAAAATCGTGATGGAACGATTCCATACGTGCCGCATCGCGTAGCGACGACAGCTTGAACCGATGCGCTGCCCCTTCAAGCTGCACGGGGATCTGGTCGAAAATCGCACGGACCTCGAAAGCGCGATTACCCGCATATTTGCCGATGTCTTGCGCGTATTGCCGCACAAGCAACGTCTGCATCGCGCGCGTTTCCGCAAGCGAATAGCCCGAATCCACGTACTTCTGCACTACCTCGGGCATGCCGCCTGCCACGATATATGCGCGATAGTTTCGCATCATGATGTCGTGAAGATATCCTTCCACCGGCTTTCGCTCGCGCAAGCACTGCCTGACTTGATCCAGAAATCGCTGCTCAACGCCCACGGCCCAGCAAAACTCCTCGAAGTCCATAGGACGCATGACCAGCTGCTCGATGTAACCCACTGGAAACGACGAGATCCCTTTGAACTCGGTACCCAGCATGGAGCCTGAAAATACGAACGAATAGCGCCCATCTTCTGTAAGCGCCTTCATGAGCGTGACGATTTCCGGATATTCCTGAATCTCGTCGATAAAAATCAGCGTTTTGCCCTCGACAAGCGGACGATCGGACAGCAAAGCGACGCGATTGATGAAGTCCATTGCGTTTTCGGCACCGATCAGCGCTCCCCTTGCGGTTTTGTCGAGCAGAAGATTCACCTCGAAGTAGCACGCGTATTCCGCTTTTCCGAATTCACGGATTGCATAACTTTTCCCAATTTGGCGTGCACCAGTGACAAGCAAGGCCTTTTTCGAGTGATTTTTCCAGTTGACCAGCTGTTTTGTAACTTTTCGTCGCAACACGGACAACCTCCACCGCATGAATCGAAAAATAGGATGCATCTATTATCGCACGAATCGGGAAATAGCATCAGCCTAATTCTGCACTTTTCCGCAAATAGAAATCGCCTAAAACAGCACTTTTTTGAAAATAGGAATCATCGTAAACCGCATTTTCCTGCGAATAGAGCGAAAGCGCCGGGCGACCATCGCGACGAGCCCCGCAAAACTCCCCGAAACCGACAACGGCCCGTTGGCCTGCCCCACGCAGGTCAACGGGCCGTTCTGCGATGCCGCGCCTATCGCCACAGCGCCGAAACCCCAATCACGAAAAGCGGCACGTTCTCCCGCCCCTTTTCGCGTATGCGTATGCGCCTTCCTTGCGATCTCGTCCTTAAAAATGTGATGTATTGCACTTTTAAGGACGAGTATTTGTAATTAATGACATTTTTCAAGCTGAGATGAGATTCGAGGCTATCCCCTCGCCCTTAGCAGCTGGCGAACAGTTCCGCCAGTTTCTCGCGATCAACGATGCCGTCGGGGTCGGCCGCTTGCGCAAGCGCCCACATGGTCTTCGCCAGCAGTGCCTCGGTAGTAGCGCTGCCGCCCATGAGCACGCCCGGGCGGTCACAGAACGCGCGACCCACCTCGTACACGCTCAGATCGGCGCCCTCGTACGGGCACTGCGTGGTCATGACCAGCGTTTTCCCGGCATCCACCCACGCGAGCAGCGTTTCGGTGATGCCGTCGTACTCCGGGATGCCGCCCAGCCCAAAGGCCTCCACCACCAGCGCGTCGCACGCAGGGCGCAGCGCGTCGACGACCAGCGCGTCCATGCCCGGCGTAAGCTTGAGCACCGCAACGCGCGGGTTGAGCTCATCGTAGAAGCGCGCGCTCGAAGGCGTACCGCCAACCTCCTCCGCGGCGCAGGCCCTTGCCGCCACGCACATCCGCTCGCAAACCCCATCAGCCCATTCAACCCGTCCGTCGCGCACGCGCCCCAAGTCGAGAGCGTTCAAGCTGTCGAACGCCTCGAAGCTGCGCGTGCGCACCTTGCGCGCCGCCGTGCCCGAGATCACCTTGCCGCCGAACGCGACGATGACGCCCGCGGCGGCATCGTCGCAGGCCACAAGCACGGCATCGAGCAGGTTGCGCTTGCCGTCGGTTTCGGGGTCGCCCATGGGCAGCTGCGAGCCGGTCAGAACGATGGGCTTCGGCCTGCCCTGCACCAGATACGACAGCCCCGCCGCCGTGTACGCCAGGGTATCGGTGCCGTGAAGGACCACGAACCCGTCGAAGTCGTCGTAGCTCCGACGCACCTCGCCCGCGATGGACAGCCATCCCTCCGGGCGCATGTTCGTGCTGTCCACGTTCATGACCTGCGACACCTCGACATGGCAAACCTGCGCCACCTCAGGCACGAAGGCCACCAACTGCTCGCCGGTCAGCGCCGGCGCAAGCCCGCTGCCCTCTTCGGCCGACGCGATGGTCCCGCCCGTCGCGATCACCAAAATACTTTTCACAGCAGCCCTCCCTATCAGCTCAATGCCATATGCAGAGTCGGATATGGACGCCCCTCGCTGTCGCCCGCACCGACCGCTCCCATAACGCCAGCAGCTCGTGCGGGTCAAACTCCCCCTGCACAACATCGAAAACCACACATGCACCGTTTTCCATATCTGTTTTTCACAAGCGCTCATCTTGCAAATGAATACAAAACTCAGCTAACCGCGGAATATCCTCGGTTATAGTTTCCCAAAGAATTTCGGCATCTACATTTCCATACGCATGGGCTATCACATTCCGAAAACCCCTGATTTGATGCCAAGGAATCTCAGCATGCGCGGCAATAAATCCCTCTGATAAGTCGTTTACGTGTTCGCCAATTTGCTGCACATAAAACGCGCAGCCGTCTCTGTAAAGCGCTTCCTCATTGAACAGGTCTTTTGTCGGGAAGAACTTTTCCTGAGCACGCTTGATTTTTTCGCAGTACATCGCAATCTGGGCGATGGCATCAGCTTCTTTCTCGTTCATAAAGAAGCACCTCGTCTTTCTTGATGGACGCACGGAAATCCTCAGACAGCGACGGCGTTGTGGAAACATCTACCGGCACGCCGATAAGTTGCTCCAAATCATACACGAAACCACCTATTTCAAGCCCTCGCATATCGCCTTTGTCAACACGCAAGTCAAGGTCGCTTCCCTCCTTTGCCGCATTGCGCGCGCGAGACCCAAACGCCCAGACGCGTTCAACGCCATATTGCTTGGCAATCTGCTCTACCGCCGAACGCATTGTTTGGGTAATCCCACAAGCAGCTTCCGTTCGCGGCGCGTTCTGCTGGGGAAGACGGAGGGCAAAGGGCAAGCCCTGCTGTAAAACAATCTGGGAATACAGCGCCGAAATAGCTGCTGAGTGAGAAAGCCCTAGCTTGGACAGAATCTGCTCAGCCTGCGCTTTGATATCCGAATCAAGGCGAGCGCTCACTGTTGTATACATTTTAGCCTCTTTTGTAATAGTTATTATTACAATGTAATAATAACATGCGTCATCGACTCCAAAAGCGTTCAATTGCCTTTTTGCTTCCCGCTTCCGACCCCCCCAACCCTTCGCATACAAAAGCGCCGGCCACAATTGTTTTGCAACCGGCGCTTCTTGCGCGCGCTTTGAAATGACACCTACGAGCTTTTTTCGTTGCAGCAAGTTATACAGACGAAATCTGCCCCTGACCCGCTTACGCCTTCTCCACACGCACGGCGCACACCTTGTACTCCGGCGTTGCCGAGATGTTGTCGAGCGCTGCGTTGGTCAGCCAGTTTGCGTTGCCATCCTGGAAGTGGAACGGCATCCACACCTCGCCGGGATTGGTCTTTCCCGACACGCGAGCCTGGCTCTCAATGACGCCGCGGCGGCTGCTCACGCGCACGCGGTCGCCATCGGCGATGCCCGCGGCGGTGGCGTCCGCGTCGTTGATCTCGATGAACGACGTGCCGTCGATCCGGTTGAGCCCCTCGGTACGGCCCGTCATGGCCTGTGCGTTGTACTGCGCCAGCACGCGGCCCGTCATCATGATGAGCGGGAACTCCTCATCGGGCTGCTCGGCCGACGGACGGTACTGCGCCAGCGAGTATCCGCCCAAACCGCGCGAGAACGCCCCCTCGTGCATGATGCGCGTGCCCGGATGGTCCGGGCCCGTGCACGGCCACTGCAGGCCCTGCCCCGCCACGGCGGCGGAGTCCAGGCGCGCATGGCTGATGCCCGCGTACGACGGCGTCAGGCTTGCCACCTCGTCCATGAGCTGAGCACCCGTGAGCGTGGGCTGGTCATATCCCATGCGGCGCATGATGTCGGCGAACACCTCGGTGTCCAGGCGCGCGCCCGCCGGGCCGTTCACCGCCTTGCGCACGCGCTGCACGCGACGCTCGGTGTTGGTGAACGTGCCTTCCTTCTCCGCATAGCTGCGACCGGGCAGGATGACGTCGGCGTACTTCGCCGTCTCCGTCATGAACAGCTCTTCGCACACGAAGAAGTCCAGCGACTCCAGCGCGCGGATGACATGGCCCGTGTCCGGGTCGGTGCGCACCGGGTCCTCGCCGAACAGGAACAGGCCGCGGATGCGCCCGTCGATCATGGCGGGGAAGCACTCGGTGGCTTTCAGGCCTGCCGCCCGGTTCAGCTCGACGCCCCATGCGGCCTCGAACTTCGCGCGCATCTCGGGGTTGGCCACCTTCTGATAGCCCGTGAAGTCCGCCGGGCCCGCGCCCATGTCGCATGCGCCCTGCACGTTGTTCTGGCCGCGCAGCGGGTTGATGCCGCAGCCGGGACGGCCCAGCTTGCCCGCGGCCAGCGCCAGATTCGACAGCGCCATAACGCCCTCGGTGCCCGTGGAGTGCTCCACCACGCCCAGGCAATAGACGATGGGGACGCGATCGGCCGTCGCGTACATCTCGGCAGCCGCCTCCAGGTCGCGCGCATCGATGCCGCAGATCTCGGCCACGCGCTCGGGAGTGTAGTCTGCCACCATGGCGGCAAGCTCGTCGAAGCCCTCGGTGCGGCTTTCCACGAACTCGCGGTCCACCAGGCCCTTCTGTATCAGCACGTTCACCATGCCGTTCGCGAACGCCACGTTCGTGCCGGGGCGCAGCTTCAGGTGGATGTCGGCCTTCTTCGCCAGCCCGATCTCGCGCGGGTCCACCACGATCAGCTTCGCGCCGCGCTCGACCGCCTGTCGCAGGCGCATGCCCATGACCGGGTGCGCCTCTTCCGGATTGCTGCCCACCAGCAGGATAACCTGCGAATCCTCGCACACATCCTTGATGGAGTTCGTCATTGCGCCCGAACCAAGTGTAGTTGCCAGACCGGCAACGGTGGGGGCGTGTCAAACACGTGCGCAGTTATCGACATTGGGGCTGTCGAATGCGCACCTCGCCATCTTCTGGAAGAGATAGATATCCTCGTTGGTGGAACGCGAGCACGCGAACGCCGCGATGCTCTCGCCGCCATGCTTCTCCTTGAGCTCGGCGAACCTACGCGCCACCAGGTCGAGCGCCGTATCCCAATCCGCCGGCTCGAACTCGCCGGTCTCGGGGTTTTTCACCAACGGCGTGGTGATGCGGTCGGGGGAGTTCACGAAGTCGAAGCTGCCGGAACGGCCCTTCACGCACAGCAGGCCGTCGTTGGACGGGCCGTCGGCGGCCTGCACGTCCACGATCTGGTCGCCCTTCACCACCAGGTCGAGCTGGCAGCCCACGCCGCAGTGCGGGCAGGTGGTGCGAACGGTATGGGTGTCCCACTCGCGGTACAGCCCGCGGCGCTTCTCCACCAGGGCGCCCGTCGGGCACGCCTGCGCGCAGTTGCCGCAGCTCTCGCAGATGGTGGCGTCCCAGTTCGGCCCGAACGGCGCACGGATGGTGGTGCGCACGCCGCGCTTGCCCGTTTGCAGCACGTGGTTACCGGCCGCGTTGTTGCACGCGCCCACGCAACGCTGGCAGGCGATGCACAGATTGGGGTCGAAGCGCAGAAACGGGTTGGAATCCAGCACCGGCTTGCGCGTTTGCGCAACGGGGAAGGTGGGGTGCGAAACGCCCACCTCGCGCGCCACGGCCTGCAGTTCGCAGGCGCCGTTCTTCACGCAGCTGAAGCAGTAGTCGGTCGAATCCAAGCCGTGGTTGGAGATCAGCAGGTCAACGGCCATGCGGCGGTACTTCAGCACGCGCTCGGTGGCTGTTTGCACCTGCATGCCGTCGACCACGCGCGTGGTGCACGCGGGCACGGGGGCGTCCTGCCCCTCGACGTCGACCACGCACACGCGGCACGACCCGATGGCGCTGCGCTCGGCCAGGTAGCACAGCGTGGGGATGTGGATGCCGGCCTCGCGGGCGGCTTCCAAAACGGTCTGGCCCTCGCGCGCCTCGAGCGCGCGGCCGTCGATGGTGATGTTAAGCATACTGGATACGCCCCCCTTCGCAGGCGCCGGCGCCGAAGTGGTCGCAGCGCAGGCAGCGGCCGCATTCCTGCATGGCCTCCTCCGTGCTCATGGGAACCTCGACGGCATCGAAATCGTTCTTGCGCTCGCGCGCGGGGCGCTCGAGCACCTCCACGCGGCCGTACGCCGCGCGGTCGTTGGGCTGGGCCGGCGGAACCGTCACGCCGCAGTCGAGCGTGTGGTTGAAGCCCAGCATATGGTCGATGTTGCGCGCGGCAACCTTGCCGGCGGCGATGGCCTTGATGGCCGACGCCGGGCCGGTTTGGCAGTCGCCGCCCACGAACACGTTCGCGCCCGCGGAGGCATCGGCGCCGCGGGCGGCAAGCGCCTCGGCGTCCATCTGCGCATGCAGCTGCTCGTCCGCCTTGAACTCGCCCCATTCGGCCGCCATGCCGAACTCCTCGAACGGCGCGGACACGATGTTCTGCCCCACGGCGATCAGGATGACGTCGGCGGGGATGCGCATCTGCGGCTTGTCGGCGGCGACCGGCGCGGGACGGCCGCGCTTGACCGGGCCGATCATCTGCGGGTTCGTCAGCAGCGCGCAGCAGCGGCCCTGCTCGTCCTTCTCGATGGCGGCCGGCGCCTGCAGCGTGATCATCTCCACGCCCTCGGCGATGGCCGACTCGATCTCGGCCGGCAGCGCCGTCATGTCGGAGATGCGGCGGCGATACACCACCGACACCTCCTCGGCGCCGGCGCGCACCGCCGTGCGGCAGCAGTCCATGGCGACGTTGCCGCCGCCGATGACGGCCACCTTCTTGCCCGTGAAATCGGGATAATCGCCATCGCCGATGCGCCCGAGCAGGTCAACGGCGGAAAACACGCCCTCGGCATCCGTGCCGTCGATGCGCAGGCCCTTGCCGGTTTGCGCGCCGATGGCCACGTACACGGCGTCGTAATCCGCGGAAAGCTGCGCCATGCGCGCGGCGTCCACGGGGCTTTCGGTATGCACGGTGATGCCGCCCACGGCC
>ERZ857785.4019-NODE-4019-length-9967-cov-2.419492_pt1 | contig 9967 bp, 7 predicted proteins | sample MGYA00519763_ERZ857785 | MGnify/ENA primary metagenome ERZ857785 (study PRJEB31778, sample SAMEA3449365) | human gut metagenome | biome: human gut; feature: human-associated habitat; material: faeces | place: United Kingdom | collected 2010/2012 ... | reverse complement strand
GTACGAGAGCCGTCAGCATAAGCGCAGCAGCCGTGAGTCTCTGGACTGTGCAATCGCATTGCAGGAGTTAGTCGGACTTGGCGTTGACAATATCATTACATTTGATGCTCACGATCCTCGTGTCCAGAACGCGATTCCTTACAGCGGTTTTGAAAATATCATGCCAACCTATCAGTTCATCAAGACACTGCTCCGCACAACACCGGATCTGACTTTGGACAGCGATCACATGATGGTAATCAGCCCGGATGAAGGTGCCATGAACCGTGCGATCTACTTCGCAAACCACTTGGGTGTTGATGTTGGTATGTTCTATAAGAGACGTGATTACACAACGATCGTAAATGGCAAGAACCCAATCGTTGCACATGAGTTCCTTGGTGACAGTGTCGAGGGCAAGGATGTTATCATAGTCGACGATATGATTGCTTCCGGTGAGAGTATGTTGGATGTTGCCCGTCAGTTAAAGGCTCGTAAGGCAAGACGTGTGTACTGTCTTGCAACGTTCGGTCTGTTTACTGCTGGTCTGGATATCTTCGACCAGGCAAAGGCAGAGGGTACCATCGAGAAAGTTATCACAACAAACCTGACTTATCAGGATCCAGAGCTCTTCAACCATGACTGGTATGAGTCTGCTGACTTGAGCAAGTATATCGCAACTCTGATTGATCACCTGAACCACAACGCTTCTATCAGCAGCCTGTTGGATCAGTCTGAGCGTATTCAGTCAAGAATTCAGGAGTACAAAGAGTTCGGAACAATCTCCGACAACTACAAGGCTCCAACAGTATAATTGGCAAGCAAGAATCGAACAAATAAGAAAAGCACAGTTCAAAGTTGAACTGTGCTTTTCTTATTTATTCTATAATTCCTATATGGATGTTTGTTACTGTACGTAGACGTAAACCTTAATCTGCTCGTCATTTAAGTTGTTTGTGAATGTCAAGATTGCCGTTCCCTTCTTGCCCGGGATCACACGTAATCTCGCTACCGAAGGTCCGACTGGGGAAGTATCCCATGTGAAGCTCGCAACATCCTCATCCGAGGACTCTACGCTTACCTCAATATCACCGGAGATACATACACGTAACACAGCTTCCTGCGTCGTCTGTGCCTCAGTTGTCTCTGCGCCTTCCTCTGATGTATCAGCCTCATTTGTCATGAACTTCAGGAATGTATCACTGACAAACATATCCTCATAGCCTTGGGATGGCACCGCATCCGTGAAGCTTGCCAGACCATCCATCGCCTCTTCCTTATCCTCAAGCGCGGTAATCTGCTTCTTATAGTCTTCTTCCTTATTCTGATAATCTGTGATTGATGCTTTCAGAAGATCAATCTGGGACTGCAGCTCTGTGATTGCATCCTCCTGCTCCCGGATCTGTGACCGGAAATAATTGGCTGCCACATCGCTTTCTGAGGCAATTGTATTTCGCTCATCGTTGGCTTTCTGTACTTTGTTACTGAAATAGAAGAATCCAAACACCAGACCACTTGCCAGAAATATCATAAGCGCGATAGATATTCCGATATACAGCTTCGTATTCCCCCGCATTTTCTCGCGGTCATATTCTTCATCTTCTAACGGTTTTCCACAGTTGCTGCAAAACAATGCACCATCTTCATTTTCCGCTTTACAATGTTTACATATCATAATCTATACAACTCCTGTTTTCAAATTTGAATCGTACGACATATTTCCCTTATGATACCCTTTTTTTCTCTATTTGTCCAGTATCAGCATGATATCCATCCAACTATCCTGTTATCCGGTCTGCTTAACCGCGCAGGACCTCGAAAGCACGTGATATATCCAGCACACCCCATCCCCACGCAGGGTTTGGATATGCAATATCGACAACTGTCCGCGCACCGCGAATCAGAATCTGCCGGATCACTTCGGTATTCATCCCATAATAATTGCCACGCACGATGCCCCATTCGAAGAAAAGTGCCGCCGCCCCGGCGGTCAATGCAGCCCCGACACTCGTACCGCTCCGGCGCACGAACAACGGTCGCGTCCCGCTGCCTCCCGCAAGCAGCCCCGCCACACGCACGGCTGGCGCCGCAAAATCCGGCTGAATCCGTCCTTTTCTGGTATAGCCACGGCTGGATTCCACATACAACGAATTATCCAGATGATTGTACCCGGCTACAGTTATCGTCCCACGCGCATTCGCAGGCGCACACAGGATCACCTCTGGATCTGGTCGCGAAAACCGCGTATTGCCGCCCAAAAATTGTCGGATCGGCAGCCATGCATCGTACCCTACTGGAAAGCTGCTGTAATTTTCTGTCACTTCAATTCGCCAGATACCGGTCGCAGGCTTCTCAAACCGCAGCAGGATAAACGGATCACCCGAATTGTTCTCGACCACTACACTTTCCGCATACAACGTCGTTCCCTCATACAAATATGTAATCATTCCAGAACTGTCACGGTTCGGAAAAAGCTGATCAAACCGCTGCCCGGTCGGGGAATATACCGCTATCTGGTACAGACTTGGCGCACGCCCCCAGATCTCCGTGCAAAAACCCGGATTCTCATCTTCCACATAGATCTCCATCTCATTTCTTACCGTCCGTGTCCGCGGCTGTGAGATCCCGTTCTGATTGCCCAGATTGATCGTAGACAGGCTTGCAAAATGCCCGCCTGTACCAAGCTCATTTCCAGCACTTCCGACCACGCAGATTCCCGGCAGTGTCACAACCGTATCCAGATAAAGCTCCAGATTCAGGTTCCCATTGTGATCCCCCTGACTCGTCCCCAGTCCCAGACAGATCACAAGCGGTCTTCCCAGCTCCATCGCCTTGTTAATCAGGTATTTCACGCCAAGTATGATGTCTGCCTCCGAATAACATGGAACGCCATCGGGAATCAGGAAGAAATCTCGCAGACGCTGCTTTGCCTGCTTTAATTTCACCATGATAATATCCGACTCCGGTGCCACACCGGAAAATATATCATCCCCATCCAGATAGGTGTTCCCGGCAGCCACCGATGCCAGAAACGTACCGTGCCCGTCCGTATCCCGGCTTGGTACAATCTGATACGGCTGTTCCGTCTGTATCGCCAGATTCAACAACTCCTGCGGATACTCCCTGCCATATCCAAAGATTGGGCGCGTATCAATTTCCTCGCTCTGCATAGACATATTTTGTCCACCCGCTTCATATGCCGCCTGTGTCTGATCCCAGATCGCCGTTACCCTGCATGTACCATCTGCTCTGCGGAACAACGGATTCGCAAAGTCGATACCTGTATCAATAAACCCGACCAGCACATCTTTTCCCGAAAGCGACAACCCCGGCACCGTCTGGACTGCCCCAATTCCAATCCCGTGCAACGCAGATGTATCCATCAAACCAAAGCATTTCGGTATCCGATCATACCCCAACCCAAATAATATATCTGTCGAAAGCGGAGCCCCAGATGTGTCCAAGGCACTGCGATACGCTACAAGAAACTGACTGTTAATAATCGTTCTGCAGTCTGGCTGTAAGATCTGCATCTCCCCCGCCAGATTGTTATCATATTTTACAAGGAAATCAAGCACATCCTCATCATATATGTAGGCGCCACACGCCGAATCATACAGACTATCCATCGCTCCCCCAACGCAAAAATCCCCTCAGCAAAATATATGCTGAGGGGCCTTTCTGTATGTTTATTTTGCAATATAGGACGCGCGAACCGAAGTAATACCGCCGTAATTTTTCGCTGGTGCCGCCTGTCCCTTTGGAACTAAAATGATCTGAATGCCTTCCAGACGCTTTGCATAACCGGCTGTACCGGATGGTGCACCATTCTTCGCCCAATCAAGCCAGCCAAATGACTGTGCATGCACACGATAGTAAATGTCATAATGCTTTGCCATTTCACCGGTCAAATTGATTCGGATTGCTTCGAGACGTTTTGCCTCTCCGGTCGTTCCACATTCCTCGCTGTCTTTCTTTGTTCCGATGCTCCAACCATAGGTCTGCACATGTGTCTCGTATTCCACGCTACCGGAAAGCTCGGACTTTACCCAGATCTTAATGGACTCCAGACGTTTCGCCTGTCCTTGCGTACCAGTTACCTCGCCGTTTTTAGCAACGCCAAGTCCCCAGCCATACGTCTGACAATGTACTGCATAATAAATATCTGCATCTGTACTTGCCGCTTTCGCTGTGCCCGCTGTATTTCCTGTCTGTACCAGTCCAAGCACCATCACACATATCAATATTCTCGCTAAAATCTTTTTCATCTGCTATTCCTCTTCTTTGTTTTGTAACAATTTTGTAACATTATCGCACATGTATAGAAAAAAATCAACAGGCTCTTCCTATTTTTCACAAAAAGATGTATAATTCCTCCAAATGTATATAAAATATGAAAGGAATTTATTACCATGGCAGGTTCTATATACGGAAAATTATTTACAGTCACTACATGGGGCGAATCACACGGCAAAGGACTCGGTGTTGTCATCGACGGCTGCCCAGCAGGGATTGCGCTTTCCGAAGAGGATATCCAGATTTATCTCGACCGCAGAAAGCCAGGACAGAACAAATTTACAACCAAACGAAACGAAGGCGACAAGGTTTCTATCCTGTCCGGTGTCCTTGAAGGAAAAACAACCGGAACGCCGATCTCCCTCGTTGTCATGAATGAAGATCAGAAATCAAAAGATTACGGTTCGATTGCAGAAAGCTATCGTCCAGGACATGCGGACTACTGCTTTGATGAGAAGTATGGATTCCGCGACTACCGGGGCGGCGGTCGTTCTTCCGGCCGGGAGACAATCGGCAGAGTTGCCGCAGGCGCGGTCGCTGCCAAGGTCTTAAAAGAGCTCGGTATTACCCTTACTGCATACACACGTGCGATCGGAACGATCAAGGTTGCAGACGATGCGATCGATCTTAATATGACCAATCAGAATCCACTCTATATGCCAAACAACACCTGTGCAGCAGATGCAGCTGCTTATCTCAATGAAATGATGGAGAAAAAGGATTCGGTTGGCTCTATGGTGGAATGTATCATAACCGGTGTTCCTGCCGGTGTTGGCGAACCAGTATTTGACAAGCTTGATGCGAAACTGGCACAGGCAGTCATGTCGATCGGCGCTGTCAAGGCAATCGAAATCGGAGATGGTACTGCTGTTGTCTCATCCATCGGCTCTGAGAACAACGACAACTTCTATATGGATGGCGACACTGTCAAAAAGCGCACCAACCACTCTGGCGGCACACTAGGTGGCATGAGTGACGGCAGTCCAATTCTCATTCGTGCTTCTTTCAAGCCAACACCTTCGATCAGGCGCAGGATACTGTCACACGGGCACACGAAGAAATTGTAATGGAGATCAAGGGACGTCACGATCCGATCATCGGTCCACGTGCAGTCGTTGTCGTTGAATCCATGTGTGCGATTACCGTATTGGATCTGCTGATGCAGAATGCAACCGCAAAGCTGGACAATCTGAAAAGGATTTATCGTTCATAATATATAGGAAAAGGATTTAGTAGAATGGTTTTTTCAAGTATTGAATTTATGTTCCGCTTTTTACCAATCTTTCTGATTGTGTATTTTGCAGCGGCACCGAAATACAGAAATATAATATTGCTGATCGGCAGCTTAATCTTCTACGGCGTTGGAGAGCCTTCGTATATTATCCTGATGATTCTCTCCATCCTCGTCAATCATTTTGCAGCCGTCAACATCTACACCGCATGGAAACGCGAGGATGACACGCAGGCATCCACAGAGACAAACCGAAAGGTCTGGCTTATTGCTGCCATGGTCTTTAATTTCGGGATGTTATTTGTCTTTAAGTACCTGAACTTCTTTATTGGCATTATTAATGGAATTGCAGGTACAACCGTGTTAAAGCTTGTGTCATTTACCCTTCCGCTTGGAATCAGCTTTTACACCTTTCAGGCTGCTTCCTATGTAATTGACATCTACCGCAGAAAATATGAGATTGCCAACGGACTACTGGATTTTGCAACATATCTTTGCATGTTTCCACAGTTGATTGCCGGTCCGATTGTCAGCTTCTCCGAAGTCAAAGATGATCTGCACAAGCAGCGTAAAATCAACCTTTCCAAAATTGAATGGGGCACGACGATCTTTGTACTTGGACTTGCTTACAAGGTACTGCTGGCGAACAAGATAGCTTCCCTCTGGAATACGGTTATGACGGCTGGCGTTATGGGGATTCATCCACTGACCGCATGGCTTGGTTCATGGGGATTTTCGATGCAGCTCTTCTTCGACTTCTTCGGATATTCCCTGATGGCGATTGGACTTGGACGTATCCTTGGATTCAAATTCCCGACAAACTTCAAGAACCCATACTGTGCCACTTCCTCCACGGATTTCTGGCGCAGATGGCATATCACACTCAGCAGATGGTTCCGGGAATATGTCTATATCCCACTGGGTGGAAACCGCAAAGGGCAGAAACGTATGATTCTCAATACATTTATCGTGTGGTTACTCACCGGCCTGTGGCATGGCGCGGACTGGAACTTTATTATATGGGGCATGTTCTTCTTCGTGCTGCTGACCGTCGAGAAGTTATTTTTATTGGACAAGCTGGAACGGCATGCGATCTTATCCCATATTTATATGCTGATCGTGATTCCGGTTTCCTGGACAATCTTTAACATTTCCGATCTGCCAACGCTCGGAAATTATATCAAGCGGTTATTTTTCCTTCCAGTCAAGGGATCGGTCAAAATCGATACCTTCCCGAAGTTTCTGGAATTGTTCGGTACCTACTGGTGGCTGCTCGCAATCTGCGCCATCTGCTGTACGCCGATTCCAATCCGCCTGTTAAAGCGGTTTTACAAGACATGGGTATGTAAGATTCTTATGCTGGCACTCTTCTGGCTTTCGGTTTATCAGATTGCCTCCGGTGCAAATAACCCATTCCTGTATTTCCGGTTCTGACGACTTTGGAATCTGATTTTCCCAAAATCATATATACAGGAACCGGACTATAGATGAAATAAGGATGATGATTATGAATAATAACAAAAAGCGAAGACAACCGAAAACAATTTGGGATTTCCTGCGGGAATGTCCGCTTGTATCCCTGATCCTGCTTTCCGTCATCGGCTATACTTTATATGCCCTTGTCGGTGCTATGGGTGGCGAATACAAGCTGCGGATTTCCAAGGATCATACGCTCTTTATGTCTGCCATGATTAAAGAAGATCCATTTGTGAAAAAAGATGACACAAAGAAACCTTCCGATGACACGACGGCAACCGGTACAGACGCAGATTCCAATCCTATTCCTGCCGCGACATCAACCGATGCACCGGCGACCTCTTCGGATGCAGTCAGCACCGATGGAAGCGAACCGATTCCAACGACCTATATCACAGTTCCAATGCGTAAGGCACGCTCTGCTTATTACGACGATAATGACCGTGTGGCACAGACAACCAACTACGATTATATCACTGTAAATACTGACTACTTTAACGATGCAGCCTTTATCGGGGATTCCCGTATTGAGGGACTACATGACTATGGTACGCTCCGCACCAAAACAACGGCTGATTTCTACTACAAAGATGGTGTTTCCATCTGGGATCTGATGGATAAAACAATGGCAAACGGCGAAACAATTCCAAATGTGCTTGCCACAAAACAGTACAAAAAAATCTTCCTCATGTGTGGTGTCAACGAGCTCGGAAGCGGCTACGCCAAGGATTATCAGGCGCAGTACAAGAAAGTATTAGATCAGATTCAGGAATTACAGCCAGACGCTGTAATCTTCGTCATGGGTATGATGCATGTTACACAGAGCTACGCAGATAACTCAGATGTGTACAACAACGACAATGTGGATTGCAGAAATGCTCTGGTTGCAGAATACGCAGACGGACAGCGTATCTTCTACCTTGATATGAACACCTGCGTCTGTGACATGGACGGCGATGTTCCAATGGGTGTTAAAGCCGATTATTCCAACGATGGTATCCATCTACAGGCACAATACTATTCCCTGTGGGAGGCATACCTGTTGAAACATGGTGTCAGTGACAGCGTATTTACAAACCTGCAAAACAAGTAGTAACTCATTATAGATTATAAATGCTGTATTGTCAGATGCAACAGCGCAAGAAAACCTCATTACCAGATATTTCTTCTCTGATAATGAGGTTTTATCTTTTTATTTCATCTATGAAATTTTATCTTTCTATTTTGATTTCATTTTTATATGGCTTTCACGCCATCTTTGCACGTGGATGTGCTTTCTCATATTCTTCCTTCAACTTGCTCTGTCTGCTGCGCAGATAAATCTGCGTGGTCGAAATATCCGAATGTCCAAGCATCTCCTGTACCGCCTTCAAATCGGCACCATTTGATACCAGATGTGATGCAAAGGAATGACGGATCATATGCGGTGTGATATCCTTGTCGATACCAGCCTTTGCTGCATATGCCTTGATCAGTTTCCAGAAGCCCTGTCTCGTCATCGGCTGTCCCTTCATATTCGTAAAGAGGAACATACTTCCATGACTGATGGATTCCCGTACCGACTTGATATAGTTCTCCAGTGCCATCTTCGCTACATTCTCGATTGGAATGACACGCTCCTTCGATACATCCCGGCATAAAATATAATTCATCGTCAGATTTACATCTGTGATCTTTAAATTTATAAGTTCTGATACACGCATGCCAGTCGCATACAGAAGCTCCAGCATTGCCTTGTCCCGGATTTCCTTTGGTGTCAGGCGTGATGGCTGATCTAAGAGCAGATTGATTTCCTCAATAGAAAGCGTCTCAGGTGCTTTCTTCTCGATCTTTGGCGGCTTCAATGCATCCGCATAATCTTCTGTGATCTCCCCCTGCTTCAACAGATATAGAAAAAACGATTTCATACTTGCTATGCTTCTGGATATCGTCGCTGTGGACATGCCTTGACTTTCCATATCCAATACATACGAATTCAAATCCGTTCCCCGAAGGTCACGCACATCCGTACACTGTCTGTCCGCAAAAAAGCGGCTCATCTTCTTCAAATCTCTCCGATAGGATGCAATTGTATTCGCACTTGCATGCTTCACGCTATTCAAGTAATCAATGTAATTCTCAATCTGTGTTTCCATACCCAAAGTCCTTCCATTCCCTCGACAAAATGCAACCTTTTCCGACTGCTTTTCGCCTTTATCTATTACATTATAATTACTATTTCAGCTAAAATCAAACATAATTTTTTCACATTTTTTCAATATTTGTAACATTTTGTAACATTTCTACAATATGTTGAAATGCACGTTTTTACATACCTATATATTGGAGAAAATTTTTTAAAAAAATTTTTGAAAGAATACTCTCGGATAGAATTCCGACAAAAAACGTCAGAATTAGAATCATCGCCGCCATCCTCTTTTTATTCTTATCCTCTCCAACCTTGCGTGCCTCTGCCGCCAGATAATACAACATTCCAAGATAGATCAGATAATGCGGAAACAGGCATAACAGCAGAAACCATACACCCGAAAGTCCCAGATAAAACATCTGACAACTGATTACAAATCCAAATAAAAATAACAACGCACTCATCCCGATCGAGAAGACTGCCTTGGGCGGAAACACCTTATACAGCAGGTATACAACAGCCACCTGTTTCGTCCGCTGTAACAACACATAAAACAACGTCTGCTGCACGGATACCCCGGCTAACCGACTGCTGTCCGTAAATGGCAGTATAAACACCTGCAGATTCCGATCGCATCGCAGCACGATATTGGCTAATATACAACCTGCCAGCACCATGCACAGATAATAAAACACGCGGCTTTTCAGTTTTTCACTTTCATATGGCATTGCCTTATACTCCTACTGCATAAAAATTAGGGAATGATTGCTCACTCCCTAAAGCATATGTGCCTGTCTACTTAAATATTCCTCGACTCTTCTTATCATAATAAGCAAGAATCGCGACAATCGTCTTAC
>ERZ857785.4018-NODE-4018-length-9970-cov-5.459304_pt1 | contig 9970 bp, 9 predicted proteins | sample MGYA00519763_ERZ857785 | MGnify/ENA primary metagenome ERZ857785 (study PRJEB31778, sample SAMEA3449365) | human gut metagenome | biome: human gut; feature: human-associated habitat; material: faeces | place: United Kingdom | collected 2010/2012 ... | reverse complement strand
GCTTTGTCTCTGCCGTATTTAAAAACAGTGCCGTTAAAAGGAACATCCTCTCATTCCTGGACTGTAAATCTTCCAGAAGTCTCTTGGCTTCTCCACCATATGTATTTAAGTCTGATGGGATAATGTCCATGTCATATCCGGCACGAACTGCCTTTTTCTGCTCCTCGATCTTCATACGGTTAATATCCGTCACTTTGCTTTTTACCAGTTTGATCGCCTTCATCTGGTCGATGGACTGGATATGGAAATTCACCATAAGGTTACTGTCCATCTCCAAAAACTCTGCCAGCATCTTGTCCGTAAGCTCTGGGGCAAGAATCTGAAGATAAGAAACGGCTCCTATCGTTCCACCCATCTGAAAGTCTTTTCCATTCTTAAATACAAAGCTGGTCGGTGCGATATAATCCTTTGTGCTAAGACCTGTCCGAAGTACCTCATCATAAGAAAAATGGAAAGGGACTTTACTATCCTGATTAAATGTCTCATACATGATCTGCAGCCTTTCGGCTCCATTCAACGGATATGCTGTCACACCAAGGATCTTGAAATTATTCATAATATCCGACTCGATACGTTCCAGTTTCGGTCGTGCTTCCCGGATACTCTCTGCTTCGATACCAAACGTGATATATTTGGTACGCATCAGACCATTATTTCCTTTTGCCAGCTGATTATTAAGCATCTGTGCAAACTCCATACGCAGATCATCAAACTCATCCTCCTGCGGATTGATATGGATAACCTTTTCATACTCCGCCATGTTGCTGTGCTGATTGATAAAGGAAAGCTGAAAATGAATCGTGCTGTCAAAATAATTTAAGAAGTCACACCAGTTTTCAAAGATCGCATTTTTATCCTCATTCTGAGCTAACTGGTAGTTGATGTCATAAAAACGGATGGTCTTGGAATAAAATTTATCCTGCACACGGCAGATACCATCTCTCCCCATCTCATGATAAGGAATGGACTGCTGTGCTGTAATCCGTTTATCTTTGGCAGTATTTGCTACTTTCTTTTCAGTGCTTCCGCCTTTTCCTCCCGAAACCTTCTTTCCTTCCGGCTGCTGTCTTGGCGGTGCTGTAGCTGAACTGCTCTTTTTCTTCTTTGCATTTTTCTTTGCTTCACGCATTGCCTGTTTCTCTGCTTTTGCCGCAAGTTTTGCTTCTTTCTTTGCATTTCTCTTATCCGCTTTTTCATGCTCTTTATGAAGTTTCGCTTCATATTTCTGTGCCCTTTTCAAAGCCTTCTTTTCCCTGCGGGTCAGCTTTCTGTTTGGTCGGCGTACCCCTCTCTGTCTTTCCAATGCTTCATAGCCTGTTACCATTGGCTCACTGTGCAGTCTGCCGCTTACCGGCTTACTGCTGACCGCCGGATCTGAAATATCTTCTCCACCATCCTCTTCATCCAGCCAGTAATCATTTGGATAACATTTTTCTTCCAATCTCTGCGGTGGCTGTCTATCGTTTTTTCTTTTTAACACTCTTCTGTCCTCCCTTCTTTTTTCTGACCATGATAAATTTCTTCTCATACAGATTTTCCATCTGATACTTCCGTACCGGAGGACGGATAAATTTCACGGTGATCATATTTTTCAAAACCTTTTCTAACGGAAGTCCATCCTTTTCATACATGGCAAATAAAAATGCCGGAAGCATCAAAAGGCACATCCCGGTGGCTGCGTTACTGGAACCGATGATCCCTCTGGTAAGGAAATAAAACGGGACTCCTACTGCCGCCGCAATCCCAAAACAGATCAGCTGCCGTTTGGTCAGGTTGAAGATGATCTTATTTTTAACCTTGGTTAAGTCTTTAGGCACTGATACAAATGCCATTGTCAGTTCCTCCTTTCTTAGTGAGCGTTGAAGATACTACGGGCAAAGTTTCCTGTTTTCATCAAACTGAAACAAAGGATCACCGTGTATGCCATCACGCCGAACAATGCAGAATGTATGTTATCTGACATCTGGATATTCGCTACTAAGACTGCGTAAATTCCCACGCAGACCATCATAAAGAATCCCTGAAATGCCAGTGCAAACAATCCACGAAGATAGTTGTTTCCAATCTGCCCCCATTCTCGGTTAGACATAGTTGCAAATGGAATAGCTCCAACGGACGAATAGAGATAGATTTCAATCATACGCCCATACAAAATCACTGTAATAAAGACTGAGATAACCTTCATACACAGGCTCACAAGCATCGTTTCCAGTGCCAGTATGACAAGTTCACCGATTTCCATAGATTCCATTGCCGTTTCCATCGTGGTAATCATCGTATCTATATTGATCGCTGTATCGGAACTGATGACACCAGCGGCCCGGCTCACTACTGACTGCCCGACATCAAATACCGCCATGGTAATCGTGAAAGTATGGCTGACGATCCAGACTGCCACCCACATCTTGAAAAAATATTTAAAGAACATCCATGTATCAATGTCATGCATATTGTTCTTTTCTGTTAACATGGAAATCAGCTCATAACAAAGCACAAAGGTAATAATCATACCGGCAATCGGTACAATGACCGAATCGGAAAGATTTTGTATCATGCTGAAAATGTTCCCATTCCAGCCCTGCGGTGTCTGCCCAACCTGAACAGCAATCTGACCGGTCTTTTCATTGACATCGGTATACATTGTTGTCAGGTTGGAACTTACCATGCCTGTCAGAAGATTCCTCATCCATTCTTCAATCGCTTCAAATATCCGATCCATGAGTCATCTCCCTCCTAAGTTTCTCAGCTAAACAAACCGGAAAGTAACGGTACAAGCTGGGTGCCGATCAAAACAACACCACCTCCCGCCATCAGCTGTTTTATGTCTTTTATGAGAAAATATTGGCTCGAAATGAGCCTTGAAAAGATTAAAATAGATTAAATTTTGATAGATTTTTCTTATTTATGGGAGCCGGAACCTCTTTCGATGGTTCCAAGCTCCGGTATTGGTTTTAAGTTGAAATGAATTTCCATTGTGACCGTTTCAGGAGTACGGCAGTAATTTTCTGTTCCGTCTTTCTCCTGCGGTTCTGAGATAACGATTTTACTGATCAGCCGGTTCAGAAGATTGGCATCCAGTTCTTTGATGTCCGCATACTCGCTAATATCGTCAATCCACTGCTGGGACTGTGCATCCAGTTTTTCTTCCGTATTCAGCACACTCTCATTCTGGAAAAGTTCCTTTTTGATATCTGTCTGCTCCTTCTGTGTCTTCTCCAGCATCTTATCAAAAACAGATTCTGTAATCTTGTCATTGATAAGGTCATCATACAGTTTTGCAATCAGCCGGTCTAACGTTTCCAGGCGGTCTTTCTGCTTTGATACCAGCTTCTCCAGACTTTCCCTGTGTCCCTGTGTATCTTCCTCGCATAACTCCTTTACCCGGTTTTCCAGTTCTGTTCCGTCTCCGGTAACTGCTTTTGCACATTCCTGGATTCTGGTAAGGACTGCATCATACAGGTCATCAGCGTCCACCCGGTGCTGGGTACAATGTGCTTTCCCCTTATGGATATAAGTGGAACAGGTATAAACTTCATGCTGGTCTTTGGTGTGCGTCTTCTTCAACGTCAACGCACCGCCACACTCTGCACAGCGGAGTAATCCGGCAAACATGCTGTATTCTCCCTGTTCTGTCTGGCGTTTCCTGCCTTTCATCTTTGCCTGTACCAGATCAAATACATCCTGCGGAATGATTGCTTCGTGGGTATCCCTGACTGTGATCCAGTCCTCCGGAGCTTTATCTCCCTGATTGCCAATCTTGAAACGGTAGTACCTTTTCTGGGAAGCCATGTCACCACAGTAAACGGGATTCATCAGCAGGGATTTCAGATAGGATTCATCCCATACATATTTCCCATTTTCCGGGTCTTTCTTTTCCCATTTTGTGTAATAGGTGCGGAGTCCCCGTTTCCGGTGCCACCATGACGGGCAGGGAATCTGCTGGCGTTCCAGTTCTCTGGATATAAAGTTAATCCCATGACCGTCCACCGCCCACTGGAAAATTTTCCGGACAATCGGTGCTGTCTCGTCGTCAATCAGGAGATGTCCCTTTTCCTCCGGGTCTTTCTGATATCCCAGTGGTGGAACAACACCTGTAAACTTTCCCTTGGTTGCCTGCAGGTGATAGGACGCATGGACTTTCTTGGAAATATCTCTGGAATACATCTCGTTCAGCACGTTCTTAAATGGGGCAATCTCATTGTCTCCGGCAAAGGTATCCACATTATCATATAATGCGATATACCTTACTCCATGCTTTGGGAAAAACTCCTCCATCAGAAATCCTGTCTGTACATGGTTTCGTCCCAGTCGGCTCTGGTCTTTGGTAATTACAAGATTCACCAGTCCTTTTTCACAGGCTTTGAGAAGTCTCTGCAAATCAGGTCGGTCTGTGTTCAATCCTGTATAACCATCGTCCTGAAACACATCCACCACCTGCCAGCCCTGTGACTGACAGTAATTCACCAGTATGTCTCTCTGGTTGGAGATGCTGGCACTCTCTCCGGTCAATTCGTCATCTTTGGAAAGTCGGCAGTATACACCAACTCTCCAGGTTGCATTTCTTTCTATATTGTTACTCATATATCTGTTGTTCATCTGATACCTCCGTTACTTTGCACATCCTACGCAGATTTCAGATTACTGAACTCATAATCATTATACTGCTTATCTTTCATTATTGCAAGTTTATCTTTTGTTTTCGTGTCACGTATTTTCTGTGCGATCACCTCTGCAAACACTTCTTTTGCGTCCTGATCACCGTCAAAATATACTCTGATGTTGATAATTTTCTTCTTCACTGCCATTGTAAAACCTCCATTTTTTGCAAAAAAAGAGCAGCTAATCCATTTTTACAGATTAACTGCCCAGACTGTTGGTTACATATATTAAAATTTTTGTATTAACATTTCAGAAATTGGGGATATAATAAAGACAGGGATAAATCCCTGTCAGATGAACTGCATATTTTAATTTTCCCATTGAAAACAAGAGGAATGTGTGGTACATTTGTTATAGGAAAAGCACCCACTCCAAAGTGGATGCCGCCTGAGTTGACTAAATGGTCTTACGACCACCGCCTATCCTGTTGGCAGACAGGATAGGCATTTTTATTTCCTCTTGTTCTTCCGATCAAGAAAGGCAATAATCGCAATTAACAGGCTACCAAAAGCGATCAGTAAACTGAGTACGCCTAAGAATATTGAGATAATCTCATAAGCTGTCATATCACGCACCTCCTTTCTTTCATCTCAGAACCCCGAAAGGCTCCGGTCTGTAAATATCAGGAGGCAGCCACACCCTGTCACAGGTGCTTCCCCGTAACATTGCTGTTACCGGATAATCATACCATTATATCCGCCATATTACAATTCATTTTTGTTCCAGATTCACAGCAATCCTTATTCTGTATGGATACCTGCTATTTCCGTTTGATTGCCTTGCACCGGCAGACGGCAGACGGCAGATAGGGTATCTATAAAGCCTGCCGTTCACTCCAAAATTCTGCCGTCACCCATTCTCCCTTGTTTTTTTAATCGAATGGTATTTTCCTGCTTTTCATTCATCCGATAATCCAGTTCTTCTTTCATCCGGCTTCTGGCTTCTCGCATGGTTCTCTGGGAGATTCCCTGTGCTTTTGCCTTTTCATCCAGTTCCCGGATTGTGACTGCATTTCCGTCTGCAAGCAGTTCATAGATCAGTTTCGTTCCCCGTTGCAGTTTTGTTTCTGTCGGCTTTCCTTCCTTTCCGTCCAGAAGATCATCTGCGGAAATCTCATAAGCTCCCACCCAGCGGAATCCTTCTTCATCTCCAAGTTTAAATGCCATCGTCTCACCTGGAGGTGCAAGAGAACTTTTCTCATGGATCAGTACTCTTGTTGTCGGGTCTTTCTTTACTTTCCCGATAAAAAGCAGGCTTCTCACCGCCGCCATGATATCAATAGAACCAAGTCCCCGGTAAGTACTCTGTGTCCCTGAAGATTTATTCAGATGTCCGATCAGCACAATCGCACAACCGGTCTTTTCAGCGATCATTCCCAGTTTCCGGAATACCGGACGGACTTCATTTGCCCGGTTCATATCCACATCGGCACCGATAAAAGCCTGTACCGGATCAATGATTAAAAGTCTGACCTGATTCTGACGGATTGCTTTTTCAATACGGTCATCGGATAACGTCAATGCTTCCTCTGTATCATCAATGACCATCACCCGACTCAGGTCTGCTCCTGCTTCCACCAGCCTCGGCTTAATCGTATCTCCCATACCGTCTTCTGCAGTCTGATAGATCACATTAAAAGGTTCAATCTCTTCCATGTTCGGGAAAGTCTTACGGTTCGTGCAGGCTGCGGTCAGCATCATGGCAAAATAAGTTTTTCCCTCTCCTGGATTGCCCTGAATAATCGTCAGTTTTCCAAATGGCAGATAGGGAAACCACAGCCATTCTACACTGGTCTGTTCAATGTCTTCATAACACAACATCGGCACCAGTTCTTCCTTCTCCGGTACTTTCATTGTAACTGTTTCAATGATTGATTTCTTCCTGTCTGCATTTTTATCACAGAGGATTTCATTCCAGTCCTTTCGGGACGGTTTCAGACGGATGACACTGTATCCGTCCGGGATTTCTATTGCCAATTTCTCACTGGCTTCATTCCCTGCATGGTCATTATCCAGGCACAGGAAAACCGAAGTAATCTGAGGGCGTTCAGAAAGAAAAGCCATCAGTGCCGCACTGGAAATGCCACCCAGACTCAGGTAGCTCCGCTTTTTCCAGTCTTTGGGAAATAATTGGATAAAAGAAAGCAGATCAATGGCTGCTTCAAACACAAACAACTGATTATCCGTTCCTCTGTGGCAAAATCCAAAAGCTTTATCAGAACCTGCTACATCTCCACGATATTTTATTTCACCAGTTCCCCGGCAGTGTGCATATCTCGGAATACCATCTGCATCTCTGCCGACAAATATAACATTATGATGCTCCTTTTCTTCGTAAATATCACCTCTGTCAATCCAATCTTCCACCAGTGTTTTCTCAATCTCTCTTTTTTTTGTCAGATACTTCATGATTTTTTCATTATCCTCATTTTTCTCCGGTAATCGAAAGTCTTTAGACGGGGCGGGGCAGGACTTCTGCCTGCCTTCGCCTTCTTCCCCGATCAGCATTTTCACTGCTTCCGGGAATGTTGCATAATAAAATTCCATCACAAAATCTACCGGATAACCTCCTTTACTCTGACTATGCCGATACCATCGGTTTCCGGATATCGTTACACTGTCATGCTTTTTCCAACGGTATTCTCTGCCACTTTTCACCAACTGTTCTCCCTGTGCGTTCAGGAAAGAAACAAGATCGGTATTGTTTGCTTTTGCAATCTGTTCTTCTGTATACTGCATTTTTATCATCCTTTCCTGTCTGTCCTGCTGACAGACTGCTATAAACTCATCTCATGGTTCCGTTTTTTCTTCACTGCCTGTTGTTTTGCATCACGCACTGCACACTCTTTCTTCTTTTCATCCAATTTTCTCAGAAGAGAAGTCTTCTTTTCTGGCTTCTTCTCCTGCTGATTCACCGGCTGTTGCTCTGCTTTACCGCTTTCTTCAAAAATATCTTCCGTCTGAGCTGCGTGAAATGCTGGGAACTTTGTCTGCTTCTCGCTTTTTTCTTCTGAACGCCCGGAAGTATCTGCTTCTGCCATTTCCCGGTCACGTCTGGCAATATCCGCACAGCTCTGTACCTTTTTCACAAAAGTTAGTTCCTCCTGGTACGGCTGATTATCTGCTTTCAGCTCTTCGATCCCCGCCTGAAGTTCTTCTTTCTCCCGTTTCCATCTGGCAGTTGGCACTTTTCCATTTTTATCCAGATGTTGTTTCAGTTCCCGTTCACATTTGCGGTAATAATTGATTTCTTTTTTATGCTGCTGATAATATCTCTCCCGTCTTTTCTGAAAATAGAAATGGTTATACTCATCAATCAATGGCTGATTTGTTTTTATTACCTCTGCCATCTTTTCCAGATTCTCAAGTTCCTTTAACTGTTTCCGCTTTTCAGAAATTTCTTTTTTACTGACAGAAACAACACCGTTCAGTTCCTCAATCCGTTCCTGCAAGTCATCCATCGTTTCTATCTGATGTGTCTGAAGATAACTGATGGATTTTGCAAACTCCTGTAAATTGGAGAGATTCTTACCTCTCTGTTTCATCTCCGCATAAAAATTGGGAAGTGGTGGTCTGCCCTGTGTCTTTTTATCATAATAATCCTGCAGGCTTTCCAGCAGTGTCGGGTTCTGCCTGTGATCCAGCTCTGCTTTCATTTCCTCATAAGCTGTCTTCATCCACTGAATGGATTCTTTCAGAGAAATAAACATCTGGTTAAACTGCCGGATTGCCCGGTTCAATTCTCCGATCACCGTTTTGATTCCCTTTTTCTCCATTGCCCGGACTTCATATCCCTCATGGATGGTCGGGATCAGGTCAATCCCCTGTTCTTTGTAGGAACGGTGGTCGATTCTGGATGCCATGTGGCACTCCCTGAATTTCCCATTTACTTTCTCTGTCCATGCCCGCCGCCATTCTTTTAAAAGCTCCGGATCATTCCATCCGGTAGTAGAAACAGCATTGAACATATCTTTTCCTTTGGCATCCTTCACCCGGTTTCCATCCTCATCAAGAATATATTCCCTTCTCTGCTTATTGCCCCAGATTCCTTCCTCTGTAAAAGGACGGATTGGGACAAGCACATGGAAATGGGGATTATCCGGTTCTTCTTCATTTTCCGCTTTTCCCTCATGGACTGCCAGATCCACGATCATGCCACGTGCCACAAACTGCTCCTGGCAGAACTCTTTTGCCAGTCTGATATTTTCCTCAAGTGTCAATTCATTCTGCAGTGCAATGTCAAACGAATAGGCAAGCTGTGCCTTGTTGTTCCGTTCCACATGCTCCACCTCGTTCCAGAGTGTTTCCCTGTCAGTCAGACGCTCTGGCACATACTCCGGTGTCAGGATTTCTGTAAATATCACACCTGACTTGCTCGTATAATCGTGTATCTTGTTGTAATAACTGTCAAAAATCCTCTGCCCGGAAATATAGGCTGCGGAAGCGACCACCATCTGCCCTTTCCCTCTGGATACATTCCTTACTGAAAAATGATACAGTGCCATTAACTGTCATCTCCCTTCTCTGTCTTTTTTACTGCTTCTGCAATCTGCTGTTGATCTTTGTGTAAGGCGGCTATATGAGCCTGCCGCACAATACTCTTGTTGTAACTGCTGTTCTGCAGTTGATTCATCATGTCCTGGACGTCTTCCTGTTCCAGATCTCTGGACAGCGGAAATACTTTCTCAAACTCTGCCCCTTTGACAATCAGCCGGTGGGAACGTTCCCTGCGTTCTACCAGCTTCTTCCGCTGCTCCAGAATGTTTTTGTGGTGAATTGCTGCCTCCAGTTCCTGTCTGCTCTTTTCCATGTTGGCCTTCAGTTCCTCCAATGACATGGATTCATACTTTGGATTTTTTGCTCTGCTCATTTTCTTGTACTCCTTCTTTTTTCTGTAAACAAAAAGAACCGGCTTATTCATGAATGCCGATTCCTGGGTATAAAAAACTGAGGTCGTTGTCCTGTGATTAGGAAATGCTGACCTCAGCGTTTTTGAAATATTTAATTGTTGCTCCTTGGAATGAAAGTCTTTGTCACCATTGTCGTATAAATTTAAACTCACATCCCATATCAGGATTTCTTTAATTCTTCCATATACAGTTCAGCTATATATGCCGGACCAGTGCACCACAGCTTTGTCTTCTCATCATACAGTGCTTTTCCTGTCTTTGAACACAAAAAATCTGTCAATACCTCGTTTCTGTCCTTGCCTGTCTCTTCTGCGATTTCATCTGTCACCATAGTGATCAGAAGGTCGATTGTATAATTCATTTTTTCCTTTGGAATTGTTACTTCAGCCATATCTTCTCACC
>ERZ857785.4009-NODE-4009-length-9989-cov-2.841554_pt1 | contig 9989 bp, 9 predicted proteins | sample MGYA00519763_ERZ857785 | MGnify/ENA primary metagenome ERZ857785 (study PRJEB31778, sample SAMEA3449365) | human gut metagenome | biome: human gut; feature: human-associated habitat; material: faeces | place: United Kingdom | collected 2010/2012 ... | reverse complement strand
GTACACTGCATGATGCAGCCGTCTCCATTTTCATCCGTTCCATTGGAAGTAAAATATACCTGATCTCCCTCAAAGAACAGCGAAGGATCAATCCCACCCTGCTCCACAAAAATTGGTTCTGACCACTCTCCATAAATATCATCTGTATAAACATAAAAATTCTTCTGATAGGTGTTATTATTGGTAACCATATAAAATCTGCCTTCATGATAGCGAAGAGTTGGCGCAAACACTCCACCGGAGCTGTTTACCTCATGCAAATTAACCTGGCTGAATCTGGTCAGACAATGTCCAATCAGTTTCCAGTTAATCAAATCAGTACTTTCTAACAGTGGAACTCCGGGAAAATACTGAAAAGAACTACAGGCAAGATAATATTTTCCATCTGCTCTGCAAATGCTGGGATCCGGAAAGAATCCTTTGATAATAGGATTTTGTACGATCATTTTTTTCCTCCATTTCTTGAACATTCCTATTTAACAGGAATAATAACAATCCTGCCATTGTATTGCCATATTAAAAAGGGGACTTGTGTTTTCCCTATTTCTGTATTAAACCATCACTTTACAACTTTTTATCTAAAAGTAGCAGTTTTTGTTTATATGTTGTATTGTTGAGTACCACACACGACAATCACATACCAACAAGAACTGCTATGCTTATGATATCATGGATTTTAAAGCTCAACAACTACATATTTTATCTTTTTATCCGTCCACCTCCAAGTGCTTATCTGTTACTATTGATAAATGATTATTTTAAAGCTTGAGAGCCACCACAATATATTGTGGTCAGTCAAATATATTGCTGAAAATATAATACATCTTAAAGAAGGTTTTCTATGTTCAAGAAAATAAAAGCAAGACAGATTCTTGCACTTCTTCACAATGCTCTAAGCGCCAGAGAGATTTCTAAAACTTTGAATGTCTCTCGCAATTCTGTTGCATATGCCAAGGAATCTTACGACAAGTGCGATAAGGACTGGGAGGAATATTGCAAGGAAGATTATCGTAATGCTCAGAAATGAAAATTTCCATTCTATTAATTTAGTCCTATTATAACACCATCATACATTTACAAAACGAAATACCTATGTTAGAATTTCAGATATCAATAATTACGGAGGTATCTTATGTTAGATATAGAATGTCCGTCATGTTCACATACAATGGAATTTAATACTGCCACCGGCAATCTCACTTGCAGTATCTGTTCATTTACTACACATATAACCAAGATAGATATGCCTGAATATGGCTCATATCAAAAATCTTCTTATATAAACGAACTTGAAGTAAAAGATACAGACAATATCACAGAAGCACCGGATTCTTCAGACACAATAACAGATAAAAATAATGCTTATATTTCCGAATTTATACCAAAAAGCAAAACATGCCTGCTTCTGAGAAAATGGGCAGGAAAAAGTATATTTACCTGCAAATCCTTCAACAGAGCATTATCAAATGAAGATATCACGCTAAAATATGTACCTATATATATATTTAAAACAAATGCATCAGCAGTTTTAACCGGAGCTGCAGTAAAAATTGATGATAAAGACGACAGCGCACACCGCATAACACGTACGCATTATTATAATATCACACATAAGGCAACTATAAATAACTACCGCAAGGCTTTCAGCGCTACTGAAGATATGTCTGATATTATATTAGAAGATATTCTTCCATATGATTTTACATGTGCCAAAAAATATGATGATAATACAGTATGCGAAGGTAACATATGCAAACTTTCCAAAAAATCAGACGATATCCCTGACAAAGCGCAAAAACCTATTATCGCATATATGAATAATATCCTGCTGTCTTCCACCAAGGAATATTCATCAATACACAACTACAGCACTACTCCATATATGAATGAATCCGAAATTAAAACCGTATATGTTCCTATTTGGGAAATGAGATATAACAAAAAGCAGTACAGCCACCCTGTATATGTAAACGCCCAGACAGGAAAAATAAGCGGTGAATCCCCTGAGTCCCCGCTCCGCATTGCTTTATGTTTGATTATCACAGGCATTATCCTGTCAGCTCTTGCAATATGCGGAATCTTATTAATATAGAAGGAGAAGGCATCATTATGAAACATACAATACATCTTTTTAAAATATGTTTAGTATTTATATTTGTAATGACATTATTTACATCCACAACATGCAAAGCACGCATCAAACTTAATATAAACGGCGACAAACCAGTAGTACAGGACAATGCTGATTTATTAAGCAATTACGAGGAAATAACTATTATAGATAAAGCTACTGAACTCAATAAGAAAACCGGTTTTGTATATATTTTTATAACTACAGACAACACAATAGATTATAAAGCTTCACGAGAACTTGAAAGCATTTACAACGACCATGAGGACGACCTTTACGGAAAAGGTGTTGTACTGCTTCTAATAAGTACAGACCCTGATAATATGATATGCGAGCTTCAGGCATATAAAGAGGCTGCCGATATGTTCCCGCAGTCCATATGCAATTATATAGAAGATACTATGATAAATGATGTAAAAAACGGAGCATATAACGACGCGGTTACTACAATGTTTAACGAATTAAATAAAGTATATGACGGCGAGTTAACCACAGATTTAGTTGCAGATGATAATGTTTTTGAAAAAAAACTTCAAGGTAAATTGCCTGCAATGATTCTTGCAGTATGCATATCATTTATTCTGTCAGCTATAATTACCCTGATAACCGTAAAAATCGGAAAAAGAGGCTATAAAAAGCCCCTTTCCGCAAACAACGAATTTACATCCGATTCCATCAAAAAACATGATGTGTATATTCGTTCAATAATTAACTCATATGATAAAAAGCGAAGTTAAAGTTTTAATTCCAGAACATAATCATCCATGTAAAAACCTTGACCTATGGGATTTTTCTCTTTTCTAAGGAGTGTAAATCCCATTTTTTTATATATAGCTATCGACGTATAATTATGCTTATTTACATTAAGAAAAATCGCCTGATAACCGCCGCCAATCGCGCAGCCCTTAACAAATTCAAGCATAATGTTGCCATATCCGTTACCCCGGTAATCTTTATGGAGATAAAATTTATCAAGGTATAATTTTTCTTCCTTCTCATAAAAAGCAATATAACCTATCAGTTTATCCTTATTATTTACCATAATTATTGTATGTCCGTCATTAAGCTGTCTTTTAATAGCATCAGATGACTGAAACATCTTAATCATATAATCATTCTGGTCAGCTCCAATTATCGGGTCATAGTAATCTTTGATTACACTGCTCGCAAACTCCGAAAATGATTCAATTTTTTCATTCATATCAATAGTAAGCGGTTTAAACTCTATCATAAGTACCTCCTGTTATTATGTTACATTATAAGCATTCCTATTGAGTGTACAACCATTGCGCATAGCCATGCAATAACACACTGCATTATTACAACATATGCCGCCCATTTAATTCCAAGCTCTCTTTTAATAGAAGCAATCGCTGCAACACAAGGCGTATATAAAAGACAGAATACTAAAACCGATATTGCTCCGAGCGGTGTTATTGTATTAAGTAACGCCTGCGTACTGCCAAACAACACTGTAACAGTTGATACTACACTTTCCTTGGCCATAAATCCTGATATAAGCGCAGTAGATATTCTCCAGTCTCCAAAGCCAAGCGGTGCAAATACCGGCGCTATAAAACCTGCAATAATTGCCAGTATACTGTCCTTTGAATCCGACACCATATTAAGATGCGGGTCAAATGACTGCAGAAACCATATTATAATAGTTGCAATAAATATAACTGTAAATGCCCTTTGTATAAAATCTTTTGCTTTATCCCACAAAAGCTGTACAACATTTTTTGCACCCGGAAGACGATAATTCGGAAGCTCCATAACAAACGGAACCGCCTCCCCTTTAAATGCACTGTTCTTAAGTATAACAGCAACCAGAATACCGGCAGCTATACCCATAAAATACAGCCCCACCATTACATGTCCCGCACAGTCAGGGAAAAACAGCCGCGTAAAGAAACCATATATAGGAAGCTTGGCTGTACAGCTCATAAACGGCGTCAGTATAATTGTCATTTTTCTGTCCCTCTCGGACGGAAGCGTCCTTGACGCCATTACCCCCGGAACAGTACATCCAAATCCTATAAGCATAGGCACAATGCTTCGTCCTGACAATCCGATTTTCCTAAGCAGCTTATCCATCACAAACGCAACTCTTGCCATATATCCCGTATCCTCAAGCAGCGACAGGAAGAAAAATAATATGACGATAATCGGAATGAAACTAAGCACGCTTCCTACACCGTTAAATATTCCGTCAATTACCAATGAACGCAACGCCTCATTTACACCGGTATTTATCATTGCCGTATTAACAAGTCCGGTAACCCAGTCTATTCCCATCTCCAAAAGCTCCTGAAGCCATGCTCCTATAACATTAAATGTCAAATAAAATATAATACCCATAATGCCGATAAATGCCGGAATCGCAGTATATTTTCCGGTTAAAAACTCATCAATCTTCCGGCTTCTTATCTGTTCCTTGCTTTTTTTAGGCTTGGTTACACATTCTTTTACCAGTTTCATTATAAATGAGAAGCGCATATCTGCAATAGCAGCCGTGCGGTCAATACCTCTTTCTTCTTCCATCTGCACAATAATATGCTCTAATGTCTCTTCCTCATTTTTCGTAAGCTTAAGAGCCTTTAATATCTCCTCATCCTGTTCAATAAGCTTCGTTGCTGCAAATCTTACCGGAATATCAACGCTCTTTGCATGGTCGTCAATCAGATGCATTATGGCATGCAGGCATCTGTGTACTGCTCCGCCATAATCAGACTCATCACAAAAATCATTTCTTCCCGGACGCTCCTGATATTTTGCAATATGCAGCGCATGATCGATAAGCTCATCTACTCCTTCATTTTTTGCTGCTGAAATCGGCACAACCGGAATACCAAGCATTCCTTCCATTTTATTAATATCAACAGAACCTCCGTTGCCTCGCATCTCATCCATCATATTCAAAGCCAGCACAACAGGAATATCAAGCTCCATAAGCTGCATCGTAAGATACAGGTTACGCTCAATATTAGTCGCATCTGCTATATTAATTATACATGTCGGTTTTTCTGACAAAATAAATCTTCTGGAAACAAGTTCTTCACTTGAATAGGGAGACAGCGAATATATACCCGGCAAATCCGTAACAAGCGTATGCGGATGGTCTTTAATAACCCCATCCTTTCTGTCCACTGTCACTCCCGGGAAATTACCCACATGCTGATTAGAGCCGGTAAGCTGGTTAAAAAGCGTTGTTTTTCCGCAATTCTGGTTACCTGCCAGTGCAAATGTAAGCGTCATGTTGTCAGGCAGAGGATTTTCACTTTCTTTTATATGATAACGTCCTCCTTCGCCAAGACCCGGATGCATACTTTTTTTATGTACTCTCCTATCCGTCCTTTCATTCTCCTTATCAGAATTCTTAACCGGTTCAATCTTAATATTTTTTGCATCATCCAGCCGCAGCGTCAACTCATACCCATGAATCTTAATTTCCATAGGGTCGCCCATAGGCGCATATTTGATAAGCGTAACTTCTGCGCCGGGAATAACTCCCATATCCAGTAAATGCTGCCTTAATACACCTTCTCCGAAAACTGCTTCTATACGCGCTGAATCACCTATAGCCAGTTCATTAAGTGTCATATTACAAACATCTCCTTTTTATTCCTTTCAATAATATAACACACCCACGCAAAGGTTTCCACTAGCAACTTTTGCTTCGCTTTATTTTGTATATACAATTATTTTTCAGGTAAAATATCACTGAACATTATCAGGTTTGACGTAACTTTTTCATTCTCTGTTAACGGCTTAAATATTTTGTTTCCATAAAGAACATCCATAACCATTACAGCAACGGTTGAACCAATAAATTCAAGCACCTTCCGGTTTATAACCAAATCCTGCATCTGAGGAGGATAATCCTTTGCTTCAATCATTGCAAATTCTAAAGCTGCATCCGCATATTTATCTTTAAGCGAATCCTTCAAAACAGGTATCTTTGCAAAGAAATCTTCTGCTGCTCCCTTTACCATCATTATATTAACCTTGTTATCGTCTGTTAAAAATTTCCGCTCCTTAAGACGGTTAAATTTTTCAGCATTTGCAGCATTATCACATATACTGCCATTTAAAAACTCATATATATATTCATAATCAGAAGTCCAGTTATTCGCATAACGACCTTCTCTGGAGCTATACCTTGTATCAACAGACCATGAATATACTGACGGATATTTTACAGAGCTTCTTGTCATATCGCCGCATGCCCAATATGAAAATGAAAGAGTAGGAGTATAGTCCAAATCAGACTGTTTTGAATCAAGCTCAATGAAAGCTATATATTCTCCGCCTGCCGTTGTTTTAATCATATAATCAGATAAATCCTTTTCAATCATAATACTACAGTTATGCATTACACCGTAAAAAATAGCTGCCGCATAAAGAAGCTCACGATTCCCATTAGGAATATATACGTCTTTTACATCTTCAATAGCATTTATTACAAGTGGCGCATATTCCTTCGCCAATTCTTCGGCAATCTGAAGTTCAGCTTTTAACTTGTTTTCACGTAATTCAAGCGAATATTTTTCCGGCTCAAACATTACATACGTAGTATATCGATTCCCCGTTGTCTTTACTATGAAACCATTACCTTCAAGAAAATTAATTTTATCCTCAAGATAAACCGGCGTAAGGCCAAGTTCTTCAGCAATTTCTTCTTTTGTTCTTGGTGTATGATAAACACTATATACAATATTAAGATTCAGTTTATCTTTAAGGTAAAATTCCGGCGCTCCATTATTTCCGGGATTGCCCGAATGACCGAAACCTGTTGCTGTAATAGGTGCTAATCCTAATTTGCCTATTTTTCTTTCCATTAAAAAACCCTCCTTTAATTCTATCCTTGCTTTATTCAAGTGCCATTTTACAGTTCCTTCAGGAATACCCATCTCTTTTGAAATAACAGAAATAGATTTTTCTTCGTAATAAAAACGGTAAACAATCTGACGTCGCTTTTTTGTTAAAAAAGCAACTTCTCTGCGTAGTTGTTTTATTTCGTCGTCAGGAGATTCAAAAGAATAACTTTCAAAAACAGGAATCTGCATTCCATCTATAGAAATGCCCTCATGCTTCTTTTTGTAAGAGACATATTTGGAATATGTATGCTCGCTAACGCGCCAAATATATCCTTCAATATTAATAATTTCTTTTGCTTTTAACAGAGAAAGATATACTTCCCCGATTATCTCCGCACATAATTCCTCTGCTTCATCATATGAGTAGGACTTCTTTATAGCAAACCCATATATTTTTTGAAGATATTCTATAATAATTTCATCTGCTCTTTGTTTATCCATATTCATTACTCCAGCGCTGTTTGAATATATAGTACATGAAAAAAGAAAAAGGTTGGGAGGTTTTTAAATTTTTTATAATAAATATTTTTCGTTTAAGACGGGACTTGAACTACCACCAAATATAAAGTATCATGAAAATAATAATACAAAATAAATTGATTGTTTTTACATATGCTATGTTTTAGAAAGAAGTTGTAATGTTTATGAATAAAAGCAAAATGATACAGACAGTATTATTCAGTTTCGGAATAATGAGTTTATTAGCAGCATGTACATTTTCAAATGATATTGCTAATGTTGATATACTTACAGGCGAAGAAAGTGTTGCTTGTATTAATGAACTTCCGGCAGAATATGTAAGTGCGGATTTTGCAATAGATATAGATGAGCCAACTGAAGTTATAGGGATGGCGGATTATGTTTTTGTTGCAAAAATTAATAAGATTTTAGGTACTTCATATAATAATTGCAGAACTGTTGAAAGAGACAGTGGTGATATGGAAATATACGATGTGTTTACAAATTATCAGGTTACCGTAATTGATAATATAAAGGGGAATTTGAAAAAGAACACTCCGATTGAGATTGCAAAAGAAGGAGGCATTTCGAAAGATAAAACTTGTATAGAATTGTATGATGGTGATACATTGCCGAAAGAAGGAAAGTATTATATTTTAGTAGGTATTGCCCAACCTGATGGTACGTTGTTAATATCAGGACCAAATTCGAATATTTTGTTAAATGCTCAAAATAAGAGTGATATTGTATCTGATAAAGGCTATAAGGATTATAAGAAGTTTTATAAATATGAAAAAAAGTATGATATAAAACATTTTTCATCAAAATATGAAGAGTAGAATTCCTCCGCTCCATGTCGGAGAATGACCCGAATAGATTGTCTGCATATCATAAGACAGCAAAAGCTGAGTCTATAGAAAAGTTCAGAAAAGAAAGCGGATTATAAACTGTCTTTGTATTTTATCTGTTTTTTGCATATTGTTTCAAAGTTTTTCTTAATATAGACATGATAGAAAAATATTTTTATTATACAATTCCTACATACATTTTCATTTGTTTTTTCATGAATTGACATATATTTAAGGATATCTGCTGATCCCGCCATTCTGTTCAACACAGACAATGCTGTTTCATATGCTGCTTTCATTGCCGCAATCTCCGGCTGTGTCAGATCAAGCCCTTCGATCGTTTCCACTTTTGGAAGAAGATCCATCACGATTTGAAATGGATTTTCATCTAATTTTTCCAGAAGCGTCGCATCAACACTTTCCAGTGCTTTCGCAAGCGCTGTCAACTCAGGCTCCAGAATTCCATATGCATATTCTGCCTGTTTTTTAATCATGTCCTCCAACATCAGTACGGCATCATCCATTTACTCCTTCAAACTGTCATCCCGCAGCCCAAGCGTTCCTTTATGAATGGTCTTTGCCGCTTCAAGTAAAGTATCCTGCATAGTGGATTTCTCTTCTTGTACCATTTCCATTACTTTTTCCATGATTTCCGGAGTGCAGTTCGAGCTTTCATATATTTTCTCTGCCTCCGTCAGCCTTGTGATTAAATTTTTCATCTCAGGAATACATCTTAGATAGCTGTTCTCAATATCATTGTCAAATTTCTGAATTGACCTTCTTAATTGTTCCATGCTGTTTTTTAGTTCCGGCAGATATTCCATATCAAACTTAATCACTGCATTGTTTAATTTTTTCCGCTGTAACTGCAGTTCTTTTCCCGGATCTTTTACACTTCTCACTTTGACATTCACTTCTCTCTGGGCTTCTTCAAACAATGCTACAAGCTCCGCTGTAATATTCCCCACCTCTGACCATGAATTTACTGTACTTTGCATTCTCATTTTAAACTGCAGCAACAACGTGGAATTATCTACGTCTTTTAGCTGCTCAATGGATTTTTCAACATACGCCTCCACAGACTTCCATACCGTTTCAAGATTTTTAACGCCTGCTGCCGCCTCATTGATCACAACACTGGCATCTGCCATATTTCCTCTGACAGCTACTACTTTTCTAATAAATATTGGTTTTCTAAAACAAAAACCGAAGTAGCTATCAGAACACTCAGTCTGATCTCTACTCCGGTAATTCCTGTCTCATCAGACAGCCTCTTTTCAGAACACTTAAGATCTGTTGCTTTCGTAGATTCTTCTACTTCACAATATCTCCTAATTCTAAATATTAAAATCTTTTTCTGTCAGAATAATTCTGTCTGCATCATCTGTATTCTTTCCAAGAACTCGCTTCACAAGCTTCTTGGCGGATACCTTTTGTGAATGCGACATCGCCTCATCCATAATGTCTTTTACTTCCGCAACTGTCACTGCGTGATCTTCTCTCTGCATCGCATCGATCCGGCTGTACAGCGCCAGGATTCCCATCTCATCGATACGATATCCATTCTCCTGTGCGTAAGTCTGACCAAATGTAACCAGCTCATCATTTACAAAGATCGGCACTTCCAATCTGCTTGTAAATTTCTTTCTGACTTCTCTATTGGAAGAAAGA
>ERZ857785.4008-NODE-4008-length-9990-cov-2.407650_pt1 | contig 9990 bp, 7 predicted proteins | sample MGYA00519763_ERZ857785 | MGnify/ENA primary metagenome ERZ857785 (study PRJEB31778, sample SAMEA3449365) | human gut metagenome | biome: human gut; feature: human-associated habitat; material: faeces | place: United Kingdom | collected 2010/2012 ... | reverse complement strand
GAACGAGGTGCGCGGCGCCGTCGAGGCGGCGCTCGAGGAGCGCAAGCGCGCGCTTGCCGCCAAGGAGCTTGAGGCGGCTATCGATGCGGCGGCCGTCGACGTCACGCTGCCCGGCCGCGGCCAGCAGGTGGGCACGCGCCATCTCATCAACGCCATCACCGATCAGATCTCCGAGATCTTCCTGGGCTTGGGCTACACCGTGGCTCAAGGTCCCGAGGTGGAAACCGACTACTATAACTTCGAGGCGCTCAATGCCCCGGCAGATCACCCCAGCCGTAGCATGCAGGACACCTTCTACGTGGTCGACCGATCCGGCGAGGAGTCCGCGGTGCGCGGCGAGTCCAAGGTGCTGCTGCGCACGCAGACCTCCGGCGTGCAGGTGCACGTCATGGAGCAGCAGAAGCCGCCCATCTACATCATCGCCCCGGGCAAGGTGTATCGCCGCGATGTCGCCGACCCCAGCCATCTGCCGCAGTTCACGCAGATCGAGGGCCTGGTCGTCGACAAGGGCATCTCGTTCGGCGACCTGAAGGGCACGCTCGACTACTTCTGCAAGCAGATGTTCGGCCCCGATCGCAAGACGCGCTTCCGCGCCCACTACTTCCCGTTCACCGAGCCTTCTGCCGAGGCCGACGTCAGCTGCGGCGTGTGCGGCGGCACGGGTCATCTGCACGATGGCGAGCGCTGCCGCATGTGCAAGGGCACGGGCTGGCTGGAGATCTTGGGCTGCGGCATGGTCGACCCCAACGTGCTCAGCATGTCGGGCATCGACCCGGAGGAGTATTCGGGCTTCGCGTTCGGCGTGGGCGTCGAGCGCGTTGCATGCTTGAAGTACAACGTCCCCGACCTGCGTATGCTGCTCGAGGGCGATATGCGCTTCCTTCGCCAGTTCTAGCCCCGTTTGCTCGACGGCGAGGTCGCTCGGCGGCTCGGATCGGCGGAACCTAGCTCGGGTTTTCCGCTTTCGGCGCACGGGCGATGGCCGTGCTCGGCTTGGTCGGATGCGTTTGATACGGCGCTTCGCCATCCAAGCCGATCCCGGCAAGCTCGGCCGTCCCACTGATTTTCATCGGCTTTGGCCGATGTCATAGAAAGAGAATGTCATGAAAGTATCGCTGAAATGGCTGAACGAATATGTTGAGGTCCCTACGGACATCAAGGCGTTCTGCGACAAACTCGACCTTACGGGAACGGGCGTGGAGGGCGTTGAGACGCTTGGCGCCGCGTTCGACCACGTGGTAACTGCCAAGGTCCTTAAAAAGGAGCATCATCCCGACTCCGATCATATGTGGGTTTGCTCGGTCGACGTGGGCGGGCTCAACGTCGACAAAGAAGGCAACCCCGAGCCGCTGCAGATCGTCTGCGGCGCCCAGAATTTCAACGAGGGCGACCATATCGTCACCGCCATGGTGGGCGCGGAGCTGCCCGGCGACGTGAAGATCAAGAAGTCCAAGCTTCGCGGCGTCGCCAGCTTCGGCATGAACTGCTCCGCGCGCGAGCTCGGTCTGAGCGGCGACCACGACGGCATCATGATTTTGCCCGAAGATGCCCCGGTGGGCGTCCCGTTCGCCGAGTACGCCGGTCTCACCGACACCGTGCTCGACCTGGAGATCACCCCGAACCGCCCCGACAGCCTCTCCATCGCAGGCCTGGCTCGCGAGGTGGGCGCGATGTACCGTCGCGACTGGAACGACCCGCTGGCGGAGATGGCGGCCAAGCTCCAGCTCGACGCCTCCGCAACCCCCGTTGACGAAGAGGTCCAGATCACGGTCGAGGACGCTAAGCGCTGCCCGCGCTACACGGCGCGCGTCATCCGCGGCTGCAAGGTGGGTCCCAGCCCCGACTGGATGGTCGAGCGCCTTGCGGCCATCGGCCAACGTTCCGTCAACAACATCGTCGACGTCACGAACTACATCCTGTTCCTGTTCGGCCAGCCGCTGCACGCGTTCGACCTGGACAAACTGAAGAATGCCGATGGCCGTGCGCACATCGTGGTGCGTGCCGCGCAAGACGGCGAGCCGCTGACCACGCTTGACGGCGAGAAGCGCACCCTTACCAGCGACATGACCGTCATCTCCACCCCTGAGCAGGGCGCGGTTGCCTTGGCCGGCGTCATGGGCGGCCTTGACACCGAGGTGACCGATGATACGGTGAACATCCTGCTGGAAGCCGCCACGTTCGAGGCGGGCCGCACCAGCCGCACCAGCCGCAACCTTGGGCTTATCAGCGAAAGCTCCATGCGCTATGAGCGCGGTGTGGACGACCACGGCGTCGAGGCGCGTTCCGCCGCCGCGGCGGCCCTCATCGTGGAGGTTGCCGGCGGCACCGTAAGCGCCGCCGCGGCCGACGACCAGGGCATCATCGACGTGTGGCCCGAGCCCAGCACCGCCGCGCAGCTGAAGTTCCGCATCCCGCGTTTCCGTTCCATGATGGGTGCCCAGATCCCGCGCGAGTTCATCGTCGAGATTCTGGAGCGCTTGGGTTGCAAGGTCGAAGACACCGCGGACGAGGATGTGCTGGACGTGGTTTCCCCCACGTTCCGTCCCGATCTGCCGCGTGAGATCGACCTGTACGAGGAGGTGCTGCGCCTGTACGGCATGGACCTCATCCCCGAGACGCTGCCCGGCGGCCGCGGCCGCTTCGGCGTGCGCTCCCATATGGAGCACGTGCTGGATACCGTCAACCGCACCATGACGGCGTCCGGCCTCAACGAGACCATGACGTATTCCTTCGCCGAGCCCACCGAGCTCGAGCGTCTGCGCATGCCCGTCGAGGGGCTAGGCGACCCCGTGGAGCTCATTAACCCCATGAACTCCGACCAGTCGGTCATGCGCCAGAGCATCATCCCGGGTCTTTTGCGCTCGGTGGCGCACAATCAGGCTCGCGGCGTGAAGAACATCCAGCTCTACGAGCAGGGTATGGTGTTCTTCGCCCATGAAGGCAAGAAGCAGCCTAAGGAGCGCCGTCGCCTGGCCGGTGTCATGGCCGGCGCGTTCGGCGATGCGGCCTGGAACGTGCAGCCTGCGGCGTTCGATTTCTTCGATGGCAAGGGCGTCGTGGAGAACCTGATGCGCGAGCTGGCCATCCCGAAGGTCCGCTACAAGGCGCTGTCCGCGCAGGAGGCCCCGCATCTGCAGCCCGGCCGCGCCGCCCAGGTGCTCTCCGCCGGCACGGTGCTCGGCTGGGTGGGCGAGCTGCATCCGCTGGCTTGCGCCGCCTATGACGCGCAGGCGCCCGTGGTCGCCTTCGAGCTGGACGTCGAAGCGCTCGCCAAGGCCTGCCGCCCTGCGCGCGACTACGTCGACGTACCCACGTTCCCGGCCGTTTCCATCGACCAGGCGTTCGTGGTCGACGAGGATGTCACGCACGAGCGTCTGGAGCAGTGCATGTCGTCTGCGGGCGGCAAGCTGCTGGCCGAGGTGCGCCTGTTCGATGTGTACCGCGATTCCGAGCGTATCGGCCAGGGCAAGAAGTCCATGGCGTACGCGCTGACGTACCGCGCCGCCGATCGCACGCTTACCGGCGAAGAGGTCGACAAGGCTCACGCGAAGCTGGTGAAGAAGGTCTGCGGCGCCACCGGCGCCGAGGTCCGCGCGTAAAGGCGATCAGCCCACGTGCCCAGGGAAGCCGCCGAGTTCATGCCCGGCGGTTTCCTTGTTTCAGGCGGATTCTAAGACTTAACCATGGCTAACAGCGTTACAATGGAGCGCAAACGAAAGGATGCGATATGTACGATAATCTGAAAAGCCCCGGTCGTAACGACGAATGCTGGTGCGGCAGCGGGCGCAAATACAAGAAGTGCCATCTCGATTTTGACGAGCGCTTGCAAAGCCTCTATGAGCAGGGCTTCGAGGTTCCCCAGCGCAGCTTGTTGAAAACACCGGAGGAGATCGAGGGCATCAAAAGAAGCGCTGCTATCAACATCGGCGTGCTGGACCTCGTGGCCGAGCGGATCGGCGCAGGCGTTAGCACCGAGGAGATCGACAAATGGATCTATGATTACACCGTCGAGCATGGAGGCATCCCGGCAGACCTTGATTACGAGGGCTATCCGAAAAGCGTCTGCACGTCCATCAACGAAGTGGTCTGCCACGGCATCCCGTCGCCCGACGATGTGCTGAAAGACGGCGATATCGTCAACGTCGACTGCTCCACCATCCTGGATGGCTACTATTCCGACTCCTCGCGCATGTTCTGCATCGGCGAGGTGTCCGATGAGAAACGCCGCCTGGTGGAGGAAACCAAGAAGGCGCTGGAGGCAGGTCTTGCCGCGGTGAAGCCGTGGGGGCTGCTGGGCGATGTGGGCGCCGCGGTGCACGAATACGCTCACGCGCAGGGCTTTTCGGTGGTGCGCGAGTTCGGCGGCCACGGCATCGGCCTGGAGTTCCATGAAGATCCCTTCGTCAGCCACGTATCCGAGCCCGGAACGGGCATGGTGTTGGCGCCGGGCTGCTGCTTCACCATCGAGCCTAAGATCAACATGGGAGGCCACAAGATCGACATGACCGACCCCAATGGCTGGACCGTCCGCACTGCGGACCGCAAGCCCTCCGCTCAGTGGGAAGTGCAACTGGTGGTCACGGAAACCGGCTATGAGCTTCTGAGCTGGTAATCTTTCACCCCGGTAGGGAAGTTGGGCAGCACAACCCTCCCTGCCGGAGATTTTTTTTTCACTTTATAACGAACAAACGTACGAAAGCGTGTTATACTCCCGTCAACACATCAGAGCCAGTGCAAGCGCCTCCTTCCAAGGTCGCCCGTAGATGGCAGCGGTGTTCCTCGCTGCCCGTTCCACGCTTGCAAGATCCTCTCCGTTTTTGGAACAATCGAAGAAGGTGTTTGCCATGTCCGGTAACGGGTCTGTGTCTTGCTGTGCACAACCAGGTGCATTGGTCGTTATAGCGGCGCTTCCGCTCTGTCAGTTGCGCGATACGCTCGATTCAATGGAATATCAGCTGTTCGAAGGGGGCTTTATCCCGGCAGGGTACGGTGCAGAAGGCGCTTGTGATTGGCCGGATATCGATCGTGTGGAGTATGGATCGGCCATCGACCAGGTTTTGTCTGGTGCCTTCCCGCTTCGATGCGCATGCGTTATGGATTGCGCCGATGCCGTGTCCCTTGTGCAGGAGGTCGGCCATGTTGTGCTCTGATCTTCTTTGGGATGCGCAGTCGGTGTCTCGAAAACAGGTGCCCACGTTACAGGATGCCTTTCTGTGCTGCGATAGGGAAACGCTGCTTTCCATGGTCGAGCAGGGTTATGCGTGTCGCGTGCCGGGGTGGGGTCAGGCAACTCCGCAGCAGCGTCGCGTCGCCCGCAAGCGCATGGGTCGCGCTTTGGAAGCCATGCTCGACTGTGCGGTGAAGCGCAAAAGCGGCAAAGCCCTGTGCATATTCCCCGAAGAGCGCTTCGTCGTGCATGCGCGGCGGGGCCAGGCATGCATCGAGCGTTTGGTGCAGGCGCGCGTGGCAGATCTGTCTGCGGGCGCTGTGCGGCAAGGCGTCGCTGAAGGTGTGTGCCTGTTCGGCTGCGCTCCCTGGTCGCAAGTTCTCTCGTATCGCGTATGGCTCGAAGGCCCTTGGGATTGCTGCGAGCGCTACATGGTCCTTGCAAGCGCGTTCTGGCATCTGACGCATCAAACGCCGGTGTCGAGGCAGGGTGAATCGAGCTTCGGGGCCTTCAGCGCATCATCGGATTGCGCCCCTTCAAAGACAGGTGCGCAATCCCTGCCTCGTTGCGATTGCTCGTTCGCAAGCTGCGAAGGCGCGTTGCCTCCGGCAGATTCCGTTGGCAGGCTTGCGGCGGTGCGAGCCGCGTCCATGGGATTGTATGTTCCCGACGCCTTGGAAGAAGCGTGTCAAGAGCGCCTTATCGCCAGGGTCGATAAACTCAATCAGGCCTGTGAGGGCGATTTTGTCAACAGGGTGGAAAACCTTATGGGCCGGCTGCAGGCGGCATAGCATCCTGCAATAAAAAGGGCCGCTCGAATGAGCGGCCCTGGAGTACCTTGAAAAGCTATATCGACTAGCCTTCGATCTCCACCAGCGTGATCTCGAAGTTCAGGTCCTTGCCTGCCAGTTCGTGGTTCATGTCAAAGGTTGCCACGCCGTCTTCGATCGACTGCACGAACACGGGGAAGATCTGACCGTCGCCGCTTTGCATGTACACCGTCTGGCCAACGGGAAGCTCGTTGCCGTTGGGGATCTGATCCAAGGGGATGCGCTGCACCAGCTCCTCGTTGCGCTCTCCATAGGCGTCGGCAGCGGGAATGTGCACGGTCTTGGTCTCGCCTTGCTCCATAAGCTCGACGGCGGCATCGAAGCCGGGGATCATCTGCCCGGCCATGCACGTGAACTCCAAGGGTTCGCCGCGATCCAGGGAAGAGTCGAACTTCGTGCCGTCGTCCAGCGTGCCGGTGTAATGAACCTTGACCTTTTTGCCTTTGTTGCTCATCGAAACGTCTCCTGTCGTATGGGTATTTCGCTCAGTTAAGTCTACCCGACAAACCTGAGGCCGGGCTCGGTAATGGCGGGGAACTGCGAAAAGTTCCCTTGCCGTTGCTTTACGCCTCCTTGGATTCCCCCTCTGCCAGGTCAGCAAGCGTGACCCGTTGGGCTACAAGACGGGAAAGGGGTTCAAGGAGTGCGCGGTCATCGGGATTCAGGCCGTTTTCAGCCAACCCGATAACGCGGTCGCACAGGTCGGCTACCGGCGCTCCGTAAACATGAGCGTTGTAGCCGTGTTCCATCAGGGCGTCTTTCGCCCTCTCGAAAGCATCGGCGTCTACATCGGCGAAGAGGGCTTCAAGCTGCTGCAGATTGCCTTCGTTGTAGAACAAGCCCTTGATAAGGGCGGCATAGGCGATCACGTAGGGGATGGGCATAGAGTCCGCCGGACGGATTTCCAAGTACGTTTTCAGCCGCACGTCGGGGAATTGCATGGAAACCGCGTGCTCCACCTGCTTTCGGGTCATCGGCTTGTCGGCGTACAGCTGTCCAAAGGTCTGTTCGCAGTAGCGCCAGCCCTCGTTCTCATCGGGCGCTACTATAGCGGGCGTGTCCAGTACGTACTCCGCATAGTCCTCGAATGTGAAGCCGCTCGAAAGCGCGCCGGGCACAAGGCCGCATCGGTCGCTGTCGGTGTGGCGCCATATGTCGGTCCTCATCAGTTTATGGGAGCGGGGCTTGCCTTCAAATACCGGCGAATTGTCGCAGATCAGGCTTAAGATAGGGGTAAGCGCATAAGCGATCCTCATTTTGCGAAGGCAATCCCGCTCGCTTGTGTAGTCGATGGAGATCTGCGTTGAAGCGCTGCCTCGCATCATGCAGGGGCCGTAGATGTCCTTTGCGCCAAGATATCGGTTCATGAACGCGTAGCGGCGTTTAGGTATCAAGTCCAGGCTGCGTGCCGTGGCGGTGGGATGGTAACCTTGCGCTACCACATGCATGCCTTTGGGGGCAAGCAGGTTATCAAGTGTTTTCCGATATGCGGTAAACGTCTCCTGGGCCTTTTTCAAATCATCGAACGGCCCCGCCGATAATTCGATTTGGGCGGCAGGCTCGATGGTGATCGCCTCTCCCGGGCGAGCTACGCCAAGAAGGTCGCCCTCTTCGTCTACGGTCGCTTGCGGATAGGATTCCCTTAGCTGTTCAAGCAGATGCGCGACGCCGTTCTCCTCACTGTATGAGACGGGGGAGCCGTCGGCGCGCACAACGGTCTGTTCCAGCTCGATACCCAGTTTCCCGTGCGATTCAGCGGGTTTGATGCCGCTTCGGAAAAAGGCCGTCAACGCTTCGATATTGCGTTTGCGAGCAGGTTGAGAGGCGTCGCCGCTGGCGACGTCGGTATGATTTTCGGGGGCTGGAATATTCATGTAACAAGCTCCTTGGCCGGTAATATCGCTGCAATCATACGCCAGTTTGGCTACAATAGGCCTTCAGTCGGCAGCCTTTGTAGGTAATCTGACACTATGAACTGTTCTATTTGAAGATGAAGACGGGGCCGGGTTTGGACGTGCATATCACAAAAAGAACAGCGCTTTTGTTGCTGCTCGACATCATCGCTACGTATCTGTCGTATTGGCTTGCATCTATTCTTACCAACGTGAAGGGAGAGGTGTTCGTCAATAACGAGATCTACTTCGTGCTGGGTATCCTCGCGTTTATCAATGTCGTGGTTTTGGCGACGTTTCGCCTGTACAACAATTTATGGGAATATGCCAGCATCGATGAGGTCATCCAAATCGTCGGCGCAACCGTGCTCGGCACGTTGGGCGGCGCCGTGTTTCTGTGGATTATCGGTACCAGGCTTCCCATCAGGGTATTCGTTGTTTCCTGCTTCCTTCTGATCTTCTTCATGGGCGGCATCCGCTTCGTGTTCCGCTTTATGCGTCAAAAGGGAAGGGCTATCGTCTCGTCGCAGCGCACATGCGACCGCCCGCGCACGCTGGTGGTCGGTGCGGGTGAAACGGGCTCGTTGGCAATCGGGCGCATGGCGTCGAAAGACCCGCTCATGCCTGGTATCCCCATCGTTGCCACTGACGATGATCCTGCAAAGCGGGGTCAACGCATCCATGGTGTGAAGGTCTCTGGCGGAACCCCTGACATCGTCGATCTGGTCGATCGCTACGATATCGAGCAGATCGTCGTAGCCATCCCCTCGTCCACGCCAGAGGAGCGTAAGCGCATTTACGGCGAATGCACGAAAACGGATTGCCGTTTGCGCACGCTGCCCAACGTTCGCGCTTTGTCTCTCGACGAAATCGGGGATGTGAGCCTGCGCGACGTCGATGTGGCGGACCTGCTTGGTCGCGAGGAGATCGTTCTGAATACCCGTGCGGTTTCCGGCTATATCGCCGGCGAAACCGTGCTGGTCACTGGCGGCGGCGGTTCCATCGGCAGCGAGCTATGCCGTCAGCTGTGCACGGTGGCGCCTGCTCGCATCGTCATCTTCGATATATATGAAAACGATGCGTACATGCTGCGCAACGAGCTTCTGTCCGAATACGACGACATCGATATCATCATCGAGATCGGCAACGTATGCGACAAGGAGCGCGTCAACGAGGTGTTCGCGAAGTATCGCCCGGGTGCGGTGTTTCATGCGGCTGCCCATAAACACGTTCCCCTTATGGAGCATTGCCCGCGCGAGGCCGTTCACAACAACGTGTTCGGTACGTTGAATGCCGTTCGCGCCGCTGATGCGTACGGGGCGGCGCGCTTCATCTTCATCTCCACCGATAAGGCGGTTAACCCCACAAGCGTCATGGGGGCGACCAAGCGCATGGGTGAAATGATCGTGCAGTACTATGCGCGCACATCGAAAACCATTTTCACCGCAGTGCGTTTCGGCAACGTGCTCGGCTCTAACGGCAGCGTGATCCCCGTCTTCCAGCGCCAAATCGCCGCTGGCGGGCCCGTTACCGTTACGCATCCTGACATCGAGCGTTTCTTCATGACCATTCCCGAGGCGTCGCGATTGGTCATCCAAGCGGGAGGCATGGCGCACGGCGGCGAGATCTTCATTTTGGATATGGGCGAACCCGTCAAAATCGTCGATTTGGCAAAAGGCCTTATCCAGCTGCAAGGCCTTACGCCGGACGTGGATATCAAAATAGAGTTTACGGGTCTGCGTGAAGGTGAGAAGATGTACGAGGAACTGCTCATGGACGAGGAGAGCACGCTTCCCACCGACAACAAGTCCATCATGATATCCACCGGCCAGGAGATCAGCTATGACGAGGTGGCCGCCAAGCTCGGCGAGCTGGAAGCCGCCATCGGCAAATCGGACGAGGAAGCCGTCCACATCCTGGAATCCGCCGTCCCCACCTACCGCCACACGAAGAACTGCGCGTAGGCCGCACCGCTGATCTGCCCCCCCGCTCCTGCTTAGGCGGCACAGCTCGGAAAGCACGCGACGCGCCAAAGCAGCGTGCATCTGGGACGGCAGCGCGCCCTGCCGCAACAAAAGTGTAGCGCGGCTTCGCCGACCCC
>ERZ857785.4005-NODE-4005-length-10004-cov-10.418032_pt1 | contig 10004 bp, 8 predicted proteins | sample MGYA00519763_ERZ857785 | MGnify/ENA primary metagenome ERZ857785 (study PRJEB31778, sample SAMEA3449365) | human gut metagenome | biome: human gut; feature: human-associated habitat; material: faeces | place: United Kingdom | collected 2010/2012 ... | reverse complement strand
CCCGTGATGCAGAGAATGCAGCACCGGTAGCACCCAAGCGCACCGAGCGCGTGGATGATTTTGCCGATTTCAGCTTTGGCAAGATCGAGCTGTAAACTCCGCTGAGTTTTGCACAATGTAGCCCCCTTCCGGTGGAAAACTGGAAGGGGGCTTTTTGTCTCTTTCCTTTTTCGTCGCTTCGTGATACAATAATTCTGATTTGAGAGCGGAGGGAGAGCACCAACATGGAACATTCAACGATCGCGGCCATTGCAACCGCGCCCGGCGCAGGCGGCATTGCCGTGGTGCGTCTTTCCGGCCCGGAGAGCTATGCCGTGGCGGCAAAGGTGTTCTGCCCGGCCAACCCGGCAAAGCGGGTGGAGGAGGCCAAGGGCTACACCGCCCTGTTTGGACATTTCATGGAAGGGGAGGAAGCCTTTGACGAGGGCGTGGCACTCTTCTTCCGGGCACCTCACAGCTACACCGGCGAGGATGTGGTGGAGCTTTCCTGCCACGGCGGCAGTGCGGTGGCCCGGCGGCTGGTGGAAAGCTGCATCGCCGCCGGGGCCGCCCCCGCCGCCCCCGGTGAGTACACCCGCCGCGCCTTCCTGAACGGCAAGCTGGGGCTGACCCAGGCCGAGGCCGTTATGGACCTGATCTCTGCCGATGGCCGACAGGGTGCGGCGCTGGCCAATGCCTCCCTGAACGGCGCGCTGGCAAAGAAGATCGGGTCTGAAAAGGATGCCCTGACCGCCCTGCAGGCCCATCTGACTGCCTGGGTGGATTTCCCCGAGGAGGACGTTCCCGCGCTGGAGGATGCCCAGCTGGTATCCACCCTGACTGCCGTGAAGGAAGAGCTGGACACCCTCATCCGGAATTATGATGCCGGTGCTGTCCTGCGGGAGGGTGTGGACTGTGCCATCGTGGGGCGGCCCAATGCGGGCAAGTCCACCCTGCTCAATCTGCTGGCCGGGTTCGACCGGGCCATCGTCACCCCCGTGGCGGGCACCACCCGGGATGTGGTGGAGCAGGCCGTCCGGCTGGGGGACATCCGGCTGAACCTGTTCGACACGGCCGGTCTGCGGGAGACCGAGGATGCGATCGAGGCCGAAGGCATCCGCCGCAGCTGGAAAAAGCTGGACGAGGCGGGGCTGATCCTGGCGGTGTTCGATGGCTCTGAGCCCCTGACCCGGGAGGATCTTGCACTGGCGCAGCGGTGCGCCGGCCGCCCGGCCATTGCACTGGTCAACAAAGAGGACAAGCCCACTCAGTTTGACGCAGAGATCATTGCAGGCGATTTTGCCATGGTGATCCCGGTCTGCTGCCAGGAAGAGGGGAGCCGCAGGGTGATCGCTGCTGCCGTTGCCCGCCTGCTGGGCACCAACAACATCGACCCCCACGCTGCCAGCCTCTCGGGCCAGCGCCAGCTTGCCGCCGCCACCCGCGCGCGGGATGCAGTGGCCGGTGCGCTGGATGCGGTCAGCGGCGGGTTCGGGCTGGATGCCGTATCGGTCTGTGTGGACGATGCGCTGGATGCCCTCTGTGACCTCACCGGCGAAAATGCGTCGGAGAATGTCATCAATGAAGTGTTTGAGCGGTTCTGCGTGGGAAAGTAATGAGGAATGTTCTCTTTTGCGTGCCAAAAGAGAACCAGAAAAGCACCCGCTACTTTCGAAGCGCGGGAGGCACGAACTAGGGGCTGCTCGCCCCTAGTGACCCCAAAGAAGTGAGCTCCAAACAAAAATGCTGGAGATTCGTGCTCCCGCGCGAAGATCTCTTAACCGCATTTTTGCTTTCCACCGATTTGAAGTCGCTGCGCGACGGGCTGTGTAGGTACAGTTTCGATTGTTCCATTGACAATAGAGGGAATCCGAAAAAGTTATGAACCATTTAGGAGATTATGATGTGATCGTAATAGGCGCGGGCCACGCTGGCATTGAAGCGGCCCACGCTGCTGCCACGCTGGGTGCCAAAACGGCGGTGTTTACCATGAGCCTGGATGCCATTGGCAACATGCCCTGCAATCCCAGCATCGGCGGAACTGCAAAAGGAACGCTGGTACGTGAATTGGATGCGCTGGGCGGTGTGATGGGCCTTGCGGCGGATGCCACCTACCTGCAGAGCCGGATGCTGAACAAGGGCAAAGGCCCTGCCGTTCATGCCCTGCGCGTTCAGACCGACCGCAAGCGCTACCACGAATATATGAAGCACGCCCTTGAACTCACGCCCGGCCTTGCCATCCATCAGGCCGAGGTGGTGGGCATTGAGGTGGAGAACGGCCATGTCAAGGGCGTTGTGACCCAGCTGAACGGGGAGTACAGCGCAAAGTGTGTGGTCATTGCCACGGGCACCAACCTGGGCGGCAAAATTTTTGTCGGTGATGCGTGGTATGCTTCCGGCCCTGACGGAATGCACGCCGCCAATGCCCTGACCGAGAGCCTGAAAGCCGCCGGTCTGCCTCTGCGCCGGTTCAAGACCGGTACCCCTGCCCGCGTCCACCGGAGAAGCATCGACTTCTCCAAGCTGGAATGCCAGCCCGGCGACCCGGACAGCGAGCTGCAGCCCTTCAGCTTTCTGACGGATGCACCCATGCACAACAAGGTCGAATGCTGGATCGCCTATACCAACCCCGAGACCCACCGGATCATTCTGGACAACATCCAGCGCAGCCCGCTCTATGGCGGCATGATCGAGGGGGTTGGCCCCCGGTACTGCCCCTCCATTGAGGACAAGGTGGTGCGCTTTGCGGGCAAGGACCGGCACCCCATCTTTGTGGAGCCCTGCGGCGAGAACACAGAGGAGATGTATCTGCAGGGTGCGTCCAGCAGCCTGCCCGAGGATGTGCAGAACGCCTTTTACCGGAGCATTCAGGGTTTTGAACACATTGAGATCATGCGCCCGGCCTACGCCATCGAGTATGACTGCGTAGACCCGACCAGCCTGGAAGCCACGCTGGAGAGCAAGGTGGTGCGGGGCCTGTATGGTGCAGGCCAGTTCAACGGCACCTCCGGCTACGAGGAAGCCGCCGCGCAGGGTCTGCTGGCCGGTCTGAACGCCGCCCGCAGTGCAAAAGGGGAGAGTCAGCTGATCCTGGAGCGCCAGACCAGTTATCTGGGCACGCTGGTGGATGACCTTGTCACCAAGGGGGTCATGGACCCTTACCGCATGATGACCAGCCGGAGCGAGTACCGCCTGACCCTGCGGCAGGACAACGCCGATCAGCGGCTGACCCCCATTGGCCGGGAGTATGGTCTGGTGCAGGATGACCGCTGGGCAAAATACCAGCACACCCAGAGCATTCTGGAAGCGGAGCGCCGCCGCCTGCACGAGACCCATCTGCGCACCGCTGACCTGCGCGCTGCCATGGAAGCAGCCGGGCTGACCCCTGCCGCGGAGGGCGGCATTGCCGAAGAATTGCTCCGCCGCCCCGAGATCAGCTACCCGCTGTTGGCGGGGGTGATCGGCTGGGGCGAGGGCATCACCCCCATGCTGGCCGAGCGGCTGGAGACCGAGATCAAGTACGCAGGCTACATTGCCCGGCAGGATCGGATGATCCGTGACGTGGCCCGCCACGAAAAGACCCTGATCCCCGCAGATTTTGAGTATGCTGACCTGACCGGCCTGACGCTGGAGGCCCGTGAGAAGCTGACCCGCATCCGCCCGAAGAATCTGGGTCAGGCGGGCCGCATCCCCGGTGTGTCGCCCTCCGATGTGGCGCAGCTGAGTATTGCGCTGGCTGCTGCAAAACGATAAATGGGGTCGCCCTCTCCGTCAGTGCTTTGCACTGCCACCTCTCCCAAAGGGAGAGGTTCTGGCGGTTTGATCAGAACGTAGAATCAACCCTGCCAATGGCTCCCCCTTTGGGGGAGCTGGACGCGAAGCGGCCTGAGAGGGCGAGGATGGTAAGAAAGAAGGGTTACTTTATGGAATTGGTTCTATACAAGGGCCGCCCCGCTGATTGTACAGGTCGGCTTGAAAAAGAGATCCGCACCTATGATTTGCTGGACGCGCTGGGGCTGGAGTACTGGCGCACCGACCATGCCTTTCTGCGGGCCGACACCATGGAGGACTGCATGGTCATTGATGACTGCCTGGGTGCCACGGTCTGCAAGAACCTGTTCCTTTGCAACCGGCAGAAAACGAACTTCTACCTGCTGATGATGCCGGGGGACAAGCCCTTCAAGACAAAGGAGCTCTCCCATCAGCTGGGCATTTCCCGCCTGAGCTTTGCCTCCCCGGAGCATATGGAGCAGTATCTGGATTGTACGCCGGGCTCCTCGTCTGTTATGGGGCTGGCGAACGACAAGGAAAACAAAGTTCAGCTTCTCATGGATGAGGATGTGGTCAAAGGGGAGTTTCTGGGATGCCACCCCTGCATCAACACCTCCTCGCTCAAGCTGTACACGAAGGATGTTCTGGAAAAGTTCCTGCCGGCGGTACACCATGAGCCTGTTTATGTTGTTTTGAATGGAGACTGAGTTCTCTTTTGCGTGCCAAAAGAGAACCAGAAAAGCACCCGCTACTTTCGAGGCGCGGGAGGCACGAACTAGGGGCTGCTCGCCCCTGGTGACCCCAAAGAAGAAGGCTTCAAACAAAAATGCTGGAGATTCGTGCATTCGCACGAAAATCTCTTGACCACATTTTTGTTCTGCGCCGATTTGAAATCGAGAACGAGAGGTGCGAAATGATCGATAAAGCGAGACTGGAGCAAAAATGTTCCATGTGGAACATTGCGCTAACCGGGGACCAGCTGGATCAGCTGGATGCCTTTGCGCAGATCCTGGTGGATTACAACCAGAAGGTCAATCTGACCGCCATCACCGACCCGGAGGGCATTGAGGACAAGCACTTCCTCGACAGCCTGCTGTTTGCCAGCCAGCCCGAGGTAGCAGGGAAGATGGTGGACGTGGGTGCCGGTGCCGGATTCCCGGGCATCGTGACAAAGATCTACAAGCCCGAGCTGGAGCTGACCCTGATGGAGCCCACCGGCAAGCGGGTGGAGTTCTTGAAGTATGCCTGCGCTCAGCTGGGTCTGACCGGGGTAGAGTTTGCCAAGGAGCGCGCCGAGGAAGCCGCCCGCAAAGCATGGCGGGAGCAGTTTGATCTGGCCTCTGCCCGTGCGGTGGCGGCTCTGCCCATGCTGGCCGAGTACTGCTTACCGCTGGTCAAGGTGGGTGGCAGCTTCCTTGCCATGAAAGGCGCTTCCGGCGAGGAGGAGCTGGCAGCGGCCCGCGGTGCCATCCGGAAGCTGGGTGGAGAATATAAGGAGACCCGCACCCTGCATCTGCCGGGCGGCGATACCCGCACCCTCATCCTCTGCAAAAAGATTTCGCAAACTCCGACAGCCTACCCCAGAAACGGTGGAAAGATCGCAAAGTCTCCGCTGAAATAACGCAAAACCGCAAGATAAATGCCAAGCCCTGCCGAACGATTCTTCTGGCAGGGCTTTTTGATTTCTGGTACACTGGAGCTGCAATGAGCAAGTTTTCCACCGTTTCCCGGGAAACAGTGGAAAACTGCGTCACATTTCAGCGAAAGGGGAAAGAATCATGTTTGAATGGAAGAAATCTGCCGGAAAGATTTACACCCTGCCTGTGGAAAGCATCCGTCCCTCGCCGTTTCAGGCTCGGACTGTTTTTGATGAAAAGGAGCTGGCGGGGCTGGCCCAGAGCATCCGGGAAAACGGCCTGCTTCAGCCCATCTCGGTGCGGAAGGTCGAGGGCGGTTACGAGCTGGTGGCAGGGGAGCGGCGGCTCCGCGCCTGCAAGCTGGCCAGGATGGAGACCATCCCGGCCATCCTCTGTGACTGCGGCGACCAGCGGACTGCGGCGCTGGGTCTGCTGGAAAACATCCAGAGGGAAGACCTGAACCCCTTTGAGCAGGCACAAGGGCTGCGGGATGTGATCGCCCTTTGGGACTGCACCCAGGCCGAGGCGGCCAAACGGCTGGGAATGGCACAGCCAACCCTTGCCAACAAGCTGCGGCTGCTGCAGCTGACCACCGACCAAAGGCAGTTCGTGTTGGACAATGGCCTGACCGAGCGCCACGCCCGGGCTGTCCTGCGCCTGCCCGAGAACCGGCGGAGCGAAGCCCTTATCACCATTGCCAAGCGGCGGATGAATGCCCGGCAGACCGACCTGTACATTGAGCAGGTGCTCAATGCTGCCGCCCCGGGCAGACACCGCATCTCTATGGTCAAGGATGTGCGCATCTTTGTCAACACCATCGACCATGCCATCCGGCTGATGACGGACAACGGTGTGCCAGCCACGGCCCACAGGGAAGAGCGGGACGGCTATATCGAATACACGGTGCGCATCCCAACCGCAGCCGCGCAAAGATAAAACGCATCGCAATTTTCACAAAAAATGCAATTCCACAGGGTTTTTACGCAAAATAATCGGGAAACCGGTTCAAAAAGCCGCGCTGATGTGCTATACTAGTCTTTAAAGGGGCTTTGCTGGCGGGAAAACAGCGGAGCCCGGCCTCGAATGTTCCACGTGGAACAAATAATTTTCCCGGGAGGAAACAAAGAGCGTGGCTAAAATCGTTGCAATTGCAAACCAAAAAGGCGGCGTGGGCAAGACCACCACGGCCGTGAACCTTTCGTCCTGCGTTGCGGCTCTGGGCAAAAAGACGCTCATCGTCGATCTGGACCCGCAGGGCAATACCACCACCGGTTACGGCATTCCCAAGCGGAGTGTCGATGTGGGTACTTATGAGCTGCTGATCGGTGAGGCGGAGGCAAAGGATGCCATCCGCAAGACCGAGTTCCGCACCGATGTCATCGGTTCCAACACCCGGCTTGCGGGTGCGGGTCTGGAAATGATCGACCTGCCGGGCCGCGAAAGCCGCCTGCGCAAGGCGCTGGCCTCGGTGCAGAAGGACTACGACTTCATCTTTGTGGACTGCCCGCCCAGCCTGGATCTGCTCACCCTGAACGGTCTGTGCGCCTGCGACAGCGTGCTTATCCCCATCCAGTGTGAGTATTACGCACTGGAGGGCCTGTCGGAGCTCATCAGCACCCTCAAGACCATCCGCAAGAAGTACAACCCCTATCTGGACATCGAGGGCGTGGTGTTCACCATGTTCTCCGGGCGGTTCAACCTGACGCTGCAGGTGGTGGATCAGGTCAAAAAGTATTTTGGCACCAAGGTCTACAAGACCACCATCCCGCGCACCATCCGCATCTCGGAAGCGCCCAGCTACGGCCAGCCCATCAATTTCTATGAGCCCAAGGGCAAGGGCAGCGAGGCCTATATGGATCTCGCCATTGAGTTCGTAAAGAACAACCGCCCGCATGAACCGGCACGCCGCCGCACAAAAGGGAACAGTGCCCCCGCCGAGCAGAAAAGCGCACTGGAACAAGTGAAGCAGGGGGAAGCGTAACCTATGGCAAAAAAAAGAGGAGGACTAGGCCGGGGCCTGGAAAGTCTGTTTGAGGACACAGCCCCCAGCTTTGAGTCCGATAACCGGATCGAGACACTGCCCCTGCGGGAGATCGAGCCGGACCCGGCCCAGCCCCGCAAGACCTTTGATGAGGAAACACTGGCAGAGCTGGCGGCCAGCATCTCAGAGCACGGTTTGCTGCAGCCCATCGCGGTGCGGCCCCACGGGGTAGACCGCTATCTCATCGTGGCCGGTGAGCGCCGCTGGCGTGCCTGCCGGATGGCGGGCCTGACCGAGGCTCCTGTCGTCGTGAAGGATGTCACGGATGAGCAGGCCATGGAGCTGGCGCTGGTGGAAAACCTTCAGCGCGAGGATCTGGACCCGGTGGAAGAAGCACTGGGCATCCGGGAGCTGATGACCCGCTGTGACCTGACCCAGGAGCAGGCCGCCCGCAAACTGGGCAAGAGCCGCAGCGCACTGGCCAACAGCCTGCGTCTGCTCAACCTGCCCGAAACGGTGCTGGAACTGCTGAAGAGCGGTTTCCTCACCACGGGCCACGCAAAGGTGGTGCTGGGCCTGCCCACCCCGGAGCTGCAGGAGCAGGCGGCACAGATCATTGCCGACCATGAGCTGAACGTCCGGCAGGCAGAGGCCCTGTGCAAGAAGCTGGCCAAGCCCCCCAAAGAGCCTGTGGAGCCCGCCCCGCGCGGCACCCTGCCTGTGGAGGTGGAGGAGAGCCTGAAGCAGGCACTGGGCAGTGAGGTCAATGTGGCCTACCACGACGGCAAGGGCAAGCTGACCGTCCACTTCTACTCGGATGAGCAGCTGAAGGCTTTTGCAAACTTATTAGGGCAATATCAGGTTGAGGATTAAATCTCTCCGTCATTGTTGTTGCCCAGTAGGAGAGGCCTTGGCAGCCGATGGAAGCTTTTCGTATACGCCAGAGGCTCCCCTACTAGGGGAGCTGGCGGGCGCAAGCCCGACTGAGAGGTTGTACGAAGGCAAGCCTGCCCGAGAAGAAAAACATAGCGATCTAAGGCGCACGCCGCCTTTGAACGGCATGGGAAAGGGCTTACCCGCCCCATGCGAACCGAAATAGAGTAAGGAGAGTAAATCATGCTTGATATCAAATTTGTCCGTGACAACCCGGATGCTGTCAAGGAAAACATCAAGAAGAAGTTCCAGGATGCCAAGCTCCCTCTGGTGGATGAAGTCATCGAGAAGGACGCAAAGTACCGCGAGTGCCTGAAGGAAGTTGAGAGCCTGAAGGCTGCCCGCAACAAGCTGAGCAAGGCCAACGGCCCCCTGTTCGGTCAGCTGAAGAAGTGCACCGACGAGGCCCAGAAGGCCCAGCTGCAGGCACAGATCGATGCCAACAACGCCGCCGTCAAGGCCGACGCGGACAAGATGGCAGAGCTGGAAGCCGAGGAAGCCAAGCTGGCTGACCGCATCCAGGAGATCATGTACACCATCCCCCAGATGATCGACCCCAGTGTGCCCATCGGCCCCGATGACACCTACAACGTGGAGGCTCAGCGCTTTGGCGAGCCTGTGGTGCCCGATTTCCCCATCCCGTACCACACCGAGATCATGGAGAGCTTTGACGGCATTGATATGGACGCTGCTGGCCGCGTTGCCGGCAATGGCTTCTACTACCTGCTGGGCAACATTGCCCGCCTGCATGAGGCTGTGCTGGCCTACGCCCGCGACTTTATGATCGACAAGGGCTTCACCTATGTCATTCCCCCCTTTATGATGCACGGCAACGTGGTGCAGGGCGTGATGTCCTTCCCCGAGATGGATGCCATGATGTACAAGATCGAGGGCGAGGATCTGTACCTGATCGGTACCAGTGAGCACACCATGATCGGCCGCTTCATCGACCAGACCCTGGACGAGGCCACTCTGCCCCTGACCCTGACCTCCTACAGCCCCTGCTTCCGCAAGGAGAAGGGCGCACACGGCATTGAGGAGCGCGGCATCTACCGCATCCACCAGTTCGAGAAGCAGGAGATGATCGTGGTCTGCCGCCCCGAGGAGAGCGCCGACTGGTACGAGAAGCTCTGGAAGAACTCCGTGGAGCTGTTCCGCAGCATGGAGATCCCCGTGCGCCAGCTGAACTGCTGCTCCGGCGATCTGGCTGACCTGAAGGTCAAGAGCTGCGATATCGAGGCATGGAGCCCCCGCCAGCAGAAGTACTTCGAGGTCTGCTCCTGCTCCAACCTGGGCGATGCACAGGCACGCCGCCTGCACATCCGCGTCAAGGGCAAGGACGGCAAGAGCTATCTGGCCCACACCCTGAACAACACCTGCGTGGCTCCTCCGCGTATGCTGATCGCCTTCCTGGAGAACCATCTGCAGGCCGATGGCTCCGTGACCATCCCCAAGGTGCTGCAGCCCTACATGGGCGGCCTGGAAGTTATGGTTCCCACCCACAAGAAGGGCTGAGCCTGAGCTTTTCCACAAAGCACTCATAAAATGTTGAAAACCCCGCCGTCCGCGTGATGCAGACGGCGGGGTTTTGTTGTGTAGAAAAACAAAAAGAAAAAAGCTCCTGATTTTTCAATCAGAAGCTTTTTGGTGACCCGTACGGGAATCGAACCCATGTTACAGCCGTGAAAGGGCCGTGTCTTAAC
>ERZ857785.4001-NODE-4001-length-10021-cov-2.168975_pt1 | contig 10021 bp, 9 predicted proteins | sample MGYA00519763_ERZ857785 | MGnify/ENA primary metagenome ERZ857785 (study PRJEB31778, sample SAMEA3449365) | human gut metagenome | biome: human gut; feature: human-associated habitat; material: faeces | place: United Kingdom | collected 2010/2012 ... | reverse complement strand
CACCTCGGCAGCATTTTTGAAAAACTGCTGCACCGAAAAACTTTTTATTTCGCCTGCGGCTCGTATCTTACAACCCATCTCGAAAAAATCTTCCAAGAACCATTCCACAAACTGCAATCCCTTTCAACACCGCAACCAAACCCCACTTTCCACAATTCCCTGTTTTTCTCCGGTTGACAAATTTCCGGAAATCGCCTATAATAAAAAGCGTACCCATCGAACAATTGTATGCAAGGAGGTTCAGCAATGCTGCCCACTTTATACGGTAAAAAATCGCTTCAGACTACCCTGTCCCGTATGGCAAGCGGCGAACGGCTTGCACAAAGTTTTTTATTTTATGGAGATGCTGGCCTAGGACGAAAAACCGTTGCACATTGGTTTTCCGCCCTATTGCTCTGCGAACATCCCGAAAACGGACAGCCCTGCGGACACTGTAAATCCTGCCACAACCTGCAAAAAGACTGCCACCCAGATTTGATATTAGTTCCGCACAGCGGAAAACTGGGCGGTTTTTCTGTAGAAACAGTACGACAGATTTGCAGCAGCGTTTCCATCCCGCCAAACAACGGCAGCCGTAAGGTCTATTTATTTTTGGACTGCGACCAGATGGATGACCGTGCACAAAATCTCCTGCTGAAGCAGCTGGAAGAACCACCAGCATATGCGTTTTTTTTATTTACAGCATCGGCAAAGGATACGCTGCTTTCTACGATTCGCTCCCGCATTCTCTCTTTCGGACTGATTCCATGTCAACCGTCAGAAGTGCAGGAAGCAGCCACGGCTCTTGGCATTCCGGATGCAGATTTCCAGCGATTCCCCGGCAACATCGGGCAAACGCTTGCCTATGCCACAGATTCTAATCTACAAACTGCCGTTGCCCGTATCGAAGATAGCATTCAAGCCTTGCAGCAGCACAATGAATATGCATTTCTAAAAGCAGTCGCCACCATTGGAAAAGACCGCCCACAAGCACGGTTTTTCCTCCAGCAACTGCGGCTCTATGTCCGGGACGTTTTAGTGCTGCACAATGACCCATCTGCTGCAACGTGCAGCTGTGCACCGCAGCTGGCAAAGCAAGCGGCTCGGCAAACTGCCCAGCGGCAAGGGCTGCTGCAATTTGAAACCATCCGCAAAGCAGAACAGGCATTGCAGGCAAACGGTACTGTTCCGTTGCTGCTGGCGACTCTGTGCGGAACGTGGATGCAGATTAGCTGACCTTATTTTTTTATTTTTACCGACCTGAGAAAGGATTTTATATGATTGAAATCATCGGTGTCCGTTTCAAAGCAAACGGAAAAGTATATTATTTCTCCCCCGGCGACCACCAGTTTCAAACAGGTGACCTTGTGGTCGTGGAAACGTCCAAAGGGACGGAATGCGGAGAAGTCACCATCCCCAACAAAACCATTCAGCAAGCTGCGGTTGTGCAGCCGCTGAAACAGATTCTGCGACCTGTCAACAAAGAGGATCGCAATACACTGGAACAGAACCGCAAAAAAGAAATTCGTGCATTCCACATCTGCGAAGAAAAAATTGCAATGCGGAAACTCGAAATGAAACTGATTGAAGTAGAATGTGCGTTTGATAACAGCAAACTGCTGTTCTATTTTACCGCTGAAAATCGTGTGGATTTCCGGGATTTGGTCAAGGATTTGGCTGCAATTTTCCGCACACGCATTGAACTGCGTCAAATCGGCGTGCGGGACAAGGCAAAAATTCTCGGCGGTATTGGCATTTGCGGACGGGAATTTTGCTGCAAGGGCTTTTTGTGCGAATTCCAGCCGGTTTCCATTAAAATGGCAAAGGAACAGGGACTTTCCCTCAACCCAGCAAAAATTTCAGGCTGCTGCGGCAGATTGATGTGCTGCCTGAAACATGAGCAGAACGTCTATGAAGAACTGCTCAAGATTACGCCGAAACTGAATGCAATGGTTGTTTTGCCGGATGGAAAAGTGGGAAAAGTTGTGGAATCCAACACCCTCACGGGCGACTTAAAAGTACAAGTGCCAGATAATGATGTGCCTGTAAAATGCAACCGCAGCGAGGTCAAGCTTGCCAAAAAGAATCATCCTCGTTCGGAAGAATCCAAGGCAACCAAATCCAAAGAGGAGTAATGCCCCATGCAAACCCCACCCAAACCCAACTATCAACGGGAGTTGGAACAGACGCTCTCCACCATTCCAGCCGGAACAAAACCACACTTGTTCCTGCACGCCTGCTGTGCACCGTGCAGCAGCTATGTACTGGAATATCTGAGCCGTTATTTTACGATTACCATCTATTTTTATAACCCCAACATTATGCCGGAAGCGGAATTTTCTCACCGGCTCGCCGAACTGCGGCGGCTCTTGCAGGAAATGCCATTGGAAGGAACGGTTTCTGTCATTGCCGGAACATGGGAACCAGAACGGTTTCTGGCTCTGGCAAAAGGTCATGAACACGAACCAGAACGGGGCGAACGCTGTCAACGCTGCATTCGCCTGCGACTGGAACAGACCATGCACGCGGCAAAAGATGCCCATGCGGATTTTGTCACCACCACGCTTTCCATCAGTCCGCACAAAGATGCAAGTTTCATCAATCAGTGCGGTGCAGAGCTGGCAAAGCAATTTGATGTCCCATGGTTATATGCAGATTTCAAGAAAAAGGGCGGTTATCAGCGTTCGATTGCACTGTCCCACCAATATGACTTGTATCGGCAGGATTTCTGCGGCTGTGTGTTCTCCGCCGCAAACCGCCATGCAGCATCTCATTAAGCACCAAAAGTATAAAAAAAGTGCGGCTTTTGCCGCCTTTTTCCATGTCACCCCTGTTTCCCGGAGATTCTCAAAAAATTTGCTTGCAATTGCACGGGAAACATAGTATAATAAGAAAGAACAGGAATATTTGTATCGCTTTGGAGGAATTAACGTATGCCAAAATATGTATTTGTTACCGGCGGTGTCGTTTCCGGTCTGGGAAAGGGCATCACTGCTGCTTCACTCGGTCGTCTGCTGAAAGCACGAGGATACCGGGTAACCATTCAAAAGTTTGACCCGTATATCAACGTAGACCCCGGCACGATGAGCCCGTATCAGCACGGTGAAGTCTTCGTTACCGATGACGGTGCAGAAACCGACCTCGACCTCGGACACTACGAACGCTTCATTGATGAAAATCTTTCCATCAACAGCAATGTTACCACCGGTAAAATTTACTGGACGGTACTGAACAAGGAACGCCGTGGCGACTATCTGGGCGGTACGGTACAGGTGATTCCACACATCACCAACGAAATCAAAGAACGCATTTATCGGGTCGGCAAAAGTTCTGACACAGACGTTGTCATCACCGAAATCGGCGGTACGGTCGGCGACATCGAAAGCACGCCATTCCTGGAAGCCATCCGGCAGTTTGTTGCCGAAGTTGGCAGACAGAACGCCATGTACATTCATGTTACCCTCGTTCCGTATATTTCCGGCTCGAACGAACTGAAGTCCAAGCCAACACAGCACTCCGTAAAAGAACTGCTCTCCATTGGCATTCAGCCAAACGTCATTGTTTGCAGAACCGAACAGGAAATTCCGAAGGAAATGGCAAAGAAAATCAGCTTGTTCTGCAATGTTCGGGAAGAAGACATTATTCAGAACATGACCGCTCCGTCCCTGTATGATGTTCCAATGATGCTGGAACAAGAAGGTCTGGCAGCCTGTGTTTGTCATCACCTCGGTCTGGAAAACCGCACACCGGATTTGACCGAATGGATTCAGATGACCGAACGCCAGAAGCAGGCAACCGAACAGGTTACCATTGGTCTGGTCGGCAAGTATGTTGCCCTGCCGGATGCATATCTGTCCGTTGCAGAAGCTCTGCGGCACGGCGGTATTCCGAATGATGTCAAGGTGGAAATCCTCTGGATTGACTCCGAAAAGATTACCGGTGCAACTGTTGCAGAAACTTTGAAGGACTGCGATGGTATCATTGTTCCGGGTGGTTTCGGCGACCGTGGCATTGAAGGTATGATTACCGCAATTGAATATGCAAGAGAAAATCAGATTCCGATGTTTGGTATCTGTCTGGGTATGCAGATGGCAGTTGTCGAATATGCACGGCACTGTGCTGGTCTGCCGGATGCAAACTCTTCCGAATTTCTGCCGGAAGGCACACAGAATGTCATCGACATCATGGAAGACCAGAAGGATATTACCAACCTCGGTGGTACGATGCGGCTGGGTCTGTATCCGTGTAAGCTGACTGATGGTGCAAAGGTTCGCTCGATTTATGGCGAAGAACTGATTTATGAACGTCATCGTCACCGGTTTGAACTGAACAATGCATTCCGCCGTCAACTCACAGAAAGCGGCTTGCAGCTGGCTGGTATTTCTCCAGATGGCAAGCTGGTGGAAATCGTAGAACTGCCGAGCCATCCGTGGTTCATCGGCGTACAGTTCCATCCGGAATTCAAGTCCCGTCCAAACAAGCCGCACAAGCTGTTTACCTCATTTATCGCAGCAGCTTTGCAGCAGAAGCGGAAGGCAGAAGCTGAATGATAATTTCGCAAAGGCGGCAATTTCTTTTTGCAGCAGCGGCAAAATAGATGTGCAGCGATTCTCTGCAAAAAATCAAAAACCGTCCGATTTTCGGGCGGTTTTTGCGTAGAAACAGAAAGGAGGCAAGATACAAATGTATCGTTTGCTGGTAGTCGATGATGAAGCAAATATCCGGAACGTTGTTCGGGAATATGCGGAGTTTGAAGAATATGAAGTGACAGAGGCGGAAAATGGCATGGAAGCCGTTGCCCTCTGTCGGGAACAGGACTTTGACCTGATTATTATGGATGTTATGATGCCAAGACTGGACGGCTTTTCCGCCTGCAAGGAAATCAAGAAGCGGAAAAACATTCCTGTCATCATGCTTTCCGCCCGTGGAGAAGAATATGACAAGCTGTTTGGCTTTGAACTGGGCATTGATGACTATGTTGTCAAGCCATTCTCTCCGAAAGAACTGATGGCAAGAGTCAAAGCTGTTCTGAATCGGCATCACGCCACCGCAGAGCAGGTTTCTGACCAGCGGCTGAAATTTGAAGGACTGGAAATCGACCTTGCTGGTCGAGAAGTCTATGTGGACGGACAGCGGGCAACCATGACACCAAAAGAATACGACCTGCTGTTCTATCTGGTAAAGAATAAGGGATTGGCACTTTCGAGAGATAAACTGCTCGAAGCGGTTTGGGGATATGATTTCTTTGGAGATGACCGCACTGTCGATACACACATTAAAATGCTGCGTGGCAGTCTTGGGGTATATCGAAAATTCATCGTGACCTTGAGAGGAATGGGATATAAGTTTGATCCGGATGCCTAATCTCCAGATGGAACGGAACTTGACCATCCGTGTAAAAATCTGGCTATTTTTTATGATGTTTGTCTGCATTGTCTTCATCCTGATGTGGATTTTGCAGGTGGTCTTTTTAGAACGCTTTTATGAGGCGTTTAAAATTGCAGATATTGCAAAATCTGCAAAAATTCTCACGCAATCCTGCCGACTGGACAACTTTTCCGACATTGCCGAAGACCAGGCAATGCGAAACGAAATGTGCATTTCTATCCTGAACACAGACGGCGAAGAAACCTATCAGCACTGCGTTTCTGCACAGAAATGTCTGCTCCACAACGACCAGGACGTTTATTTCTTCTTGATGGACTTGAAACGCAGCGAAAACGGTTATATCTGCCGTTCTATCTACAATGAACAGCTGCAAACCCAGACGGTTGTTTATGGCAACTGGATTCTGGACAGCGAAACCAATGAAACAGTCGGCTATCTGCTATTAAATTCCCGTTTAGTGCCAGTACAGTCTACGGTTTCTATTTTACAGCGGCAAACGATGATTATTACCATTGCCATGGCGTTTTTCGGTTGCGTTTTGTCGTTCTTAGCAGCAACGCATATTGGCGTTCCCATCACTCGCCTGACTCGTTCCGCAAAGCGACTGGCTCACGGCGACTACGAAACAAAATTCGAGGGCGGCGGCTGTGCAGAAGTTGATGAACTGGCGGAGGCATTGACCTATGCCGAACATGAACTCTCTCGCACAGACGAAATGCAGCGAGATTTAATTGCAAATGTGTCCCATGATATGCGGACACCGCTGACCATGATGAAAGCCTATGCAGAAATGATTCGGGACTTGTCCGGCAACAATCCGGAAAAACGAGCCAAGCATTTGCAAGTGATCATTGAGGAAACCGACCGGCTTTCCCTGCTGGTCAACGATATGTTGGATTTGTCCAAGTTGGAAAGCGGTACGAAAAAGCTGGAATTTACCACATTTGATATTTCTCAGCGACTGACGGAAATTGCAAACCGCTATCAGGGCATTTCCGAACAGATGGGGTATCATCTCCATTTCACGCCGGATGCTCCCCGTATGGTCTGCTGCGATGCCGGAGCAATTGAACGAGTTATCTGCAACCTCATCAACAACGCCATCAACTACACGTCCAAGGAAGACAAGCAAGTCTTTCTGCGGCAAATCAATCAGCCGGATTGTGTCCGGATTGAAGTGCGAGATACAGGCGATGGCATTGAGGAAGATAAAATCAAGCTGATTTTCGACAAATATTACCGCTCTGAAAATCACAAACGAGAAGTGGTTGGAACAGGGTTAGGGCTGTCAATCGTTAAAGCCATTTTAAAGCTGCACAACTATGACTACGGTGTCAACAGCAAGTTGGGAGAAGGTTCTACGTTCTGGTTTGCCATCCGAACCGACCAACAGCCTTCCCCAGAAGCAACGCCTGCGATTGCACCAACAGAATCCAAAAAAGGAGACGACCATGCCAAATCTGAATAATGTTCCCACGCTTCCGTCATATTTGCTGGAACGGCTCTCCGCCTGCTATTCGCAGGAGCAGACCGACCGCATTTGTGCAGGTTATGCGGCACAGCGTGCCGTGTCGTTTCGGGTCAACACGCTGAAAGCAACCGCTCCGGCAGTACTGGAACAGCTGCAAACCGCTGGCATTGCCACTACTCCGGTTGCATGGAGTGAAACTGCCTTTTTCTGTACGGATTCCACCACAGAAGCACAGCTGCAAGCCTTGCCTTGCTATGAAAACGGGGAAATCTACCTGCAAAGTCTTTCCTCAATGCTGCCGCCGATTGTGTTGCAGCCGCAGCCAAAACAGGAAATTTTAGACATGACGGCTGCTCCCGGCGGAAAAACCACTCAAATGGCAGTCATGACCCAGAATCAAGCCAATATCATGGCGTGTGAACTGCATGCCATTCGGGCAGAAAAACTCAAGTACAACGTGGAAAAGCAGGGAGCAAAGCGGGTGACGGTTTCCATAACGGATGCACGCCGCCTCAGCCCATACTTTTCTTTTGACCGGATTTTGCTGGATGCTCCATGCAGCGGCAGCGGAACACTCTCCCTGCACACCGGAGCAGGGCTGCAAAATTTCTCTCCGGCTTTGGTACAGAAAACCATCAAGGCACAGCGTGCCCTGCTGAAAAAAGCAATATCTCTGCTGAAAAAAAATCAAGAGATGGTTTATTCCACCTGCTCCATCCTGCCGGAAGAAAACGAAGAACAGGTTGCAGCGATTTTAAAGACCGGACAAGTGGAACTGCTGCCCATTGCATTCTCCGGCATGGAAACGCTGCCACTGCTGCCAAGTCGATTTGCAGAAACGCTGTGTGTCTGCCCAGATGCCCAATATGAAGGCTTTTTTGTTGCAAAGCTGCGGAAAAAAGCCAACGGATAATTGCAAAGAAAGAGGGATTTGCGATGGAAAACAAAGACCGCATGTTTACAGGTGACTTATACCTGCCCAATGATGCCGCCATCACAGAGGAACAGAATGCTTGTCTGGAACTGCTCTATACATTCAACCAGACTCGCCCCTCTGAGCAAGAAAAGCGAAATCAGCTTTTAAAGCAGATGTTTGCAAAAATCGGCGAAAACTGTTATATTGAACCGCCGTTTCATGCAAATTTCGGCGGAAAGCATGTACACTTCGGGAAAAATATCTATGCCAATTTCAACCTAACAATGGTCGATGACGGACATATTTATGTTGGTGATTATACGATGTTTGCACCGGGTGTCATTGTTGCAACGGCTGGACATCCGATTCTTCCGGAACTCCGAGAAACTGTTTATCAATATAATATGCCTGTTCACATCGGGAAAAATTGCTGGATTGGAGCAGGTGCAATTATTTTGCCGGGCGTTACCATTGGCGACCAAGTCGTCGTTGGTGCAGGCAGTGTTGTCACGAAAGACTTGCCGTCCAACGTGGTAGCAGTTGGAAATCCCTGCCGAGTGGTTCGAGAAGTCAGCGAACATGACCGCATTTACTATTTCAAGAACCGGAAAATTGACTGGGACACCCTGCCACGGGAATAAAACACAAAAAGACAGCATACAGAGAGCCTCTTCCCTGTATGCCGTCTTTTCTCTTGTTTCAACGGTACCCATGCAGTTTCCACACCCGTTGCATTTTTCACTGGTGCAAATTCCTTTTCCCGTTCTACTTCATACAGCAGGCAGTTTTCCTGCATATGTACCATATCCAGCACCAAAGTTTCCAGCTTATAGCCGTTCGGCTGTTCTGGCTTGACGGTTGCTGTGCCGTCCGCTGTCAGGCAAGCAACTTTCTTGAATGCCCGATGCAGCGGCAAGCTGCAATCCAACGTCTTACAGAGCTGATCCACTCGGAACAGATAATTCAGGATAACACCATACCGATAAGTCAATGTGCCGTCTGCCTCCCGCAAGTTCCGCATATCATCGGTCATTTCAAAATATTCTACGATTGACGGCTTTCCATCTTCCAGACACAGCACGCCAACCTTTTCATCTGGGCTTGCCTTTGCAACAACTTTGCTGCCAGATGTGCAGTTTGCGGCAATCGTTGCCCCGATAAAGCAAGGGTCTGCCATTCTCTGCAAAACATTGTCCACAGCGAACACGTTCAGCCATTCAATGTTCTGTTCTTTCAGCACATTCAATAGACCTGCATGCTGCATGGATGAGAACCAGCCGCCGTTCCCATTCGGGGAAACTGCAATTCTGCTCTTCGTTTCCAGCAGGATTTTTCCATCCTCGTCTACAACCGGAGCCATTTCCTGCACAAAGAAATGTACAGAAGATTCCGGATAGCCGAAATAGTGTTTTTCTGCTAAAAATGCTCTGGTTTCTGCATCATTGGTTTCGCTGGTCATGATAAACAGCGAAACAGGAACACCTGCCTGTTCGGTCACATCCATCAGATTCCGGAACAGACATTCAAAAATCGTCAGGTCGTTGTTGATACCAATCCGGAACACACCTTTTGGACCATTACAGCCCAGCCGGCTGCCCTGACCGCCTGCCAACAAAACAGCCCCTACACTGCCCTCGCGGATGGCTTCCAGACCAATTTTCCGATAGGTATCCTGCTTTTCCGCAATCTCCGAAATCGTACAAGCTCCCAACGGTTCAATCTTACCTTTTGGTGCTTCTTCGTGTGCAGCCCGTTCCAGAACGGAAAAATCCATCTCTGAAATCTGTTGCAGCAATGCTTCCTGTTCTGCTGCTGAAAGTGTGTCATAATAGCGGAGCAAGTGGGTTTGTCCATACTGTTCCAGTCGATCGTAAGCCTCTTGATATTGCATCATCGTATAATCCTTTCTTACTGTATTTGATATTCCATATTCTTACAATTTTCACAATTTCCGTAAAATTTGTAGTAGCTTTAGTATAACACAAACCATTCAAAAAAGCAAGGTATAATTGTTCTCTCTGAAAAATATTCTCCAGCCTGCATACAAACAGAAAGCAGACATGGAAAAAGAGCGTATCGAAAGCAATCGGTACGCTCTTTTTCACGCAGATTTTATTTGAAAGGAGTAGTAAAATGTCAGTACTTTGTATCCTCAGATATTGTTTCATAAACAGCAAACGCCCCGGGGTGGAGGCGTTCACTGCTATGATATAGGGATTATTGGGGATGATACTTTTGCACCGGGGTAAATGCAAAAGCACTTTAGA
>ERZ857785.3988-NODE-3988-length-10042-cov-8.753680_pt1 | contig 10042 bp, 8 predicted proteins | sample MGYA00519763_ERZ857785 | MGnify/ENA primary metagenome ERZ857785 (study PRJEB31778, sample SAMEA3449365) | human gut metagenome | biome: human gut; feature: human-associated habitat; material: faeces | place: United Kingdom | collected 2010/2012 ... | reverse complement strand
TCTTGCCATCACGGTCCAGTTCGATCTTGGAGAAGTCGATGATGTGGCCCTTCTCACCCATGATCTTGGGCAGCTTGGTGGGATATGCGGGAGCATTCTCACCGTGCCACAGCTCACGGGCGGTATCGAAGGTATCGCCGATGTCGTTCTCACGCGCGGAATCGAACACGGGGGTCATAACCTTGATGCCGCATGCCTTGGCAGCGTAGCCCAGGTTAACTTCCAGCACCTGACCGATGTTCATACGGGAAGGAACGCCCAGGGGGTTCAGCACGATGTCCAGCGGGGTGCCGTCGGGCAGGTAGGGCATATCCTCCTGCGGCAGGATGCGGGAAACGACACCCTTGTTGCCGTGACGGCCTGCCATCTTATCGCCGACGCTGATCTTGCGCTTCTGAGCGATATAGCAGCGGACGACCTCGCGGACACCGGGCTGCAGCTCATCGCTGTTTTCAGGAGTAAAGACCTTGACATCCACGATGATGCCGTACTCGCCGTGGGGCACACGCAGAGAGGTATCACGGACTTCGCGGGCCTTCTCGCCGAAGATAGCGCGGAGCAGGCGCTCCTCAGCGGTCAGCTCGGTCTCACCCTTCGGGGTGACCTTGCCGACCAGGATGTCGCCGCTCTTGACCTCGGCACCGATGCGGATGATGCCGCGCTCGTCCAGATCCTTCAGGGCATCCTCGGAGACGTTGGGGATATCACGGGTGATCTCCTCAGGTCCGAGCTTGGTGTCACGGGACTCGGTCTCGTACTCTTCAATATGGATCGAGGTGTACACATCCTCGCGGACGATCTTCTCGTTCAGCAGGACAGCGTCCTCGTAGTTGTAGCCCTCCCAGGTCATAAAGCCGATCAGGGCGTTCTTACCCAGAGAGATCTCACCGTTGCGCATTGCGGGGCCGTCGGCCAGCACCTGACCGGCCTTGACGCTCTCGCCCACCTCAACGATGGGGCGCTGGTTGATGCAGGTGCCTGCGTTGGAGCGGGCAAACTTGACCAGCGGGTAATTGTCCACGCCGCCCTGTGCATTGCGGACGGTGACGTGGTCGGCATCCATCTTCTCAACGATACCGTCGTTCTTTGCCAGAACAGCGGTGCCGGAGTCGGTGGCAGCCTTGTATTCCATACCGGTAGCCACGATGGGCTGCTGGGTTACCATCAGAGGCACTGCCTGGCGCTGCATGTTGGAGCCCATCAGAGCACGGTTACAGTCATCGTTCTCCAGGAAGGGGATGCAGGCGGTCGCAACAGAGACCATCATTCGGGGCGAAACGTCCATATAATCGACCTTATCGGCATCGATTTCCAGGATGTCATCGCGGCGGCGGGCAGAAACGCGGGGACGGATGAAGTGCTTGGTCTCATCCAAAGGCTCGTTGGCCTGAGCAACAACGTACTCGTCCTCAACGTCAGCGGTCATATACTCAACTTCATCGGTAACGACCTGATCGATCAGCTTGCCGTTTTCATCGTAAGTCTTTTTGACCTTGCGGTAGGGAGCCTCAACGAAGCCGTACTCGTTGATCTTGGCGTAGGATGCCAGATAGGAGATCAGACCGATGTTGGGGCCTTCAGGGGTCTCAATGGGGCACATACGGCCATAGTGGCTGTAGTGAACGTCACGGACCTCGAAACCTGCGCGGTCACGGCTCAGACCGCCGGGGCCCAGAGCAGACAGACGGCGCTTGTGGGTCAGCTCAGCCAGAGGGTTGTTCTGGTCCATGAACTGAGACAGCGGAGAGGAGCCGAAGAACTCCTTGATGGCGGCGACCACAGGACGGATGTTGATCAGTGCCTGCGGGGTGATGACGCTCTGATCCTGGCTCTGCAGGGTCATGCGCTCACGGATGACGCGCTCCATGCGGGAGAAGCCGATGCGGAACTGGTTCTGCAGCAGCTCACCGACGCTGCGGATGCGGCGGTTGCCCAGATGGTCGATGTCATCGGTGGTACCGATGCCGTGGCCCAGGCCGTTCAGATAGTTGATGGAAGACAGGATGTCGGTCACGGTGACGGTGCGGCCGATGAGCTGGTCGTGGTTGCGGCGCAGCAGCTCCTTCTGCTCTTCCACATCCGAAGTGGTGTCGAGGATCTTCCTGATCTCCTCAAAGGAGCAGCGCTCGTTGATGCCGCACTCCTTGACATCGAAGGAGAAGAAGCCCTGAGCGTCAACACAGCCATTGGTGATGACCTTGACCTTCTTGCCCTCGATGTTCAGCACGACGATGTTGACGCCGGCGTTGTCAGCGGCCTCAGCCAGCTGACGGGTGATCTTGGCATCCTTCTCGATGAGCAGTTCGCCGGTCAGAGGAGCGACGACGTTCTCGGCGGCGATGTGGTTCATGATGCGGCGTGCCAGAGACAGCTTCTTGTTCATCTTATAACGACCGAACCGGGACAGGTCGTAGCGGCGGGGGTCGAAGAAGAGCATATTGATCTGGCTGGTGGCGGACTCCACCGTGGGAGGCTCACCGGGGCGCAGCTTGCGGTAGACTTCCAGCAGGCCCTCCTCGGTGTTCTTGGTGGTGTCCTTCTCCAGCGTGGCAAGGATGCGCTCATCCTCGCCGAAGTAGTTCAGGATGTCCTCGTTGGAGGACAGGCCCAGTGCACGGCAGAGGACGGTGACGGGCAGCTTGCGGTTCTTGTCGATGCGGACATAGAACACGTTGGAAGCGTCGGTCTCGTACTCCAGCCATGCGCCGCGGTTGGGGTTCATGGTGGCGCTGTACAGGTCGTTGCCCACCTTATCCTTGGCATCACCGTAGAATACGCCGGGAGAACGGACCAGCTGGCTGACGATGGCGCGCTCTGCACCGTTGATGACAAAGGTGCCTGCGTCGGTCATCAGGGGGAAGTCGCCCATGAAGATCTCCTGATCCTTCACCTCGCCGGTCTCCTTGTTCAGCAGACGGGCGGTGACGCGCAGGGGTGCTGCATAGGTCACGTCGCGCTCCTTGCACTCCTTGATGCTGTACTTGGGCTCCTTATCCAGACGGAAGTCCACGAAGCTCAGCGCCAGGTTACCGGTGTAGTCCTCAATGGTGCCGATGTCGTGGAAGACCTCTTTCAGGCCCTCGTCCAGGAACCACTGATAAGAGTTCTTCTGGACCTCGATCAGGTTCGGCATACTGATGACTTCGTCGATGTGGGAGAAGCTCATGCGCTCGGTTTTGCCGAGCTTTACGGGCTTGACTTTCATCATAAAATCAACCACTCCTTACTTTTATACTCTACGGGATGTCGTATACACGGGTCAAATTTGAGCAGACACACATAATTCGACCCGCGTCGAAGGGAACGTTTCGGCGTTTTTCACAAACTTTTCGGTTTGACCCGTCCAGCCGCCGCCTGCGTATTCCCCTTTTTGGCGCACTAGTCCATTATGTGATACTAATTCAGTATACACCCTAAAAGCCTTGCTGTCAAGCCATTTTTCAGATTTTTGCCAAAACAAATTTATTTTTTCTTTCATTTTCGCACGCCCGGCAGCGTGTTGTGTTTTGCTGTTTTAGGGCTTGATTTTTTTATTTTGCACGTTCCTGTTCATAATCCCCTTGTGCAATTTGTCTATCTTTGCCCTTGTGTTTTGGCGTATTACTTTTACAGTCGGATATGTCCGTTTTCCCTTGCGGCCCTTTTTTGTGAAAAAGCAGCTCAGAAAAGCTCGCAGGCTTTTCTGAGCTGCAAATATAAAAATAATGTTTCCTCTAATATTGCCAGAGCGCAAGCGGCGGCAATTATAATCGTTCACTCATCCAGATAATCCCGCAGGCGTTTTGCACGGCTGGGATGCCGCAGCTTGCGCAGGGCCTTGGCTTCGATCTGCCGCACCCGCTCCCGGGTCACATTGAACTCCTTACCCAGCTCTTCCAGCGTGTGCGCCCGGCCATCCTCCAGCCCGAAGCGCAGTGCGATCACCCGCTCTTCCCTCGGTGTCAGGCTTTTGAGCACGCTGAACAGTTCCCGCCGCAGCAGCTGCCGCCCGGCTTCATCCACCGGGACGCCTGCATCCTCGTCCTGAATAAAATCTTCAAGGTGGGCATCCTCTTCCTCGCCCACCGGCGTTTCCAAGCTGATGGGGTCCTGCGCCAGCTGCAGCAATTCCCGCACACGGTCCGGCTCCATGTCCAGCTGAACAGCGATCTCTTCCGCGGTAGGCTCCCGGCCATTTTTCCGCAGCAGGTCACCCGTCGTCTTTTTGACCCGGTTGATGCTCTCCACAAGGTGCACCGGGATGCGGATGGTCCTCCCCTGATCCGCAATGGCGCGGGTGATGGCCTGACGAATCCACCAGGTGGCGTAGGTGGAGAAGCGGAAGCCGCGGTCACAGTCAAACTTCTCGGCGGCCTTGATCAGGCCGATGTTGCCCTCCTGGATCAGATCCAGGAACGCCAGATTGTGGCCGACATGCTTCTTGGCGATGGAGACCACCAGACGCAGGTTGGCCTCGCTCAGGCTGCGGCGGGCGTTCAGGCCGTCGCGGCGGATCTTGAGCAGCTCCTGGCGGCGCTCCTCCGTCAGGGGGCCGTTCTCAACAGCCTCCATGGCTTCCTCTTCGGCAGCCTTTTCCTCGTCATCCTCGCTGGACTTGGTGTTGCCGTCCTCGTCCAGATCCTCGGTATAGCTCCGGCTGTTCTCGTCCTCCTCGAACGAGAAGCGGGCGCTGTTCTTTTTGATGTACTCAGGCGCGCCGTACTTCTGGCGGTCGGCCTGAAGGATGTGGGCAGCCTCGGCACCGGCGTGGATGCGCTTGCTCAGGTCCACTTCCTGCTCCGCGCTCAGCAGCGGGATCTGGCCGATCTGCTTGAGGTAGTTCTTCACAGGATCATCCAGCAGCTCATCCATGGCAGCCTTCAGGTCTGCGGGGTTCTCCTCTGCCGGGTCGTCCTCATTTTCATCGCCCAGGCCCAGCTCATCGCTGTTTGCCTCGGCACTTTCCACCTCTGCCATGATGCCTTCCACATCCAGGCTGGTGTCACCGTCGGCCTCGTCATCCAGAATTTTGATGCCGCGCTCCTCCAGAAGCGTGTAAAGCGTTTCCACATCCATCCGGCACTGGGAAGCCAGTGTCTTGGCCTCGCCCGCCGTCAGGGTGCCTTCGCCCTTCGTCAACAGTTCCTTCAAAGTCATGCCCATTTCGCTCTCTCCTTTTCACCGCGGCGCTGGCTGCGCCGTAAGTGATATCGTATCATAAGTTTTGCCGCTGCGGGATGGTTCAAATCACCAGGCCGCCGTTCACACCGAACACCTGCCCGGTGATGTAACCGGCGCTTTCGCCTGCCAGGAACACCAGCAGCTGCGCCACCTCGTCTGCGCTACCCAGGCGGCCCACGGGGGTCTCCTCGGCCAGCGCAGCCTTATCCTCTGCCGTAAAGGCAGCCATCATATCGGTGTCGATGACACCCGGAGCCACACAGTTCACGGTGATGCCGCTGGGCCCCTCCTCTTTGGCAAGGGCCTTGGTCAGGCCGATCAGGCCCGCCTTGGCAGCGGAGTAATGCACCTCGCAGCTGCCGCCGGTCTGGCCCCACATGCTGCTCACGGTCAGGATGCGGCCCGCCTTGCGGCGGATCATGCCCGGCAGGGCCAGCTGGCACAGGTGGAACGCGCCGCTCAGGTTCACGTCCAGCATGTGCTGCCACTCCTCCGGGGTGATATCGGTGAACAGCTTCTGCTGGGCAATGCCCGCGTTGCTCACCAGCACATCCACATGGCCCACGGCCTGCTCCACGGTGTGGAACGCCACCTCACAGCTGGCGCGGGAGGCCACGTCGCACTGGACCGCCAGCAGGCCCGGCAGCGCCTTTTCCAGCGCCGCCGCCGCCTCGGCGTGGGTGTGGTAGAGCACCGCCACCCGGTAGCCCGCCTGCCAGAAGGCGCGGGCCGCCGCGGCTCCGATACCCCGGTCGCCGCCCGAGATCAGCACGCAGCGCCCGTTGGCCGCAGGGGCTGCCGGTTCCGGTACAGCCTCCACCGGCGGTTCCGTTTCCGCAGCCGGTTCTGTTTCCGCGGCCGGTTCCGGCGCAGCTTCCTGCACCGGCTCCTGTTCCGGCGCAGGGGCCCGGGATGCCTCGTCCTCATCGCTCAGGTCAAAGGTCAATTCAAATTCATCATCGTACAAGAGTCAGCCCTCCTGCCGTTTGTTCTCTGCCTGCAAAAAATCCCGCAGGCAGGAAGGTCCCGCCCTCCACCGCACCCATGGGCTGCGCTCTGCTCCTCTTTCCGGTCAAGGCCGGTCCTGCGGCGAGCCCGCTGGTCTGTGCGAGTGGTTTCGACAAGTTACCATTAAATAATATAGCACAATTCGACGAAAAAAGAAAGTGGGAACCGCCGTCTTTTCACGCAGTTCCCACTTTTTTTCACGTTCTCAGGGGGTCACGGGCGGTTTCCAGCGGGGCTTTGCGGCCCGCTGCTCCCGCAGCCGGAGGAAAAACGCCTGCAGCAGCGCCTGCGCCTCCTCCGCCCGCAGGCCGCTTTCCACCACCGGATGGTGGTTGAAGGGCAGGGCGAACAGGTCGGTCACGCTGCCGCAGCACCCGGCCTTGGTATCCGCCGCGCCGTACGCCACCCGCCTGATCCGGCTGTTGATGATGCCGCCGCTGCACATGGGGCAGGGCTCCAGCGTAACGAACAGCTCACACTGCCACAGCCGCCAGCCGCCCAGCTTTTTGCAGGCCGCGTCAATGGCCAGCAGCTCGGCGTGGTGGAGGGCGTTTTTCTCGGTCTCGCGGGTGTTGTGGGCAGCGGCGATGATCTCGCCGTTCCGGGCCACCACCGCGCCCACGGGCACTTCGCCCAGCGCGGCGGCCCGTGCGGCCTCCTCCAGCGCCGCGCCCATCAGCTCATAGTCGGTCATCCCATTCCCCTTTCTGCCAGCGCCCGGGCCAGCACCAGCCCATTGTTCAGGATATGCAGCACCACCCCGGGTGCAGGACTGTCGGTCTGCTCTGCGGCCCACCCGAAAATGAGCCCCATGCCCAGCGCGTAGCACTTTTCGGTCAGCGTTCCGTGCAGGGCCGCAAAGAGCACAGCCTGGCAAAGGTTTGCCGGGTGCTCCCCCAGCGGCCGCAGCAGGCGCAGCAGCGCCCCCCGGAACACCAGCTCCTCGGCCAGCGGCAGCACCAGCAGGCTGCGCAGCGTGCCGGGCACGCCCTGCGGCAGCTCTGCCGCCCCGCCGGGGACCAGCACACACCAGACCGCCGCCAGCCCGGCCCAGGCCAGTGCCGCGATGCCTGCCGCCCGCAGGCGGCGGTTCTGTTCTGACATCTTCTCCGTCCCCTCTCCGTTTGGGGCCGCGCTGTTCCGCTGCTTCGGGCGCACAGCGCACCGCCCCGCAATGCCTGATGCCCATTGTATCATGTTCCGGCCCGTTTGTGCAAGAAAACGGAGCGGAATTGCGAAAATACGAAGAAATATTGGTTCAAACAATTGACATTTTCCGTCGTCTCTGGTATATTCCTATACGACTTTTTGATTGATTTGGTCGGGTTATCCGTTCTTGGCCCCGTTGGAGGTATTACTATGATCCGCATTCTTACCGATTCCGCATCCGACATCCTGCCCGCTGAAGCCGAGCAGCTGGGCGTGACCGTCATCCCCCTGAACGTCACCCTGGAGGACGGCACCGTGCTCCGAGACGGCGTGGACATGACCCCCACCGTGTATTACGGCGTGATGGCCCGCTGCCACAAGCTGCCCACCACCAGCCAGCCCAGCCCCGAGCTGTTCCAGCGCTTCTTCCTTGAGGCGGCTGCCGCCGGGGACGAAGTGGTGGGCATCTTCCTCTCCCATGAGCTGTCCGGCACCTGCCAGTGCGCCCGGCTGGCCGCAGACATGGCCAATGTGGACAATGTCCTCTTTGTGGATTCCGAGAACGTCTGCCTGGGCGAGAGCCTGCTGGTGCGGCTGGCTGTTCAGCTGCGGGATGCCGGAAAGACTGCCGGGCAGATCGCCGCCACCCTTGAGCACGCCAAGGAGCATCTGCATCTGGTGGCTGTCATCGACGACCTGAAGTATCTGCGCAAGGGCGGCCGCCTGCCCGCCGCCGTGGCCGTGGCCGGTGGGATGCTGGGCATCAAGCCCCTCATCACCATCAAGGAGGGCAAGGTCGTTATGGCGGGCAAGGCCCGGGGCCTGCCCGGCGCTTACGTTGCCCTGTTCAAGAAGATCGAGGAGCTGGGCGGCATCAGCACCTGCGCCGACGCGCTGGCCGGTTACACCCTCGCCCCCCGCGAGGTGCAGCCCATCCAGACCTACCTGCAGGAGAATCTGGGCCGGAACGAGGCCCTTGTGCGCCAGATCGGCTGCGTCATCGGCACCCACGCCGGCCCCGGCGCGTTCGGCCTGGCCTTCCTCGATGAAGGCTTCACCTTCTGAACTTACCCAATCAAAAAGAGGAACTGCTTTCCCGGCAGTTCCTCTTTTTTTGTTGGTTCATTCGTGTCCGATCTTCGACCAGTCGATCTCTTCGGCATCTACAAAGCCGCTGTCCTTCGCTTCCTCCAGCTGCTTTGCTTCCTCTGTGGTCAGCTTGGTGAAATCCGGGTCCCATGCCAGTACCAGCTTTTTGATCAGCTCGTAGGCAAGGTTCTTGTCCGGGTCCGGCAGCATATCGATCATGTGTGCTGCATTCATTGCAATTTCAGACATCCTGCCACCTCCTTATTTATAGATATCGCCACGATTCCCGATATCCAGCACCAATAGAATCTCCAGCGCGTTTTCCTCTCCGTACCGGTAAAGCACGCGCCAGCTTCCGACCCGAAGCCGCATTGTTCCATCCTTCAGTCCCTGCATCACCTTGATATCACCTGCTGGCGGTTTCAGGGTCAGCCCCTCAATGCCTGCAACGATGCGAAGCACGGACCTTTTGTCCAGCTTATTCAGGAACTTCATGGCGTTCTTCGAGTAGCGGATCTTCATAACATCATCCTCAGCGCTCGTTTTTTCTGCGGGCCTCTGGCCCTATTATAGTCCATTCTCCTGCAAACGTCAATTGTTTTTTGCCGAAGATCCGTTCATTACAGCACCGCGTCCGAAACGATCTTGCCCAGCAGGAGCACCAGCACCACAAGCATCATGGGGCGGATGAACTTTGCGCCCTTCTTGAGGGCGAAGTGAGAACCCAGCAGGTTGCCCACAATGCCGCTGATGGCACAGGGGATGCCGATGGAGAACACCACCAGCCCGCTGGAAAGATACGTTACCAGGCTGGCGTAGTTGCTGGCAAGGTTGAGCACCTTGGCGTTGCCGCCCGCCGTGCGCAGGTCAAAACCCATCAGGGTGGTAAAGGAGATGATGGCAAAGGTGCCGGTGCCCGGGCCAAAGATGCCGTCGTACAGGCCGATGCCCAGCCCGATGGCAAGGGCCAGCACCGCCTTTTTGGCGTTCAGGGTGCCGTCGTCCCGGTTCTCGTCGGGCAGGTCCCGCCGCCAGAGGATGAGCACCGCCGCCACCGGCAGGATGATGAGCATCATGGTGCGCAGCACCTGATCGCTGAGCAGGAGCACGATGTGGGAGCCCAGTGCGCTGCCCACAAAGCTGCCCACAGCCGCCAGCAGGCCGACCCGGATGTTCATGGCTCCCTTCTGGAAGAACTGCGCCGTGGCAAAGGTGGTGCCGCAGGCCGCGCTGAATTTATTGGTGCCGTAGGTGTAATGCACCGGCAGGCCCGCAAACAGGTAGGCGGGCAGGCTGATCAGACCGCCGCCGCCCGCCGCCGAGTCCACGAAACCCGCAAACCCGGTCATCAGCATCAGAAACAGCAGCATTGGCAATGATAATGTAATTTCCATTCGTTCTACTTTCCCACTCTTTCGTTTACTTCAGATACAGCTTTCCCTCGCAGGCCAGGATCTGATCCAGGATCATCCGGGACACCCGGGCACCATAGACCATGGCGGGGTGGTCGTTGTACTCGATGATGTCATGGAACTCCTTGTTCATCAGAACGATCACATACTCGCCGTAGGGGGTGTGGATGATGCCGCCGTCGTTGCGGCAGGCGTTCATGCTGCCGCTCTTGCTGGCCACCCAG
>ERZ857785.3975-NODE-3975-length-10072-cov-3.026655_pt1 | contig 10072 bp, 11 predicted proteins | sample MGYA00519763_ERZ857785 | MGnify/ENA primary metagenome ERZ857785 (study PRJEB31778, sample SAMEA3449365) | human gut metagenome | biome: human gut; feature: human-associated habitat; material: faeces | place: United Kingdom | collected 2010/2012 ... | reverse complement strand
TGGGTTCATCATATTTGGTGTGGTATCTTTAACTATGGGAAACTCCGGTTTCCCAGTTTGATATTGTTTGTCGGCTTACACTAAGGGCCTCTGCAACTTGCTCTTGCGTAAAATTTGCCTGTATTCGTGCATTTTTAATTTTACTTCCTATCTCCATTAGCTCACCGCCTCTTTATTTGTCTATATCATAAGTGATAATAAAGTATTCCGTCTATCAAATACATTTGTCTTATATGATTTTCCCTGTCAAAATTCTTTTACATCGCTCCTAAATGTATTAATAATCTGCTCGTATATGTAATTCACTAATTACCAACCTCCTACCTAACACAGTTTTCTCTTTTTCTTAACGTTCATAACCTTATTTCCTTAACCATCCAATCTCTATCATAAAAAATATCATTTTTATAAAAGCTGATTTATTCAATTCGCTTATATCATAATAAAATTTTTTATCATTGACATATTCCCTTATTCTTCGTCTCAATTTTCTTGTTGATACTATAGTTATACACAAATAAATAGCTGATAATATAATTATAAAAACAGTAATTTTATTATAATCATACCGAAACCTCTTTCATCCCTTAATTTCTGGCACACTTCCATTGCCAGAGCATAACAGACAGATGCCGTATATACAAACCCTGTTTTACTTACCGTTCCTCTTAGACTCTCGTGTTATACGTCCGTTCTCATACATGTAATTATATTCTCTTTTACTAAGAACGTCAAAACCTTCTCGCAATTATTTCCTTTATACAGGAGCAGGAGCTTTTGCTTAGCTTTTTAGCTACTTTGCAAAAGCTCCTCTCTGGGAAACATATTGATTATCAAAGCATTTTAATTTAGTGTAATTATGATCAGAAGTGCGACAGATGCTTTTTTCGTACCATTACACACTATTATCAATACTTATAGTACTTTATTTTTTTCGCATCTAGCTTTTTCGCAAGCTTTGAGCCTTTCTTTACATATGTTTTGCAACCGGTACATGTAGCCTTAACCATTGAATCGGCATTATCAAACCCATATGAATAACGCTCTCTTGAATAATGCTTCAAATCATCATCTATCTCTTCCGGAACAAAGTCCTTTGGAAGATATAATTTGATATTTTTACAATTAGTAAACATCATAAATCTTCCGCCGTCATTATAGTCTACTAATTTATTAAGATATACTTTTTTAAGGTATTTGCAATCACTAAATGCGAAGAATCCCGGTATGATGTTTTTGCCAAGTTCCAGAGTTTTTCCTTTCTTTGCACTTGGATATACAAGAAGTTTTTTATTCTTTCCAACATTTCGGTAAAGAACACCATCGATGGATTCAAATGTATTGTTACTTGCATGTACATCTATTTTTTCAAGTTCACTACAGCCGCTAAAAACCGATGTAACACTATCAAATATACTAACTGATTTTGATATGGTTACTGCCTTTACTTTACTGTTAGAAAATGCATTACTGCCTATTTCCTCAATACTATTTGAACATACAATCTCAGAAATGTTTGCTCCCGCAAACGCATTATTATTTATTTTCTCAACACCATAAGGAATATTATATTTTCCGGTCATGCCGGCAGGAAACGCTATAAGTACCTTCAAGTCTGAGCTAAATAATACACCATCAATACCTTTTACTGCGCCTTCGGACGCTGTGTTTATCTTTGTAAGTTTTGTACATTCCGCAAACAGATTATCGGCAGTATTATACAGCCTATCATCAAACTTCTGTGCTGCCTGCATTGAAGTAACCCCCTCATCTTCTGCAATAGCATACAACGGAGTTGAAAATCTCATTACATTATAGTTTATTTCAGGCAAAGCAGTTATCGGTTTATTTAAATTCACCTCTGTGATACCCGTACATTCTGCAAATGATCCATAATCGTAGCTTGTAATATTAAGATTAAGTACTCCTGTAAGTGACTTACATTCCTCAAATGAAATACCGCCTACATGTTCAATATTCTCAAGATTTATGCTACTGAGTGCGATACATTTGTAAAAACACATATCAGGTATTTTCTTAACAGCTTTCGGAAGGACTACTGTCTGAAGCGACGCACATCCCACAAACATGGCATTTGACAAACTTTCCATTGACTCCGGCAAAACAACATCTGTTAATGCCGCACAATTGTAAAATGCCGCATTGTAAGAACTCTTAATGCCTTCAGGGAATACAACTTTTTTCAATGATGCACAGTTTAAAAATGCATCCGCTTTCCAATTAACAGACTTTGTTTCATCAGGTAACGGCATATTCACATCTGTTACGGTTGACTTTGCAAATGCCTTTTTATGGATAGTATTAAGACCTTTACCCATCGTAACTTTGCCTATCTGTGCCCCTGAAAATGCATATTCACTTATTCCCTTGATATTGTCATCAATATTTACATCTCCCTGTTTTTTTGCAGGATATGCAACTAACCACTGTTTTGTTTTTCCGTAAATCACACCATCAACAGATGTAAAATTCGGGTTATTAACATCTACGCTAAAACTCTGAATATTACAACAATATGCAAATGGATTAGAGCTAGTCATACCACTTATGAAATCCTGTGATGCGACTGTTGCTTCCGTTCCATTTGAATCACACTGACCCAGTTTCTGTAACAGTTCTGAAAATTCTACACTTGAAATGCCTGAACATCCGAAAAAAGCTTTTGATTCTATCGTTGTCACATTTTTTAAAACAAGATTACCTTTAAGTGATTTAGCATTCTCAAAAGCATTCCATCTTATTTCTTCGATATTTTCAAGATTAATAGTTGTAAGCTTTTCGCAGTTTTCGAAAGCTCCATTATCTATTATTTTAACATCTTCACTTAATTTGACTGTCCTTAATTTTTTACAATTATCGAATGTGTAATCTTCAATTTCTTTAATTCCTTCCGGAATTGTAATGTTTTTAAGCGCCGTACCCGAAAAAGCTGCTGATCCACATTCATCAAGTTTTTTAGGCATGGTTACTTTTTTCAGCTTATTACATCCGGCAAATGCACAATCCTCTATTTTCCTTACACTACCCGGAAGCTTTACCTTTTTTATATTGTCATTATTTTCAAATGCTGATTCTCCGATTGCGATTACTTTTTTCCCTGCAATCGTTGCCGGAATTGTTACTTTCTTTCCCTTTCCTATATACTCTTTGATTTTTACGCCATTTAAATATTTGACATATTTATAATCCCCGCTTTTTCTGACTGTTGCCGCATTTGCAGTGTTTGTTGTCATGGCACCTGCAACTGTCATCATCATAGCTGCTGCCATAAATCCTATAGCTGCTTTTTTTAGTGTTTTAATACTCATAAAAAACCCCCCTCATTAAAGATATATTTTGTTTAAAATTTTACATCAAATTTGATATATCTTTAATTCGGAGGCGATTTTTAAATCTTACACCTTTTTTCGCTTCTTCATTAATTTCTTCCTTGTAGATAATTTCATCAATTTCCTTATCACTATTCAAAAACCTTCTCACAATTATTTCCCTTATATAGGAACAGTAGCTTTTGCTTAGCTTTTCAGTCTAATCTCAAGCACTGCCGGATTATCATAATTATCCCCTGTCGCAACGCACACAAAACCTCCATCTCTCTGTTCCGGTTTAATTATGAATCCTGACGCTCTGTCAGCGTACATATCAGTTATATCAAAGCTTATATAACCATTGTCTGTCACGGAACATTTACCGGAAAATTTTGCAGGAATCTTATTATTCCAGTTAGAGCCAAAACTGCAAAATCTTCGACTTACACTGTAAATTTTAAGACCAACACCTGATTTCTGGTATAACGGCAGATGAAGTATTACCTTCGATACATCTACGGAAGCAATATCAGAAATTCTTCCCATGTCAGGTCTTATATACAACCACTGCTCTCCATACGCTTTAGTACACCCTATAAATGCAATGCTGCCAAATGCATTATTACTCTGCGGATTATTACTCTCAACTGTCGTATCCTGAAAAAGTTTTGGCTCATACATATTAATCTCATATAATACCGATACTGCATAAGGAGATTCTGTGCTTATTGTAATCTCATATTCTGAATCTTTGGTCTGTGTATACTCAAGTATTGCAGGAGCGACAACTATTCCGTTACTATCAAGGGCGCCGATACATGAAACTGTCATAAGCGGAACAAACTGCTCACGCATAAATGCAAAACATTTATTATTAACCCTTATCTGTGTATCTGAAGCCGCCGATGAAATTTTCAGTCTGACAACTTTATCTGTTCCACACATTTCCTTACATGTTATTCCGTTAAATGAAGGATAAATATATCTGTTTTTATACCGCACCTCATTTTCTGATATATATTCATACTCGGAATCTGTAACAAGCTTTACTTCACCATATTTATTTCTAAAAGAAATGTTCTTGTTAATATTAAAAGAAACGTTGCTGCCTTCCATATGTATTATACTGCCGTCTTTTTGAAATACCGGTTCAAGAAGCACATTGGTTCCTGCTCTGTATATAGGTACCGAAAAACAATATGCCGTTCTCTCACCATTACTTTCAGACGCAACAATACAATGTCTGTTACGTACATAATCACCATACAAAGGCTTTCCATTTCTTAATACGTGTACAATGTCTAATATTTTGCTCATTTTTCATTCCTCTTTCTTATTATTTTTCCTGAACCGTTCTTTTTAAGTTCTTTTACAATATTAATAACTGCCGGCATCTGATAATCACACAAATACTCTCTACACATTTTTCGCACTTCATCCTCATCTACAAAGTCTCCTGCTATTTCAATGCCGATTAATGTTACACCTTTTTTTTGTACCGGATAAGCAAGTACCTCTTTTACACGTTCATCATTTTTTAATGCGGCTTCTATTTCCTGAGGATATATATTCATTCCTGCACGAATTATAAGATCGTCATTTCTTCCTTTAATCCGTACGTACCCTCCTTTATCTACGGAGGCCCTGTCACCTGTACACAGCCAGCCGTTTCGCACCACCTTCTGAGTGGTTTCAGAATCGTCATAATACCCCATCATAATATTGCCGTTTACCCATAACACCCCTTCTTCATCAGCATCCGCCAGTTTCCCTGCGTCATTAATAATCTTAACCTTATCTGATTTTAAAGGTATGCCTACGGAATCAGGCATTACATCAAATAAATCCGGAGGCAGCCAGCACACACGAGGACAAGCTTCTGTCAGTCCGTATACATGGTAAATATCCGTATGTTTAAGGCCGTTTCTAATTCTCTTTGCGAAAGCTTTCCCAAGACATTCCCCACTTATTGCAACAGTTTTAAGCCGGGACATTTTTTTATTTTTTAATGCTGCCGATATCGTACACATAAGTGTCGGTGTTCCACAGAATACTGTTATCTCATACTTTTCAATAAGTCCTGCAAGTATAATGGGATTAAATTTTCCCGAATAAAATCTTATATTTACACCTTTAATAAGAGAAATAAGATATTCCCCTGTAAGTACGGCACAATGATATAAAGGACGGGCTATAAGAATACTGTCATTCTTATCTATTTTGAAATAATGGGCAATATCTTTAATGTTGCCTATAAGATTATCCTCGTGTATCATTGCTCCTTTCGGCACTCCTGTTGTTCCTGATGTAAACATAATAAGCGCAGGCTTTTTTTCCGGAATCTTATAGTCTCCGTCATCAATTTTTATAACCTTAAGTTCTCCATAGCAATCTGTGATTATCCATTCAGGCTTCAACCTTTTCAAAATTCGCGTATAATGGTTTACGCCATATCTTTTGGATATAGGAACAGCGGTTACATCCGCTGCAAAACATGCCAGCATTGACATTGCGGCAGCCATTTCTGAATCACACATTATTGCAACACATTCTTTTCCGATAAGCTCCTTTGCATAATTTTCTGCCCATATAACAAGCTCTTCATATGTTATAACTGCATCATTTTCACTTACTGTTGATTCAGGATTCATGAGCATACGCCACCTTATATAATTCCATAATTTCATATCTTCAATACACCTCCAAGCAGCTCTGTAAACTGCGTTAATATTCTTTCTTCTTCTGCTCTTATAAAATTAAGCTTTTCCAATATAGTATGTAATAAATGGTCCCTCTTTTTCATATGATAAGAAGCATAAAGAATTCTTATTGTATCAGCCTCTTTTACAATATCCGTATAATTACCTGCCAATGACGTATGCATTCTAAACATTCCTGATACAAGCCTTATACGCTCTTTCATCACCGACTCATGCTCCCACAACAGCCTGAATATACGCCAGTCCATTTTTTCATACGGAACAGTTCCGTTAAGAAGCATTGTTATATACATAATCAGATAATCCAAAACTACAATCCCATATACTTCTCCTTCCTCATCCATAGGGAATATATCAAATGAAGAATTAAGATATTCCTTTATACCGTTATATATACGCACAGGCTCAATCATCACTTTTTCGTCCTTTGGCTTAATGCCACATATATATCCGTATGTTCCTTTATCAAACATAGCCTTTCTGCCTTCATTAAAATGTCTCTGTCCTGTGTCAAACGACCTGTATATAAAACTCTCATCATATGCATATATACGAAAGGTCTTGTCATTTGGTTATAACCGTGTATTAATCCGTCATGATTAAAATGCCTTTTTTTGTACCAGCTCTTACCTTTAACATAATAATCATCTACTCCGCCAAAGTTTACATAATACCCCTGAGCCAAAAGCTCCCTAATTACAACATTTACATATCCCTTAAGAAACTCCATTCCGTACCATCTCTGTTCAAGATAAGGTATCTCATTCCATAATGACTTTGGAACCGTAAGCTCCGGTGACGAATAACCATTAAGAAATCTTCTTGTACACCTAAGATTAACTGTCTCGTTATAATACCAGTTCCTAATAGTCGGATTATTATACATAACCGCTCCTCCGGTTCCCTGTACATGAAATGTACTGTACAAAGGCGCACACAACTTAAGTTCTAAAACCTTATCCATTGACATCACCGACATATCTTTCTGTCATTGCAATAACATCTCCTGCGGTTATAAAATCGTATGGGTTCATATCCGATTCATTAAGTTCTATGTTAAATTCTTCTTCAATTTCAATCAGCATTGTCACAAGCATAAGACTGTCAAGCCCGATATCTTCTACAAGCCTCATCTGCGCTTCATTTACTGATACTCCCGAAAGGTCAGAAAGTATTTTAAATACTCCTTCTTTTACATTTTTCATATTCCTTTTACCCTCCTTACTGCTTCAATAATCTGTGCATATGTATCTTCTTCCGGCATTTCAGTAGATAATAATATTCCGTCATTTGCCCTGCATATATCTATATACTCCTGTTTTAATCTGTACTGAAGCTCCATATCTATATATCTGTCTTTTTCAGCCTCACGGCTTCTCACCCTTTTTACAGCTGTATCTACATCAACATCAAAGAAAAATGCTATATCAGGTTTTATAATGCTCTCAGAAATCTCATATATCCATTCATCATCCGTATATCCTCTCGCACGCAGATTAGCAAGACACGAATAAAAATATCTGTCGCTAAGCACAGTGACACCATATTTCATTGCCGGTTCTATAACCTTATTCACATGCTGAACTCTGTCGCTCGCTGCAAGCAGCGAAAGACTTCTGTAATCATATGCATCATGGTTTGGCTCATCCATATATGTTCTGAATATTTTTGACTGCCTCACAAAATCCGTCGGCTGTTTTGTAAGTATTACCTGTTCATATTGCGAAAGGTCTCTTTTTAACTTATTTATCATGGTTGTCTTTCCACACCCGTCAAGTCCACAAAATGTTATAAGCAGACCTTTAGTATTGTTATTTCTCATATTCATTTTTTTCATAATCTTATATCTCCTTTAGCAAAGATGTTCTGTTATCATTAAAAAATCTTTTTCTGATGTCCTTTTGTCGGTAAATGTATGTCTTTTTTTCCGCCGGATTAATTACCGTATGTAAAATCTGTTCATTTCCATTAATGCAATGTCCGGCTGCCGATATTACACCGCCCTTGTCAGCATCAAGCCCAAACAGTTCTGCCGTCTGCATTACAGCAAAGCATAATACGTCTGTAAGATTAAGCTCTTTTGCACGTTCAAATAATTTTTCCGGTCTGTCACCATAAAATTTTCCATCATAGAGCATCATATAAATATCAGAATATTTGTACAGACTCATATCCCGTTTCATCTTTATCCAAGGATATACAGTCGCTTCTTTATACAAATGAGCGCACAGATGGAGAAAGAAATCTATTCCGCATAAAGTCCTTATCTTCTTTCCTTCAATATTGATATCTACTGTATTGTTAAGCAGCATATCTACCGTATTTTTTTCACTGTTCTTATAATCCAGAGAATAATTGATATCAACTTCAAGATACTTCATCTCAGGCAGATTAATCCTTTTAATATAAGGTACAGTCTCACCCCGCATCATCTTTGATTCAATTATCTCTCTTCTTTGGGCAGGTTCAAATCTGCCGTTAATTATATGGCCCTGCTTAAACCCATTGTCCAAAAGAATATTACCTATAACAGATATATCTCTTGTGTGAACAAGAATATCAATATCATTAGCACGCCTGTATCCTTCAGGATATAATCCACATAACACCGCACCTTTTAGCATCGCATATCTTCTATCCGTACTGCTAAGTATGCGGTTCAGATAACCCACACATTCATAATAACTGTAATTACCTGTTACGTTATGTTCGTAAGCTTCCCTCAGCGAATTACGAAACTCTCTGTTAATACCGCCAAGCACTTTATTTTCTTTAAGCACACCGTATGATATACCCTGCATTCTATTAAAGAAAATATGACCAAGAACTTCCGGTGTTGCAGCAGTACCCACAAGTTCACACAGCCTGTCATGACTTGCTGTTTTAAACCCAGCCATCTCCATAAACAACTCTTTTTCTTTATGATTCATATTAACCATCTCCTATCTCAATTTTATTTATAACCTCTGTAATTGTTGTTAATACAGGCATTTTTACATAGCTTTCAAATACCTTTTGACAGTTCTTTTAAAGGTTTTCCAGTTCTTTAAAGCAATCAGTCTGTTTGACGACTTAAAAATATACGCCGGGCACCATTTTTTATTTCTGACCGGGTTAGTACATTGTTTATTAATACTGGTAAAATTATTGCCTGCCGCCTTATTAACCCAGTAAGTATGTGTAACAAGCTGCTTTACAGTAAGACCGTGCTTCCATAAAAGCCATGCAGCTATTCTTGCGCCGTTATCATACGCCTTCTTATCATGTGCCGCCGTATCATTCATGATAATTTCAATGCTTATGCTTGTCATATTGCCGCCGTCAAATACAGAACCGTCACCTGCATGCCATGACACTTCAGCCTTGCCCTCTCGGTCTCTTCTGCTAAGCCCTGTTCCTGCCTTAAGATTCTGCCATGCACACTTATCATCTACAAAAAAATGAACCCTTACAGAACCCATATTTTCATTATAAGTTGCTCTCGTATACTGCTCGCCGTCATCATGTACTCCGGCAATATCATCTGTATTGTGTATGGTTATCCACTGAACTTTACCTGTACCCCCGGAAAGCTTTTTTTCTTTTTTGTATAATGCGTTAGCGCTAAATCCTGCCGCTTTTGCCTTAGCCGCGTCCTTCCATCTTGTCCCGTCCGGTATTATCTTTTCGTTTATCGTTACTCCATTTAAAACATATGTACTATTTGGTTTTAATTTTGTCATATCATATCTCTCCTCTCACTTTTTTGACTGTACATATAACTGATTAATATATACACTTGCTCCTGCTGCAAGAATTCCCTGCGTAACAGACGTAAAAACTGCCGACGCACATTCCTTGCAATTATGAATATCTCCTGTGGATATAACCCATATTGCTGCAAGCAGTACAGACACAGCTCCAAGAATTAACGGTATCCATCTGTCAGCAACTTTGCTTTTCTTAATCCCTGCTCCTATAAGGTACATAACAGGGATTAAAATGATTAATTCTGTCCTTATATATTCTTTATAATCCATTGCT
>ERZ857785.3971-NODE-3971-length-10080-cov-3.757406_pt1 | contig 10080 bp, 8 predicted proteins | sample MGYA00519763_ERZ857785 | MGnify/ENA primary metagenome ERZ857785 (study PRJEB31778, sample SAMEA3449365) | human gut metagenome | biome: human gut; feature: human-associated habitat; material: faeces | place: United Kingdom | collected 2010/2012 ... | reverse complement strand
GCTTCCATACCACCGATCATCGTAATCGGTTTTGTCAGCACAAATACCAGCAGACAGCTTGCAACGATAACCACTTCTGACAGCCAGCACAGTTTTTTAATATAGTAGATTGCTTCATCCTTCCGGCCCGCGCCGAGACACTGACCGACTACTGTCATCAGTCCGATGCCGACACCGATCGCAGCGACACCGTTCAGGTTCTCAAGGATGTTCGTCATCGCCTGCGCGGCAATGGCGACCGTGCCAAGTGTGGACACAGTGGACTGAATCGCCAGCTTTCCAAACTGGAACATACTGTTCTCGATTCCCGATGGAATACCGATGAACAGTATTTTCTTGATCAAACCAAAGTCCGGCCGAATGGAAAGATACTGCTTCACAAAAATCGGTTTGCTTTCATCCCGAAGCTTCCACAGTACGACAACCGCACAGAAAATACGCGAAATTAAAGTCGAAATCGCGGCTCCTTCGACACCCATATGGAAGCCGAAAATAAGAATGGCATTTCCGCCGATGTTCATAAAGTTGGAAATCACCGAAATCACCATCGGACTGCGGCTGTTGTTCTGCGCCCGCAGAATGGATGCGCCCGCATCGTAAAGACCGATAAACGGGAATGACAGCAGCGTAAACAGGAAATACACCTGTGAATTTTTCATAACATCCGCTTCCACTGCCCCGAAAATCACGCGCAGCAGCGGAACACGGAAAATCAGACAGCCCGCGGATAATGCGACGGACAAAACTGTCATAACAAAAAGCACCTGTTGTGCCGAACGGATTGCTCCATCCCGTTTTTCGCTTCCAAGATACTGCGAACAGAGAATCGCTCCTCCTGCCGCCAGCGCAGAAAGCGCCTGAATGACTAAGATATTAATGGAATCCACCAGCGAGACTGCCGAAATTGCGGCAGACCCGACATTGCTGACCATCATCGTGTCGACAGTTCCCATCAGGGAAGAAAGCAATTGTTCAATGATGATCGGAATTAAAAGCTTGCGAAGATCCGTGTTACTGTATAAATGAGTTTGTTTTGTTGTAGTTTTCATTGTTTTTGTTTCTGCATGACCTCATCTGCCGGATATGCTTTGCCAGCCCTGCCTTTTCCACACCTTTCTTTTTTCTCTCCATTCTATTCCATTTGACGATCCATTGCAATCATTTCGCGAATTTTGCTCTTATCTGATTATTTTTATCAAGCACAACATACTTTTCTATCTCATAATGACTTTTTCAGTCTTTCCAAATCTTCGCTGTCCGGGTGTGACAAAGCACGGTCAAAATTTTGAATCAGCAGATCAAGATTGGCCGGATGCTCCGGGTTTTCTTTCATTTTCACATACCGTTCGCGCACAGACTGCGGCATCTTTCCCTGGCACATATACTCACCGATGACCGTATTGCTTGCATCGATCGACTGTTTGACTTGTCCGAGAATCTTTTCAAAATAGGCATCACTTCCGCCAAATCCAGCTGTTCCAAACAGAAAAATCTTTTTATTTTTTAATTTCGACAGCAATTCTAATGTCTTTTGGTCTGCATTCCCTTTGTCCGTCCAAAATCCGATATAGCATACGTCGGATTGCGGTACCTGCAAATCGTTCGTACCAAAATAATCACACTTGTCTCTTGGCAGTGTTTCATAGATTGCATCAGCCAGCTTCTTTGTATTACCGGTTAAGCTGCAAAATAGGATCGAATAATGTTCCTTGCCCATAGCCCATATACCTCCTTTTCCGGCATCTATGCGGGAAATCGACTTTTTCTTAAATCATAATACGTTTCTCGCTATTTCCTGTCAAGCTTCAATCAAACTTAAAGATATTAAGTCCGGTTTCCTCATCATGAACTCTGTCCACTCTTCCGTCAATTACCGTGATGACCATCTCACAGGTTGCACTGACAATCGCTCTGTTCAGGTGTCCTCCAACCACCTCGCCGTTCTGATTTCCGGCGCTCATATGAAGATGCGCATAATATTCTCCGTCCATTGTATTGATTGTACCTGTCAGTGATGTAATTTCATAATACCCCTGGAAGCTGTTTGCATCATATTTCTTTTTGTCTGTCTTATATACTCCAACTGTGAAATCGTTGATCGCTCCAAGAGCCTGGATACCGGCAAGCTTTATATTCTCCTTTATGGCAATTACCTTCAGCTGCTCCAGTATTTCCTCGTCTTTGTCAATCCTTGCTACTATGACATTGTCAAATTTTCTGTATTCCATTTTGTTTTCCTTTCTCTTTCCGTCTGTCACTTTTCAGATATTTCCTGCAATCATCTCAATATTTGTTCAGGAAATGCTCCCTGTTCGGATACTCCTGCCGATATGCCCGGAGCGCGGCTTCCCGAAGCAGGGTGAATTCTTTTTCCATACGAAGCAGGCGGGGCGCCTTAAAGACGATCACACTGATCTGCTCGGCGATTTTTTTCGCGATTCCTTCTTCGGATAATTGTCCCATGCCGAATACCAGAGAGGTGAATCCTCTGCCTCCTCTGCTGACCTGAATAAACTTCAGGAATACATTGTACAGTTCATCCTCAAGAATTTTCTGATATCTCTCCTCTGACTGCATGGCTTCCGCCAGGCACAACGTGGAGAGAATCCGGGCTCCCATCTTTCTTCTGTCGCCTCCCAGATCCAGAGAGGTTCCTTCCGCCAGATACTTCAGTTCCATCAGGCATTTGACAAATTCATCCTTCTGGAGCCTCCGTTTTCCGTATCGGGCCGTCCAGAGCCGATCCCGGTATTCTTCTTCCCAGGCTTCCTCCTCTCCGATATGTTCTTTTAAGATCTGCTGCCGTTTCGCCGGATCTGTCTCCTGGTAAAAATCTTTGGTCCATGTATATTCCATCTGTTTTTTCCTCATTCTGTGAAGTAAAGATACATCTCCACTTTCTCTTTCTGCCTGCAAACGCAGGCTTCCTGCTCACATTTCGGAGTGGGAAATTGCCTCTTCTGCGTTCAGGTATTCATCGATGTTGCTACCGTCTACTTTCTGATATTCCGAAAAATAGTACCGGCCTTCTTTCAGGCTTTCCTGGTCAAAGTCCTCTCCCTCGAACAGCTTCACTGCCATTTTCGCCATTTCTTTTGCCTGGTCCACTCTGTCATTTAGGATGCTGCCCTGCATTTCTCCTGCTTTTACGGCTTCCAGAGCCTCTTCCAGACCATCAATTCCGAAGATCACCGGCCAGTCTTCACGGACATAGCCTGCTTTCCGATAGGCTTCCACAGCCCCAAGTGCCATCTCATCGTTGTTGGACATAACAAGTTCAATCTTTTTTCCGTACTGGCTGATCAGACGGTTCATGCGGTTTTCCGCCTGTCCCCGGTTCCAGTCCGCTAACTGATAGCTTAGCTTTTCCAGTATAACATCATTCTTCATCAGTGTCTTTACGGAATACTCTGTTCTGCTGATGGCATCCTGATGGCCTGCTTCTCCTTCCAGAAGCACGTATTGGATCTTTCCATCCTGATTTTTATCGACTTCCGGATGGCTCTTGATGTATTCTTCTGCAATCTCGCCCTGCATAATCCCGGACTGTTCTGCATCACAGCCCACATAATACAGCTTTTCCCACTGCATCAGGTCTTCCCTTACCGGTTCCCTGTTAAAAAAGATCACAGGAATGTCTTCATTCCTTGCCATTCGGATGATCCGGGACGGAGCTGTCCGGTCCACAAGATTGATACAGAGCACATCACAGCCGGCATCAATCATCTCTTCCACCTTTTCGTTCTGTTCCTGCTGATCGTCGTTTCCGCTTTTTGTCGATACGATAATCCTTCGTTCTTTGTTTTCCATGGCTTTCAGCTGCGCCTTCAGTTCATCCGTCAATCCATTGATAAAAGGATCATCCTGAGTGTAGGTTATCACTCCGACCCGCAGGGTTTTCTCTGTCTGGTCCGACTTGCCGGAACACCCCGACAGCACAAGCACCGCACTCCCTATCGTGGCAGATAATAATACTGCCACCCTTCTTTTCTTTTTATTCATAGGAATATAAAAACCTTTCTAAATCTTCGTCCATAGAGAAATTTTCCTTGCCAAGTACCTGATATTCGGTTATATATCCTTGCATTTTATAAGACCTGTGCTCGATCCTTTTGGTTATTTCTTCCACACTTTTATAGCCGATTTCATATCCGTCCGGCACAGCCAGCCCCTGAATGTTTCCGTTATCCAGAAGTGCAATTGTCTTCAGACTGTAACCCACTCCATAGAGCTCCGCGCCCTCGTATGTTCCATTTTCTGCCTGCTCTCCAAACTCTTCCAATATTCCTGCATCCAGGATGACAAGAGCATCCGCCTCTGTTTCCTTCTTCATCCGCTCCACAATGTCCTGTTCTTTTCTCCGGTAAATACACCAGCTGATCTTGCTTTCGCTGCCTTCCAGCGCCTCGTTCAATCCACAAATCTCCGCCTGTACAGCCTCGGACATTTTCCAGTCGGCGATAATTCCGATCTTCTGCTTTTTTGTTCTCAGCCGTTCTCCCAGCCATCTTCCGATCTCCCGGTAATCCGGCTGGATCGTGGGACTGGCAGTTTCCCCTTCTTTTACCGCCAGACCATCTGCAATCAGCAGATACGGTTTCTTTCCACACTCTTTTTTCAGCATATTTTCCGTCTCATGACCGGGTGCCGGATATATGATAAAGCCATCAATATCGTTGTCCTTCTGTTCCCTGATAAATTCTCTTTCCGCCTCCGGCCCGTCGATCTCTTCCGTATTGCAGATGATCATATGAACGTTGTTCTCTGCCGCAGCCTGCTTCATTCCCTTGATCAGGGCATCCCAGCGTTTGTCACCGGACTCCGGAAGAATCACCGCAATCCGGGGCTCTGCTACGTTCTGATCGAAAATCTTCCATACAAAGAATACTGCCAGCAGCAGCAAAAGAAACTCAATTATAAGAAATTTCATTCTGTTCTTTTTCATCCGCCCGGTCTCCTCTGTATGTATTTTTGTAATTCCAATGCTTCTGCGTTTTCCGGTGTATATGGGATTGCCGGAATACGGATCGTAACCCTTGTTCCTTCGTCCGGTTCGCTTTCTATGGAAAGTCCGTATTCTTCGCCAAACATCAGCCGGATTCTGGAATGCACATTGATTACGCCCACACCGGAACCATGCTTCGGAACCTTGCTGTTATCCGTCAGAATATTTTCCAGGACTTCTTCCCGCATGCCCATCCCATTGTCTTCGATGGTGATCAGAATGTCCTCGTCTTTCTTTTTTCCGCTGACGATGATCATGCCGCCATCATCCTCATCCATATTGCCAACGCCATAATAGATGGCATTTTCCAGGATGGGCTGGATCACCAGCTTTACGATGCAGCAGTTTTCGATCTCTTCCTCGATTCGGAATTCTGTTTTAAACCGCTCTTTGTACCGGGCCAGCTGGATATTCATATAGCTTCTGCTGTGCTGCAGCTCATCCTTAATGGGAATGATGGTCTTACCGCGGGATAGACTGACACGAAGTAATTTTGCCAGTTCAGAAATCATACGAACCGCTGCTTCATTTTCCTGGGCTTCCACCATCCACGTGATGGATTCCAGTGTATTATACAGAAAATGCGGGTTGATCTGGCTTTGCAGGGCATCCAGTTCACTTTTTCTTCGTTCATTTTGCTGCCGGATGATCTCGTCCATCAGTTTTTCGATCTGTTCATAGGACTTCTGCACAGAATGTCCCAGATGGCGGATCTCCGAGGAGCCGCCGATATAGATATCCGGTTTTCCTCCTGCCTCGTGGGCCTTGACGGAAGCATCCAGCTCCCGGATCGGTTTGGATATCTTCCGGGAAACCAGCTGGTTTCCCTCCAAAAGCATGACCAGAAGAACCAGAATCGTGGCAAATACATAGTAACGGAAGTTCTTGTAGTTTGCCGCCTGCACGCTCTCCGGCACAACACCGATCATCTTCCAGCCTGTATAGGCTACGCTGCCGACGATCACGGTCTCGTTCTGACCGCCGGAACGGATCTCGTAGGTTCCGTCCTCGTATTTTGCCGCGTCCAGACTGTTTTCTTCAAATAATCCGCGGTTTAACTCCGTTCCCCGTGGATGATAGATCATCTCTCCGTCCTGACTGGTCAGATAATAGTAGATTCCACCGGAACAGTCATTGATCTGCTTCATCACGTCCCTGATCACAGAATATTTCATATCCAGTAAAAGAATACCTGTTTCCGGTGTCTCTCCCTTGTTGACATCTACATACCTGCTCAGGGAAACGACCCATTGGTACCGATAAGAGCCGTCCTCAAACAGCTCCTGGATATGCGGTGTGGAAAAGTGTATATTTTCAATGGCATCTTCCGCATTTTTATACCATTCCTGCGTCTGCACCTTCACATTTTTCTTTTCTGCCGCCACCGGCTCCGATGCAATCAGATTTCCTTTGGGGTCATACAAAGCCAGGCTCTGGATCTTATCGGAGTTGGTCTCATAGAGCAGACTGAACTGCTCCGAGAATTCCCCGCTGGATATATCAAACTGCTGGACCACGTTGTAGTTTGCCCCGTTTATAATCTGCCGGATATCCAGCAGGTCTGCATCTAACCGGTCCACGGTAGCCTCTACAGTAGCTTCCGTGTTGTCCACTGCTGTTTTTTCCAATGCCAGCTTGAATCGATGGTAAAGCAGCAATCCCATTACAATGATCGTAACCAGTGAAATCGCCATAAGGACAGACAGGATAATCGACTGTATGTTAAATACGATGTTCTTCCTGGAATCCGGCTTTCTTTTTCTATCTTTCATGTATTTTCCCTTTCACCTGTTCCCTATTTTCCGGAAGCTCTGTATTTGGAAGGGGAAACACCGAATTTCTTTTTGAATACATAGCTGAAGTAGTTCGCATCCTGATATCCCACTTTTTCTGCGATCTTATAGCTTTTTTCATCGGTGTTCAGCACCATTTCTTCTGCCCTGTCCATTCGGTAATCCGTAAGATAGGAGACGAAGGACTGACCGGTTTCCTTTTTAAAAATGGACGAAAAGTAAGAATTGGACACACCAAGATCTGCGCACACATCATCCAGAGAGAGCGCCGGTTCCATATATCTGTCTTTTACAATGTTCTGCGCATCGGTGATGATCCGTCTGGAGGTACTGTTTCTGGTACTTCTCAGTTTTTCGCTGATAGCTATAGACATATTGATGATCCAGTTTGTCATAGAGCTTTCATCCAACTGAGTCACTCTTTCATAAAGGTTCTGTACATTTCCGGAAATTTCATTGAAATCCATGGAATTATTGGCACAGAATTTGAAAAATCCGCTGACAATCTCCATGGTAGCCAGATTGTACTGGCTGATGGTGGCTGCATTCTTATGGAGCTTTTCTGTCTCCTTGATGGCTTCTTTCCGGATCTTCTCCTGATCCCCTACATGGATGGCACGAAACAGCTCCTGCATCCTTGTCTCTTCTAAGGGAACCGCCTTTTTTGACTCTTTGGGAACGATCTCCGCGATATTGATGGCTCTTTTCGTTCCGTACAGGACACGGTAGGATACCGCCTCTCTGGCTCCCTCGTAGGAAATACTGATATCGTACAGACTGTTGCAGACGGTTCCGATCCCTGCGGTAACCGCCGCCCCCATAATTCTCCATGCCCAGCGGCAGAACCGGTCACACTTGTCCGTCAATTGAGCTATCTCATCTTCTGAATGGAGTTCCATAATCAGAATGGTATTACCCATATAGATGAACTCCTGGCAATTACAGTTCTCCATCAGCCGCTGTTTGATCTCCCGCTCCACGGACATGGATAACAATAAGGGATTCATGCCATCCGGCACATCATTTTCCGATGTATGAAAGATAATGCATCAAAACAAAGGTCCCTTCATATCCACCCGATAGTCCAAAAGGAATCGTTCATAATCCTCTTCTCTGACCCTTCCCTCGATCAGGGAAATAAAGAAATTGGACTGCAGCTTTGGTAATACCTCCTGGAAATAGTCTTCCAGTTTTTTTACATTTAACTTTTCTTCCCGTTCCCTGTCCAGTGTTGTTTTCAGCTTCATCAGGCTCTCTGACAGCTCGGTGGCGCTGATGGGTTTCAGCATATATTCCTTAATCTCCAGATGGACGGCCTCTTTCGCATACTCGAATTCGTCAAAGCCGGTGCAAAGCATAATGTAAATATTAGGATAGTCCTGGTTCAGCTTTCTTGCCAGCTCCAGTCCATCCATATAAGGCATCTTAATGTCCGTCAGCACCACATCCGGCTGGAGTTTTTCTACTAATTCCAGTGCTTTCACCCCATTTGTCGCACTTCCTGCCACCTCAAACCCCAGATCATTCCAATGAATTTTTTTCTCTATCATATCGATGACTTCGGCTTCATCATCTACGAGAATCACTTTATATCGTTCCATCTTTTTCCCCTTTTTCATGGCCGCTATACGTTTATTCCAGTATAACAAATTTACGTCTCTTATAACATATCCAAATACAAAATCTGCCTTCAAAATTTTTTTACTCACAAATTCCTTTCGAACGCATCATGTTGAAAAAACCGTCCCTTTCATCTTTCCGATGAGCAGGACGGTCTACTTCTTTTTGTATAAACCTGTATAAACAGTCTTTTATTTATTATTTCTTCTGTACATATTTCAGACAGTCAAGTGTTACTGCTGCCAGAATAATGATACCTTCAAAAATAAACTGAAGGTTTGTATCAATACCAAGAACCGTCAAAGAATAGGTCAATGATGTAAAGATCAGTACACCTGTCACAACTCCCGATATCTTACCAATACCACCGGTAAAGGAAACTCCACCAACTACGCAGGCTGCAATGGCATCCATATCCCATCCCTGTCCATAAGCGGCACTACCGGATCCAACCATTCGTACACACTCCAGCCATGAACCGAATCCATAAAGGATACCTGCAAGGATAAATGCTCCCATCGTTACTTTAAATACCGAGATTCCTGATACAGCTGCCGCCTCTGGATTTCCACCAACTGCATATAAATTTTTTCCAAATGTTGTCTTATTCCAGATAAACCATACAACAGCAATCGCAACTACTGCCCATAAAATAATCATCGGAAAACGTCCTGCCTGTGGAATAAAAATATTCGGGATTGTCGGATCAATCGCACCAAAAGAAACTCCTTTTGTAGCATATGTAACAAGACCAAAGATGATCAACATATTTGCCATCGTTGAAATAAATGGATGCATCTTAAATCTTGCCATAAAGAAACCTGCAATTGATGCAAATCCAGTTGTCAGAATCACACATACAAGCAGTGCAAATATTGCACGAGCTGGTGCAGGGATTCCGGTGAAGTCAAAGATATGGCCAAATACACCGCCCGTATTAATACCATTGTGCATAATAATGGTTGCTGTTACCATACCCATACCAACCATTCGGCCTACAGAAAGATCAGTACCGGTTAACAGAATCAATCCTGCTACACCAAGAGCCAGGAAGATACGAGGTGATGCCTGCTGAAGAATATTCAAAATATTAGCTGTTGTCAGAAGCTGCGTATCCTTTACAACTGGTGTTATAAAGCAAAGTGCGATAAAAATCAGGATAATTACAATATAAAGTCCGTTCTTATAAAGGAACTGTATACTTGTAATTTTCCAGTTTCTGAAGCTTCTTCTGTCCATAAGTAAACTTTGACATACGAAGCAAATCAATCAGATGATACTGATGCACAAATGCCTCATGCTTTCTGTCCTTGATTTCCTGAAGCTTTGACTCATGCACCATCTGTGCATCATAAAGACGATTCTTATATACATACTTCTCGTCTTTAAGCTCCTGCTTATCTGTCATGCCGGAAATTGTGCGCTCGTGCTCTGCTTTGAGATTTGCGCGAATCTTTTCATATTCTGCATTCTCAGCTTCCTTTTGAGCTGCACAACTTGCTGCAACCTTATCGTAATAATCTTTCTTAAAATGAGTCTTCAAATAAGATTCTGCATCTGCAATCAGCTTGGAAACTTTATCTTTATTTGCAGTTTCTACCTCTCTTGCCTTTACAAGAAGCTCCTGATCCTTTCGGATAATTGCATTCTGCTCCTCTTTTG
>ERZ857785.3963-NODE-3963-length-10101-cov-4.377364_pt1 | contig 10101 bp, 7 predicted proteins | sample MGYA00519763_ERZ857785 | MGnify/ENA primary metagenome ERZ857785 (study PRJEB31778, sample SAMEA3449365) | human gut metagenome | biome: human gut; feature: human-associated habitat; material: faeces | place: United Kingdom | collected 2010/2012 ... | reverse complement strand
TCCTTAATATATTATATACAAATTAATAATAACATATTAAAAAAAAATATACAATAAAAAGAATAGTAATTTTTTATATAAATATTACATATAATATATTAATTTATAATTATTTATTATGTGTAAGGAGGAATTATGTTTTGAAATTAAAAAATAAAAATATTGAATTAGAAAAACAAAAAGAAAATTTTGTAAATGAAACCAAAAGCTTAACAGATACAGTGAATGTATTAAAAGGGCTAAATGATAGAATGGCAAATTCAGCATCGTGGAAAATAACAAAACCACTTCGCTGGATTAGAAGAAAATTTTAGGGGATTATTATAGGAGGAAAAAAGTGAGAAGATTACAAAATATAATGAATCAAGTTAGATATTATTTTAAAAAATATGGTTTTGTAAAAACAGTAAAAAAGGTTGTTTTAAAAACATATACAAAAATATTTAGAAGAGAACAAGAAGCACATCTTGTAAGTGAAAGAGAAAAATATCAAATATGGATTAAAAATAATGAACCAGATGAAAAACAATTAGAAGAACAAAAAAATACAAAATTTAAAATAGAACCTAAATTTAGTTTAGTTGTTCCAATGTATAACACACCAGTAAACTTTTTCGAAGAACTAGTAGATTGTTTAATCAATCAAACATATTCAAATTGGGAACTTTGTTTAGCAGATGGAAGTCCAAAAGAAAACGAAGAAATAAAACCAATATTAGAAAAAGATGAAAGAATTAAATATAAATTTCTAAATGAAAACAAAGGTATTTCAGGTAATACAAATGAAGCTCTAAAATTAGCAACAGGAGATTATATAGCATTACTTGACCACGATGACTTAATACCAAGATTCTGCTTATATGAACTTACAAAAACAATAAATGAACATCCAGATGTAGAATTTATATACACAGATGAAGACAAAATTGAAACAACACAAGCAACAAGAAGAGACCCACATTTTAAGCCAGATTTTGCAATAGATACTCTACGTTCAAATAATTATATAACACATTTATCTGTATTTAAAAAAGAATTAATGGACAAGTTAGGTGGATTTAGAGACAAATATAATGGGGCACAAGATTTTGATATTATAATGAGAGCATGTGAAGAAAGTAAAAAAATAATACATATACCAAAGGTTTTATATCATTGGAGAGTACATCCAAACTCAACAGCAATGGTAGCAGATGCAAAACCATATGCTTATGAAGCAGGAATAAAAGTAATAGAAGACCATTTAGAAAGACAAGGATTAAAAGCAAAAGTAACACATGGTGGAGATATACCAGGAGTATATGAAGTAGAATATGAAGTAGAAGGAAATCCAAAAGTTTCTATAATAATACCAAATAAAGACAGTGTAAAAATATTAAAAAACTGTATAAATTCAATATTAAAACTTACAACATATGACAACTATGAAATAGTAATAGTAGAAAATAATAGTACAAATCCAAAAACATTTGATTATTATGAAATGATACAAAAATTAGATAAAGTTAGAGTTGTAAAATATGAAGAAAAAGGCTTTAATTATTCTAAAATAATAAATTTCGGAGTTAAAAATTGTCCAGACAGTGAATTTGTAGTTCAATTAAATAGTGACACAGAATTATTAACACCAAACTGGTTAGAAAAATTTATTGGTTATGCACAAAGAAAAGATGTCGGAGCAGTTGGAGCAAGACTATATTATGAAGATAAATCAATACAACATGCAGGAATTGGAATAGCAATATGCGATTTAGCAGCAAACTTACTTACAAATACACCAAATGGTTTCCATGCATACTTTGGAAGAGAATGCTTAACACAAGATTTATCAGCAGTTACAGGAGCATGTCTATTCTCAAGAAGAAGCATATATGAAGAAGTAGGTTATATGGATGAAGAAAACTTTGCAGTAGCACTTAATGATGTAGACTTTTGTTTAAAAATTAGACAAAAAGGTTACTTGATAGTATATAATCCATATGTAGAATTTATGCATTATGAATCAAAAACAAGAGGCTATGAAGATTCGCCAGAAAAACAAGCAAGATTCGAAAGAGAATGTAATAATTTTAGAACAAAATGGAGAAAAGTGTTAGATGCTGGTGACCCATATTCTAATATAAACTTTGATAAAAATACTGCACAATACAATGTCAGAACAGATAAAATAGAATATTAAAAATAAAAAAAGACTATTGCAAAAAACATGAATATAGTAATTTATTTTTAAAAATTACTATATTTAGGATAAAATGTTTAATTTGCAATAGTTTTTTTAAATAATTATAACAAAAATAAATTATTTACAAGAAAAATATTGATAAAATTAAGAAAACAATTATAATAAAAGTATACATAAAAAATAAACCAATGAATGTAATGGTATTCATTGAATGGGGGAACGAGATGAGAATGAAAAAACTATTATTAGGATTGTTAATAACAACTTCTCTAGTAGGGACAGGTATTGGAGCACAATATAAAATACCTTCAGCAAAGACATCTATAAAAGCAGAAGCAGCTGAAAAGGGCGTAACTGTTTATTTTAAGTGTGAATCAGGTACTCCTAATATATATTACTGGAATTCGAATCCTAAGAATTTAGAAGTAGAATTTCCAGGAGTGGAAATGGAACTTGATAGTACTCAAAAAGGTGGAAATTGGTATAAAGCAACTTTTTCTGATGTAACAAAAATCAATATGCTATTTAGTGTAAATGGGGTACAAACAGCAGATTTAACAAGAAAAACAGGAACATGGTGGTATAAAGATAATAAATGGTACAATAAAAATCCAGAAGACAATGGAAGTGGCAATACCACTACAGGGGAACAATTAGGTGGAGACTTAAGAGATGATTCTATATATTTTGTTATGACAACAAGATTTTATGATGGTGATACTTCTAATAATGTTCATTGTTGGGAGGATACAAAAGCTAAAAATCCAGATTCAGACCCAGCTTGGAGAGGAGATTTCCAAGGACTTATAGACAAGCTTGATTATATTAAAGCAATGGGATTTTCAGCAATATGGATAACTCCAGTTGTAGAAAATGCTTCAGGATATGATTATCATGGATATCATGCTCTAAATTTCATGAAGGTAGATCCAAGATATGAAAGTGAAGGGGCAACATATCAAGATTTAATAGATGCAGCTCATGCTAAGGGATTAAAAATAATACAAGACGTTGTATTTAACCATACAGGTAACTTTGGAGAATCAAATTTATTCCCAATGTTTGAAAAGGATGAAAGTAATTTAGGTTCTTCAGATTGCATGGAAGAGGTATCAAATTCAGGATTACCTTCAAATTATAGTTCATTAAATCCAGATGCACAATATCAAGCAAGACTATCTCGTATGAAGGAAGATGCTAATGATACAAATAATATTTATCATCACGAAAAGTCATTACAATGGGAATCTTATTTAGAACAAACTGGTCAAATTGCAGGTGACTGTGTAGATTTAAATACAGAAAACCCAGAGGTTTCTAAATATTTAGTTGATGCATATACTAAATACATAAATATGGGGGTAGATGGATTTAGAATAGATACAGTTAAACATATTTCAAGACTTACTTGGAATAATGATTTATTACCACAACTTCAAGCAGCTGGTGGAGATGATTTTACAATGTTTGGAGAAGTTTGTACAAGAGTAAGAAGTGTTTGGAACAGAGATATTCCAGCATTATCAGCACCTTTCTTTACATGGAAAGAAACTGAAAGTTACCCTTGGGGAGATACTAAAACAAATGAAGCAAGCACTAAAAAACATTATCAAGATCACTCAAATGTAAGTAATGAACCTACATCTACTAATGCTTTCTTAAATGGAAATGATTATCATACTCCTGATAGAAGTCAATTCTCAGGAATGAATGTTATTGACTTCCCAATGCATTGGGCATTTAGAAATGCATATGATGCATTTAGTACAGCCCTTGGTGGAGACCAATATTATAATGATGCAACATGGAATGTAACTTATGTAGATTCTCATGACTATGCACCAGATGGAGCACCTGAAAATCAAAGATTTGCAGGAGATCAAGATACTTGGGCAGAAAACTTAAATTTAATGTTTACATTTAGGGGAATCCCTTGTATATACTATGGTAGTGAAATAGAATTCCAAAAAGGAAAACCAATAGATGTTGGACCTAATGCACCATTAAGTGAAACAGGAAGAGCTTATTTTGGAGACCATATAGAAGGTTCAGTTGATGTAACAGATTTTGCTGAATATTCAAATGCAACAGGAACAATGGCAGAAACATTAAATTATCCATTAGCTAAGCATATTCAAAGACTTAACTTAATAAGAAGACAAATTCCTGCTTTAAGAAAAGGTCAATACTCAACTGAAGGTGTTTCAGGAAGTGGAATGGCATTTAAGAGACGTTACACAGCAAATGGAGAAGATAGTTTTGTATGTGTTTCTATAAGTGGTTCTGCAACATTTACAGGAATACCAGCTGGAACTTACACAGAAGTTATTACAGGTAAAACTATTCAATGTAATGGAACATTAACAACAGATTCTGTTGGAAAAGGAAATATGAGAGTTTATGTTCTTAATGGACCAGGTAAGATTGGTGAAGATGGAACATATTTAAAGTAATATAATAAATAAAAACTGCTTTAAGAATTTGTTTTAAAGCAGTTTTTGTTTTGCAAAAAATCATAGATATTAATAAATTATATGTGGTTTGTTTAGTTAATAAGGTTTAATTTGTGAATATATATAAAAATTTTTTGAATTGGTAAATTCACTTGTATTTTCTGTATTAGAATGATAAACTTTTAGATAAAGAGTAAAAAAAAGTCTTTAATAAAAACATAATATATTTTTTCGGAGGTAATAATTGTGAAAAAATTATCATTAGATTTAAGCAAAACAGCATCTTTTGTTAATGAACATGAGATAGCTTACATGGAAGAAATGGTAAAATCAGCTCATGAAAAATTACATAATGGTACTGGAGCTGGAAGTGACTTTTTAGGATGGGTTGACCTACCTGTAAATTATGATAAGGATGAATTTGCAAGAATTCAAAAGGCAGCTGAAAAAATAAAGAGCGATTCAGATGTTTTAGTTGTTATAGGAATTGGTGGTTCTTATTTAGGTGCAAGAGCTGCTATAGAAATGCTTACTAGCTCATTCCATAATACATTAGATTCAGATAAGAGAAAAGCACCAAAAATATTCTTTGTAGGAAACAACATAAGCTCAACTTATATGGCAGACTTACTAGAAGCAATAGAAGGAAAGGATGTTTCAGTAAATGTTATATCTAAATCAGGAACAACTACTGAACCTGCTATAGCATTTAGAATATTTAAAGATTACTTAGAAAAGAAATATGGAAAAGAAGAAGCTAAAAATAGAATATATGCAACTACTGATAAAGCAAAGGGAGCTTTAAAAACATTAGCAGATGCAGAAGGATATGAAACTTTCGTAGTTCCAGACGATGTTGGAGGAAGATTCTCAGTTCTTACACCAGTTGGATTACTTCCAATTGCAGCAGCAGGAATTGATATAGCAGAAATGATGCAAGGTGCAGCAGATGCTAGAGAAGAATATGCTAATCCATCATTACAAGAAAATGATGCTTACAAATATGCAGCAATAAGAAACATTTTATACAATAAGGGAAAATCTATAGAAATGCTAGTTAACTATGAACCAGCATTAATATCATTCAATGAATGGTGGAAACAATTATATGGAGAATCAGAAGGTAAAGACAATAAGGGATTATTCCCAGCAGCTGCAAGCTTCTCAATGGATCTTCATTCAATGGGTCAATACATTCAAGAAGGAAGAAGAGACCTTTTTGAAACAGTAATAAATGTGGAAGCTCCAAGAAAGAAAGTTACAATAGAAGCAAATGAAGAAAATCTTGATGGATTAAACTTCCTTGCTGGAAAAGATATGGATTATGTAAATAAGAAGGCATGCCAAGGAACATTACTTGCTCACAATGATGGAGGAGTTCCTAACATAGTTGTTAATGTACCAGAATTAACTCCATATTATTTTGGACAAATGGTTTACTTCTTTGAAAAGGCTTGTGGAATTAGTGGATACTTACTAGGAATAAATCCATTTAACCAACCAGGTGTTGAAGCATATAAGAAGAATATGTTTGCTTTACTTGGAAAGCCAGGATATGAAGATATGAAAGAAGCTCTAGAAAAGAGACTATAATTATAATTTTAAAATAGCTTAGGAGATACTTTTAAAGTATCTCCTATTATTTTTGACTTTTTTTATAAAAATAAGTGAGAATTTAAAATTATATTTAGAGATTTTATAGAAAACAAAAATGTAAAAGTATATAGATTAATATTACATAATATGGTAAAATATCTTAAAAGAGGTAATGAGGTGAGAGAGTTGGAAGAGCTACAGATAATTTGTGATAAAGATAGTCCACAAACTTTAAATCAGGAAATTTTAATTAAAGCTGTTTATAGTGGAAAAGAGAAAATAGAGTATAAGTTTATAATTGGTAATGATGGGGTGTGGAATACGGTTCAAGACTTTTCTGAAATAAGTACTTATAGATGGACTCCTAAAAATGAAGGTAATTATATAATAATGGTACAAGGAAAACAAGCTGATTCCAGAAAATCATTTCATTGTATAGTTAAAAAAGAGTATGTTATAAAAGAAAAAAAGAATGATAGGTTAATTGAAGATATAATAGTTTCAAATGAATCTATTACAGTTGGGGAAAAATTAGAAGTAGAGGTTATAGGAAGTGAAAAACCTTTATTGTTTAGATTTTGGCATAAAAAAAATAATAAGGATTGGGAAATTATAAAAGATTATTCTATGGATAATAAACTTTTATATACAGTAAATAATGAAGGAAAACAGGATATACTTATTGAGTGTAAAAGAGTTGATTCAACAGAGGTATTTGATGAATTTTCTACAATTACATTTAAAGCAAAAGCACCTAATCAAATAGAAATATCTAACTTTAAATGTCTTACTAAAAATTTATTAGTTAATGAAGAATTAATATTTAAGGTTGAAGCTACTATTGGAGATAAAAGAAGTCTTTTATATAAATTTTTAAAGGTGAATAAAGAGGGAAAAGCTATATGTATACAGGATTATTCCTCAAAAAATGTGGTTTCTTTTAAAGAAAGTGAAGCAGGAGAATATAAACTTCTTTGTATGGTAAGGGATATATTATCTGTTGCAGAATATGATGATAGAGCCCTTATGGTATATAAGGTAAAGCCTTATGTAAATGTAAAAATTAATAATTTTATTACAGATATGAGTTCCCCACAAATAAATGGAACTAAGATAAAACTAAAGGCAGAGGCAGAAGGTGGTATAGAATTATTTTATAGATATATAATTGAAGGTCCTTTAGCTTATGATTCAGGCTATATAAAAGAAAGTAGTTATGATTGGACTCCAAATCTTGAGGGGGATTATATATTAACATTAATGTGTAAAGATAAGTCCTTTAAAGGGGAATGTGAAGAAAGAAGAATTATAAAGTTTACTATTGATAAAAAAGCAGATAAACCAGTAAAATTAGTGGATATTGTAGTTGATAATGAAAATAAAATATTAGTTGGTCAACCAGTTAATATAAAGGTATTAGCAGAGGGAGGGGTTAAACTTAAATATTCTTTTATAATTTATTGTAATGAAAAAGAAAAAGAGGTAGTTCCTTTTGGTTATTCAAATTGGCTTAACTTTACCCCAGATGAAAAGGGAGAATATAAGGTTGAAATTAAGGTTAAAGATAAGTATACTACTAAAGAGTATGATAGCCATACAATTTTATATCTAAAAGCTAAAGAATATATTCCAGGGGAAATAGATTATGTTTTATTGCCAAATAAGAATAATTATTTAATTGATGATATAATAGATACAGAGGTTATTGTGCAAAATACTAAAAATGTTCTTATAAGATATGTAACTAAAATAAATGGTTATGAAGTAGAGGATACAGGATTTATAAATAATAAAAAGCTTCAAATTAATCCTAAATGTTCTGGAAAGTATACTATTGATATATATGCAAAGAATGTGAAATGTGAAGGAGAATATGATAGCAAGAAAAAAATATCCTTTTATGTTCTTGAAAGAGCACCTATAATAAATACAAAGATTACTTTAGATAAAGATGTTGTAAATGTAAATAAGGAAATAACCTTTATTGCAGAAAGTAATGGAGGAAAGGAAGTATGCTATGAATTTTATATTATGGAAAATGATAATTGGGTAAAGGTTCAAAGTTATAGTAGAAAAAATAGATATACATTTATACCATTTTTAAAAGGAAACTATAAAATTATGGTTCTTGCTAAAAGTTTTTATAAAAAGGTAAGTTATGAAGATTATTATGAAAGTAGTTTTCAAGTAGTATAGTGCAGAAAATAAAAAGTAGGAGTTGTTAAGTTAGTGGAACGAGTAGATAAAATTATTTCAAATTTAGGGTACGGAAGTAGAAAAGAAATTAAGCAACTAGCAAGAAAGGGGCTTATAGAAGTTGATGGAGAGATAATAAAAGATAGTGGTTTTTCAGTAGACCCAGAAAAATCAGTTATAAAGGTAAATGGAGAGGAAATATTTTATAGAAAATATATTTATTTAATGATGAATAAGCCAGATGGAGTTGTTTCAGCTACTTTTGATAACAGAGATGAAACAGTTATTGATTTATTAGAAATTGACCATCAAGCATTTCACCCCTTTCCTGTAGGAAGACTTGATAAAGATACTGTAGGATTATTATTTCTAACTAATGATGGAGAGTTAAATCATAGACTAATATCTCCTAAGTGGCATGTGGATAAAGTTTATTATGCTAAAATAGATAAGCCAGTTGGAGAAAGGGATATTAAAGCTTTTAAAGCTGGAATAAAGCTAGATGATGGATATGTGTGTAAAGAAGGTAAGCTTGAAATATTAAATTCAACAGAAGAAGGTTCTGAAGTTTTAGTAACTATTCAAGAAGGAAAATTTCATCAAGTAAAAAGAATGTTTCAATCTTTAGGAAAGGAAGTTGTATATTTAAAAAGAATACAATTTGGAGGAATTTCTTTAGATGAAGATTTAGAAGAGGGTGAATATAGAGAACTTACAGATGAAGAAATTGCTTTACTAAAAAGTTATTAAATTAAAAAAAGGAAGTATTTCTAATTTAAAATTATTGCAATTTTAGACTTTATACCCTATAATACAAGTTGCAAGGATAAATAAAAGGATAAATTGTCCCCACTTTATTTATTGCTTATTGCTAGAACACAGTCTCGCCCCAAGGACTGTGTTTTTTGTATATATGAATATATGGAAAAAAAGTTGATAATAATTTTTAGAACATATATAATTATTAGAGTTAATAAAATAATTTTATTTTGAATTTCAATAGAGAATATAATTCTTTTGTTCTTTTAAGAATAAAGGATTTTTTTATGCAATGCTAAAATAATAAATAAGGAATGGTGAAAAGATGAGTTTTGAAAAGTTAGCTGATATTATGTTTCCTAATGTGGATAAAGAAAAAGAATATTATTTAGAAAAATATCAAAATCTTGATTTATCGATGCGTGATTTGTTAGTGCCGATTACTTTAGAATATCCTTTAAGTGAATTTTTGATTATTGAAGAAAGAAAAGAAATGTTAGCACAGTTAGGAATTAATTTAGAGGTTTTTGGTAGTGGCAGTTATGTGATCAAACAATTACCATTATGGATGCAAAATATTGATGAGCATGTATTTATCGAAGATATGGTAACGCAGTTATTAAATGATAATAAAGTTGATGTAGTTAAATTACAAGATCATGCAATTGCAACATTAAGTTGTAAAGCATCATTAAAAGCCAATACCCATTTATCAAACGAAGGAATGCAAAATATAATTGATAATTTAATGCGTTGTGATAATCCCTATGTTTGTCCTCATGGCAGACCAACGATCATTTACTATTCTACATATGAAATTGAAAAATTATTTAAGCGGGTAGGATAATGGAAAAAGTAATCGTAATAGTTGGACCAACAGGGGTTGGTAAAACAAAAATGGGGGTAGCGCTTGCT
>ERZ857785.3947-NODE-3947-length-10151-cov-2.597068_pt1 | contig 10151 bp, 7 predicted proteins | sample MGYA00519763_ERZ857785 | MGnify/ENA primary metagenome ERZ857785 (study PRJEB31778, sample SAMEA3449365) | human gut metagenome | biome: human gut; feature: human-associated habitat; material: faeces | place: United Kingdom | collected 2010/2012 ... | reverse complement strand
CGCAAATAAAAGGGGTTGTAAAATGCTTAAGCGCCATAGAAAGAATATCAGAAGAGTATTCTTCCTGCAGCTCTTTGTTATAACTGCCGCATATCATGGATAGATAAATATTGTATAAAGCTTTCATGGTTATCTACGGTTCCTCTTTTTGAATTCTGATATGATTTTAGTATACAACAAATCTAGTTTGTTGTATACTGTAAATATCAATAAATTGAGGTGAGTGGCGTGCAAGTACATAAATTATATATATTGCGGCGAATAGCTGATGAATACTGCCTTGTTCCAACAGGAGAATCAGTATGGAGCAACAACAATATAATAACTATAAGTGAGGCAGCCGCATTTTTATACGATAATATTGAAGAAGTTCGGACAGAGAAAGAACTGAGCGAACTTCTTGTTAATGAGTATGGTATAGATAAAGCTACCGCTGATAATGACACAAGGGAGTTTCTTGATTATCTTGAAAATCAGGGTATTATCCGTTTTTCTTAGCTCTGAAGCGAAGCGTTGGGTCAAGAATCTTTTTCCTGATACGAAGCGATGAAGGAGTTACTTCAAGCAGTTCGTCTGTATCAATGTAATCCAAAGCCTGCTCAAGGCTTAAGATTTTTGGAGGAGTGAGTCGCAGTGCGTCATCAGAACCTGATGCACGTGTATTGGTAAGCTGCTTTTTCTTGCATACATTTACTTCAATATCATCGCTTTTGCCGTTTTCGCCGACAATCATTCCGGCATATACTTTTTCACCAGGACCGATAAATAAAGTTCCGCGTTCCTGTGCGTTAAACAGACCGTAGGTTATTGTTTCTCCTGTTTCAAATGCTATAAGGGAACCCTGTTTTCTGTATGCAATATCGCCTTTATACGGCATATAGCTGTCAAATACAGTATTAATAACACCGTTTCCTTTAGTATCTGTAAGAAATTCACCCCGGTATCCGATAAGACCTCGTGAAGGAATAAGGAATTCAAGTCTTGTATAACCTGCTCCGAGAGGCGACATTCCCTGCAGTTCGCCTTTACGGCTGCTAAGTTTTTCTATAACAGTTCCCTGAAATTCATCAGGTATATCAACAAAGGCTCTTTCAATAGGTTCAAGCTTTTTGCCTCGTTCATCTGTTTTATAAAGAACCTCCGCTTTACTTACGGCAAATTCGTATCCCTCACGGCGCATATTTTCAATAAGAACTGAAAGGTGAAGTTCGCCTCGCCCTGATACCTTGAATGTTTCGGTTGAGTCGGTTTCCTCAACGCGAAGGCTTACATCAGTATTGAGCATCTTAAACAGTCTGTCGCGAAGGTGTCTTGAGGTTACATATTTACCTTCTGTTCCGGCAAATGGGCTGTCATTAACAATGAAATCCATTGATATAGTAGGTTCGGATATTTTCTGGAATGGAATTGGCACCGGGTTTTCAGGTGAACATATGGTGTCTCCTATATGAAGGTCTGCGATACCTGATATAGCTACTACGTCGCCGATGCCTGCCTCCTCTATCTCAATACGTTTAAGACCGTCAAATACATAAAGCTTGCTTATCTTTACACGTGACAGTTTAGTTTCATCATGTGCATTGGCGATAACAGCTTCCTGATTAACCTTTAATGTTCCATTGTCAATTTTTCCGATTCCTATTCGTCCGACATATTCGTTATAGTCGATTGTGCTTATAAGAACCTGGGTTCCCGCGTCAGGGTCGCCGCATGGCGCAGGTATATAATTAATAATTGCTTCAAATAAATCTGTCATATCGTCTTTTGGATTATCTAATGAAGCAGTTGCATATCCGCCCTTTGCAGAAGCGAATATAAACGGACAGTCAAGCTGTGATTCATCAGCGTCAAGGTCAATAAATAATTCAAGAACTTCGTCCACAACTTCATCAGGCCTTGCGTCAGGACGGTCTATTTTATTAATACATACAATGACAGGAAGTGAAAGCTCAAGGGCTTTTTTCAGAACGAATTTGGTCTGAGGCATTGCTCCCTCATACGCATCAACTACGAGAATAACTCCGTTTACCATCTTAAGAACACGTTCAACCTCGCCGCCGAAATCGGCATGTCCCGGAGTATCTATAATATTAATCTTTACATCATTATAAAAAACGGCTGTATTTTTTGAAAGAATTGTAATACCGCGCTCACGCTCAATATCATTGGAATCCATTACACGGCGCTCAACAACCTGACCGGCGCGGAAAACACCGCTTTGCTTAAGAAGCTCGTCGACAAGAGTTGTCTTGCCGTGATCAACGTGGGCAATTATAGCAATATTTCTTATATCGTCTCTTTTGGTAATCATAAGAATCTCCATTTCGTATTATAGTAACGCATGTCAGTTATCCATTATAGTCATAAAATAAGAAATTTCAAGTGTTTATTAATAGTAACAAAGATGTTGAAAATCAGAATTGAGTGTGTTACCATAGGTATAATTGATTTTTAATAAGATGCTCGGAGGAGATATTTAATGAAATATTTTGGTACCGATGGATTCAGAGGAGAAGCAGGCAACACTCTGACAGTTCGTCATGCATACCGGGTTGGAAGATTTTTAGGATGGTACTTTGGCAACAAGAGCGCTGATAAGGCTCGCATAATAATAGGCAAGGATACAAGACGTTCCAGTTATATGTTTGAAGATGCGCTGTCAGCAGGTCTTACGGCAAGCGGGGCAGATGTATATCTTCTGCATGTGACTTCTACGCCAAGCGTTTCGTATGTTGTAAGGACGGAAGGCTTTAACTGTGGAATTATGATATCTGCAAGCCATAATCCGTATTACGATAACGGGATAAAGATAATTAACGGTCTTGGACATAAGATTGAAGATGAAGTAACATTATTAATTGAAGAATATATAGACCGTACAGAGGATGATTTGCCGTTTGCAACGGGAAAGGATATAGGAAGAACAGTGGATTATGCCATAGGAAGGCACAGGTATATCGGCTATCTTATATCATTGGCAAAGAGGTCGTTTAATGATATAGTTGTTGCACTGGATTGTTCAAACGGTTCCGCATCAACGATTGCAAAGGGTGTGTTTGACGCTCTCGGAGCTAAGACATATGTGATTAATGCAGACCCTGACGGAACTAATATTAATAACAACTGTGGCTCAACACATATAGAAGGGCTTCAGAATTATGTGAAAGAATGTAAAGCTGATATAGGATTTGCATTTGACGGAGACGCCGACAGATGTCTATGTGTGGATGAGAACGGCAATCTTGTTGACGGTGATATGATAATGTATCTCTGCGGATGCTATATGAGCGAGCGGGGAGAGCTTAATAATAATACTGTTGTTACGACTGTTATGTCTAACCTTGGTTTATATAAGGCGTTTGATGCGGCAGGAATATCATATGAAAAAACTGCCGTCGGCGACAGATATGTATATGAAAATATGATGAATAACAACCATTCATTCGGCGGCGAGCAGTCGGGACATATTATATTCGGTAAATATGCCGCAACGGGAGACGGAGTGCTTACGGCTCTTATGGTAATGGAAGTTATGCTTGAGAAGAAGGCAAAGATATCGGAGCTGTTAAGAGATATACATATTTTCCCGCAGCTTCTTGTGAATGTAAGGGTTTCTGATAAAAAGGCGGCGCTTGATGATGAAGATGTTAAAAGAGCGGCAAAAGTTGTGGAAGAGGAGCTTTCTGATAACGGACGTCTTCTTCTTCGCGAAAGCGGAACAGAACCACTTATAAGGGTTATGGTAGAAGCTGAGTCTGATGATAAATGTAAGTATGATATGATAGTAAAAGCTTTGCATGAAAAAGGGCATGCTGTTTAATATATGTTATATGGAGGTAATGTATGAAAAGTGCGTTTGAAACAGGCGTATACCGTAATGTATTTGCGGAGCTTGGATATACGGATGAAGAGATTGAAAAGAAGATAAAAGATTCATTTAATACCGTATTCTATGGAAGTGAAGATGAAAGATTTTTTCATACTGTCGGAGACGATATGGGTTATATGGAAGATACCGGCAATAATGATGCAAGAACAGAAGGAATGTCCTATGGAATGATGATGTGCGTCCAGATGGACATGAAAGAAGAGTTTGACAAGCTGTGGAAATGGGCATATACATATATGTACAACACAGAAGGATATCACAAGGGATATTTCGGCTGGTCATGCAAGACTACAGGTGAGAAAAACAGTGACGGCCCGGCTCCGGATGGTGAGGAGTTCTTTGCAATGGCATTGTTCTTCGCATCACACAGATGGGGAGACGGCGAAGGAATATATGATTATTCAGGATATGCAAAAAAGATACTTCATTCCTGTCTTCATAACGGAGAAGATGAACCGGGAATGCCAATGTGGGATAAAGATAATAAGCTTATTAAATTTGTTCCAAACTGTGACTGGTCTGACCCGTCATACCATCTTGCACATTTTTATGAGTTGTTTGCTTTGTGGGCTGATGAAGAAGACAGAGCGTTTTGGAAAGAGGCGGCAGAAGCAAGCCGTGAATATCTTAAAAAGGCATGTCATCCTGTTACGGGACTTGCTGCCGAATATGCAAATTATGACGGTACGCCGTATGTCAGTGATGAGAATTTTATTAAACAGTTCGGAAGCAGACATGACTGGTTTTACAGCGATTCATACAGAGTTGCAGCCAATATAGGACTTGATTATGAGTGGTTTAAAGCTGACGAGTGGAATTGTGACTGTGCAGACAGGATTCAGAAATTTTTCTGTGAGACTGTAGGTAATAAAGATTTTATGACGTATGAGATAGACGGAACAGTCATTGACCAGCCTGCGCTTCATCCGGTAGCTATTATTGCTACTAATGCAATGGCGTCACTTGCGGCAAAAGGAAAATATGCAAAGGAATGTGTAGAACTTTTCTGGAATACCCCGCTTCGTACCGGTGTAAGAAGATATTATGATAATTGCCTGTATTTATTCGCTTTGCTGGCGCTGAGCGGCAATTATCGTATATGGAAATAGTAATGTTATAGTATGGAGCAATCTGTATTATGTCACAATATTAAAGAACATTTATTTTAGGAGGAATTAAAAAATGAGTATGCAGGTAGAGAAACTTGAAAAAGGAATGGCAAAACTTACAATTGAAGTTTCAGCAGAGAAATTTAATGAGGCGCTTAAGGAAGCTTATAAAAAGAGCGTAGGTAAGATAAATATACCTGGATTCCGTAAAGGAAAGGCACCTATGGGAGTAATTGAAAAAATGTACGGTACGGAAATATTTTATGAAGATGCCGCTAATATAATTATTCCTGACGCATATGATGAAGAAGTATCTGCTTCTGATATTCAGACTGTTGCAAGACCTCATGTTGAAGTTGAGCAGATAGAAAAAGGCAAGAGCTTTATATTTACTGCAACAGTTGCAATTAAGCCGGAAGTAACGCTTGGACAGTATAAAGGCATAGAAGTTGAAGCTTTATCTGCTTTGGTTTCAGATGATGAGGTTATGGAATCGCTTAAGGCTGAGCAGGAAAAGAACGCAGTAATGGAAAATGTTGAAGACAAAGCTTCAGAGGATGGAAATACAGTAACAATTGATTTTGAAGGATTTGTTGACGGCGAGGCATTTGAAGGCGGAAAAGGAACTGATTATCCGCTTGTTCTCGGAAGCCATTCATTTATTGATACATTTGAAGAGCAGCTTGTCGGAAAAAATGTCGGAGACGAAGTAGATGTAAATGTTACTTTCCCTGAGAACTATCAGGCAGAAGAACTTGCAGGAAAACCGGCTCTGTTTAAGGTAACGGTTAAGAAGATTGAGAAGAAGATTCTTCCTGAAATTGATGACGAGCTTGCACAGGATGTATCTGAATTTGATACTCTTGATGAATATAAAGCCGATATAAAGGCAAAACTCATAGAGAAAAAAGAAAAAGAGAACAAAGCTAAAAAAGAGGACGCAGTAATTGAAAAGATTATTGAAGGTTCACAAATGGAGATTGCAGATGATATGGTTTCTGCACAGGCTGAGACAATGCTGCGTGAATTTGCACAGAACATTCAGATGCAGGGAATTAATATTGAGCAGTATATGCAGCTGACAGGCAATACAGCACAGGGCATGATGGAGCAGATGAAGCCGCAGGCATTAAAGAGAATTCAGTCAAGACTCGTTCTGGAGGAAATTGCAAAGGCAGAAGGAATTGAAGTATCTGATGAAGAAGTTGATGAGAAGCTTTCAGATATGGCAAAGACATATGGCATTGAGCTTTCAACGCTCAAAGAGTCAGCAGGCGAGAATGAGCTTGAGCAGATTAAAGACGATATAAAGGTTGAGAAGGCTGTAGAGCTTGTTGCTTGCGCCGCTGTAGAAAAATAATCAGGCAGTGTAAGGAGGATTTTGTATGAGTTTAGTACCTTATGTCATTGAACAGACAAGCAGAGGCGAGCGTTCATATGATATATTTTCAAGATTATTAAAAGATAGAATCATATTCTTAGGCGAAGAAGTTACAGATGCTTCTGCAAGCATTATTGTAGCTCAGCTTCTGTTTCTGGAATCAGAAGACCCTGATAAAGATATAAGCCTGTATATTAATAGTCCGGGCGGCTCTGTAACAGCAGGAATGGCTATATATGATACGATGAAATACATTAAATGTGATGTGTCAACTATATGTATAGGCATGGCGGCAAGTATGGGAGCATTTCTTCTGGCAGGTGGAACAAAGGGCAAGAGAATGGCGCTTCCTAACGCAGAAATAATGATTCATCAGCCTTCGGGAGGAGCAAAAGGACAGGCAACAGAGATTAAGATTGTAGCTGAAAATATTTTAAAGATTAAGGCAAAGCTTAACAAGATGCTGTCTGAGAATACCGGAAAGCCTATTGAACAGGTTGAGATTGATACAGAAAGAGATAATTACATGAGTGCTGAAGAGGCGCTTGATTACGGTATTGTTGATAAAATAATAACAAACCGTGTGTAAGACTCACAGGGGTTTGTCCCCAAAGATGGAAAATAATTAAAATGAGGTAAAATGATGGCTGGAAAAGATGATAATGAAAATGATATCAGATGTTCATTCTGTAACAAGCCGCAGGATAAAGTAAGAAAGCTTATAGCCGGTGACGGTGTATATATCTGTGACGAATGCGTGGAAGTATGTGCTGAAATCGTAGAAGATGCGCTGTACGGCAGTGAGTTTGAACAGGAACCGTCATTCAGGGATGAAATTAACCTGTTAAGACCTAAAGAGATAAAAGAGCTTTTGGATGAGTATGTAATAGGACAGGACGATGCTAAAAAAGCGCTTTCGGTAGCCGTGTATAATCATTATAAGAGAGTTTTGGCAGGAAAGCAGGCAGACGTGGAACTGCAGAAAAGCAATATTATAATGTTAGGGCCAACCGGTTCCGGTAAAACTTATCTTGCACAGACGCTTGCAAAGATACTTAATGTACCGTTTGCAATTGCTGATGCAACAGCGCTTACGGAAGCCGGATATGTAGGAGAAGACGTTGAAAATATTCTTCTTAAGATAATTCAGGCGGCCGAATACAATATTGAAAAAGCCGAGTATGGAATTATATATATTGACGAGGTAGATAAGATTACAAGAAAGTCTGAGAATACATCTATCACAAGAGATGTTTCAGGAGAGGGTGTACAGCAGGCGCTTCTTAAGATTCTTGAGGGAACTGTTGCAAATGTTCCTCCGCAGGGAGGAAGAAAACATCCGCATCAGGATTTCATTGAAATTGATACTACTAATATATTATTCATATGCGGCGGTGCATTTGACGGTTTGGAAAAAATTATAGGTGCGCGTATAGGAAAAAAATCTATTGGGTTTAATGCCGAAATCGGAAAAAAGGTTGATAAGGAAGAAAATATCGGAGAGCTTTTCAAGCAGGTATTGCCGCAGGATTTCGTAAAATTCGGAATGATACCTGAATTTGTCGGAAGAGTTCCTGTATGCGTAGGACTTGACAGACTTGACGAAGAGGCATTGAAACGCATACTTACAGAGCCTAAAAACGCTATTGTAAAGCAGTATAAGACGCTGTTTGAATTAGACGGCATAAAACTTGATTTTGATGAAGATGCAATTAATGAAATAGCAAAACAGTCTATAGAAAGAAAAACCGGAGCAAGAGGTCTTAGGGCTATTATGGAAGCTTCGATGATGGATGCTATGTATGAGCTTCCGTCTGATGATACGGTAAAACACTGTGTCATCACAAAAGATGTAATAAAGAAAACAGGTACGCCGCTTATTGAATATAAGAATAAGGCTGGACGTACTAAGAAGATTGTATAATAATTTATTTAATTGCACACTTATTTTACATCGGTGTATATAAGTGTGCAATTTTCTTGGAGTTGATAATATGGATAAAACCATAGGCTATATACCTATGATTATGCTTGATGATATACAGGTATTTCCGAATAGCAATACACATTTTATGCTTGAAAAGGGAAGCAATTATAAATCTGCCCAAAGCGCTATTAAAAATAATGGGCAGATTGTAGTATTACAGGAAGCAGAGACTAAAGCAAAGTGCAATCAAGAAGATACATGCATTGGAATTATTGCGGATATAAGCCAGATAGTCCGTTTGGGAAAAACGACTATGCGTGTAATGTTAAAAGCTAAAAATCGTGTAAATATATGTGATATCAGGCTTAATAATGACGTAACTGAATGTATCTATGAAGAGATTTCTCAGGATAATTGTTCAAATTCATATGAATGTGCCGGAATGCTTATGGCTCTCAAAGATGTTTTCGGAGTATATGCTGCAGAAAATGCTCATATTAATCCATTTATAATAAAGACTGTGGAAGAAGCAACAGAGCTTGGCAGGGTTGTGGATTTTATTGCGGCAAATATTTCTGTAAGCGCCGATACAAAAAGACAGATTATTATTGAAACTGATGTAATAAAAAGATGCGATATTCTTATAACAAGGCTTGCCGAAGATGTTCAGATATGCCGGGTACGTAATGAATATAAGGAGCAGGTTCAGCAGAAGGTTGATAAGAATCAGAAAGAATATTATCTCAAAGAACAGCTTGCGTTAATAAAAGAAGAACTCGGTGACAGCGCTGACGGAATTGTGCAGGATTTTTATGATAAATGCGATAAGCTTGACGCAGATAAGGCTGTAAAAGAGCATATATACGAAGAAATAAATCATTATGAAGAAATATTGTCAAGTTCTCAGGAGGCGGCTGTGAGCCGTACATATATCGAGCTTCTTTTGGCGCTTCCTTGGAATAAAAAGAGCCGTGATAATATGGATATTATTAATGTCAGAAAAGTTCTTGACAGAGACCATTACGGTCTTTCGGATGTAAAGGAGCGTATAACTGAATCACTTGCGGTAAGAGCGCTTAATGAAGGCTCGGTATCACCTATAATATGCCTTGTCGGTCCTCCGGGAACCGGTAAGACGTCTGTTGCAAAATCAGTTGCCGAAGCGCTTAACAGAAAATATGCGCGTATATGTCTTGGAGGAGTAAGAGACGAGGCGGAGATACGCGGTCACAGGCGGACATATATTGGAGCAATGCCGGGAAGAATAATAAATGCATTAAAGAAAACAGGAGCAGCTAATCCTCTTTTGCTGCTTGATGAGATTGACAAAGTAAGCAGTGATTATAAGGGGGATGTATTCTCTGCGCTTCTTGAAGTGCTGGACCCTGAGCAGAATGAATATTTTACCGACCATTATGTTGAAGTGCCTGTTGACTTGTCTTCTGTAATGTTTATATGTACAGCTAACAGTACAGATACCATACCTGAGCCGCTTCTTGACAGAATGGAGATAATTTCAATATCAGGATATTCAAGTAATGAAAAGTTTCATATTGCAAAAAAGCATCTTATAAAAAGGCAGATTGCAAAGAACGGTTTGAAAGCAAAAGACCTTACGATATATGATTCTGCGATAAAGGATATAATACAATACTATACGAGGGAAGCAGGAGTCAGAGGTCTTGAAAGATGTATATCAAAAATATGCAGAAAGACCGCAAAGCATATAGTGTCAAATGAACCGGGTTCAGTACGTGTGACTGCAAAGAATCTTTCTGAGTATCTCGGCAAAAAAATATACCGGATGGATGAGGTTAATAAAAAAGACGAGATTGGAATAGTAAG
>ERZ857785.3942-NODE-3942-length-10162-cov-2.751756_pt1 | contig 10162 bp, 9 predicted proteins | sample MGYA00519763_ERZ857785 | MGnify/ENA primary metagenome ERZ857785 (study PRJEB31778, sample SAMEA3449365) | human gut metagenome | biome: human gut; feature: human-associated habitat; material: faeces | place: United Kingdom | collected 2010/2012 ... | reverse complement strand
CCCTCAGCTCTTCGGCGATGCATTGCATGAGGCAGGACTTGCCACATCGGCGGACGCCGGTTATGACCTTGATCATTCCGTCGTCATGGTAGAAGCCGCGAATCTTCTTCAGGTAGTTTTCTCTTGGGAACAAACGCATACTGGCTCCAATCTTCATTGGAGCCAGTATATCAAATCACTGGTTTATTGGGGTATTCGTTATCGCATAAACGATTTATACCCCCATAACTAATGAAATTTCTATTCCTATTCAATGATCAAAAAGTATCTCAAGTTTGCTCCAGTTTGTCCTATTGACGCTGAGTCTCACAAAAATAAGGTGAGCGATGCGGTCAAATCTGGGTCACGGATTGTCGGGCAGGGCAGGGCGATTCCGTGAGTCGCGGTGGGTCACGGAATCAAAAAAGTTGGCAATGGTATCTCCTCATCTCTTTGCATTGGTAACGCATCTCCTCATTTTGCCTTTTTAAGAAGCTGCTTCAACTTGTTCACGTTGTTTGGTCTCCAACGAACATAAAGGTGGCCCTTCAGATCACCGATCTCCACAAGTTGCGATGAATACAGTTTCGCTTCGTAATTCGACGCGGGCTTTCTTTTCAAAATAGAGTGAGACAACCCTAAGCTTCGCTGCGCATATTTTGCATTGAAGAGAAGGTCTTGGTCGTAAAGCGTAGATGCAAGCTCTCGAACAAGGCTCAAGATTTGATCGAATTCATCCGTTGGGCTCTTGTCATTAGCTTGCCTTTGACGATTGCCTGAAGCGAGTACGCCGTTAGCTTCGTGGCGGCTTCTTTCGTTCAACGGAGGGTGATTGGCTGATTCTTCCTCTCTCCCTTGATTGCTTGCATTGCCGAGGCCCATCTTCTCCAGCATCTCCGCAATACAGCTCGTCTTAGGAGATAGAGGGGCGATTCCGTCTGGAATCCCTTTAAAAGATTGTCGTGCCCAGTTTGAATATTGGTAAGTGCTAATCGAATTATCGGTTTCGCGACCGTAGAGTATCCACAACGCATCAACTTGGCTACCCGCAGAACCACAAGTCGCAACTTTGTATTTCAAGATGCAGTCAAGAAATGCAGAATTGGTGAGGTCGCTTCTGTTCTCGTTTCCCCTTCGGTGCGCATTGCTCCAGTGCACATAGGCCCTCGGCCTGAATTTTGCGTCAATGACTATATTGAAGATCTTACCGTCGCATTCATGAACAATCAGGTAATCAGGCGTCCAATAGGGATGCACTCGGCTCGCTGTCGTTCTATGGAGGGTAATACCGTGCTCTTCGCGTTGGTCGCCGTAAAAAACTGGCTGGTAATACAGCATGAGTCTTTCGGTGTCGCGTATCAGGGAATACACATTCGCGACTTGCTTGTCGTTTCGAAAAACTGTGTCGGTATCTTCAATCGAATAGCTGACCTGTTTAAATGCCGCGGAGGTTCCCCCATCAGGCGAAAACCCTATATTCCTGAGTTGTTGGAGCATTTTGAAGAGGGCGTAATACTCGTAGAGCTTGTCGATACGCCAAGTACGTAGGGCAAGAGTGTCGCGCAAGACGTCTATACGACCATAATTGTTCCAATTTCGCATCTCAGCGTGGATGTCTGCATAGGGAATGACTTCTTGGAATACCTTTGTTCTCCTGGGCAGAGCATAACGCACATCTAAAACACCAGGAAGCGATCTGATCAGTCTCTCACGGATAGCCCTTATCTCCCTTTGGGCTCCCTTGGCTTTTTCTATCAGCGGAAGTTCTCTTTTGAGATATGTGTCTATGAGCACCAGCGTCGGCAGCAGGCCTCCTTTGATATTGACCCTTTCGAGGTTGCTGCGAATTCTCGAGAAGCGCTCCAGGTTGGTTTCGGCGTCTGTTATCGCCCTAGATATGATGCGGTTGATTTCGTTGGTAAATGACAATAACGCCCTATTTTCCAAGTTGTCATATGACTTATGGCGCCGCTCCGTTTGGATACCCGAAGCCATAAGATATTTGCCATTATGATGGAGGGCTGTACGACGATTAGACTCATACAACTGCTCGGGATTTTGAGCGAGCCAGAGCAGCTCGCTTCTGCCCAGTCTTCTCACGGATTCTGGCTTAACAATCGATTTTTTGCTTGTTGTTCTGCAATGGGCGTGTAATGCAAAGTAATCCAGATGCCGCTTGTACGTCAAAATGGTTTTATCGGCAAGCTCAATAAGCGAATCTAAGCTTTTTGAGCTGTTATCGAGTTTGGCCGATTCGATCATCGAGGCTTCTTCCCGGTCGAGTTTAACCGGAGAGAACATCCAGTCGATACACTGTCTGTCTTCGGTATCTATCAACTCATCGAGAATTTCTGAAACGATGGTCTCGTAATCGTTTCTGTCGCACGCGCAGGCCAAATCGAAGGTTTCAAGACAAAGGGGTTCGCCCGCCTCTTCCAGGGTCAATCTCATTCTTGCCAAGCCAAATACCATCGAGAACGGATTCTGCTTATCGTTAGCGAAAAGTACCTGGTAGCTGCTCCACCCGTCGGCGTAGTTCACTTCAGGAACGCCCTTTAACGGGTTGAGGGAAATCTCCTCCTCGGCTTCACCGTTTATGTCAAATGCCCCGCTTCTTGAAGTGACTTCGGTATTCGCCAGCAGAAGCATAGAGTACTTGTGGTCGCTATGGATGACGGCCGAATCGACAATATTAAGCTCACCTGCGGCGGCGGATCCTTGGTATAAATTTTTGGGCTGCATCGAGGTCCCTTAACCGGAGGAGGAATCGGGGACGTACTCTATCCAAAGTATTGGTAGTAGCCATTTTCGCTTCCTATTTCCAGCATGCGCTCGACGCGTCTCTTTGTTTCGGGGAGAGCGTTCACGTCCTTCAGTTTCTCTAGAAGCTCTAGAACACGGTCTTCCGTGCCGGAGAGCTGAGGGAGAACCTTTTGCGCTACGGCATAATCTACGGGAGAATACGCAGATTGGGCGGAATGCATGTCCATCACCTGCTCCGCGGTGCAGATATAGTCTCTCATCATCCGTTGGCTTCGCTGGCTAATTGGAAAGTGGTAAGCATCGCATATGTCAAGGGTCTCTTTGAGTTTCGAGCGGGAGTCGTTGCTCATTCGCGAGCTGGTTTTAGGGCCGAAAACGCTCATCAGCTTTCCGTACGAGAAGGGCGCGATTTCGGAAAACTCAGCATAGGAGACTCCGTCATCGTCGTCGAAGGCATCATTATCCGGATCCAGGGTGATGATCCAGCTTCGGTCGAGGAATCTCGGAGAGAGCTCTTCGGTTGTGTGGTCGAAGTTTACCGTAGCGATGAATCGAACGTATTCCGGCACCATAAACGTGTGTCTGTCACCCAAGGGGATGGGAAATGGGCCTTTGCGGAAAGAATCGCAGGCCCTTAAAAACGGTGACCAATAATGCTCCATCGAGCTCAAGTTCGCCTCGTCCAGTAGGAAGAAGTAGGGAATTATAGTCGAATCCGCACAGGCTCGAGATTCGTTGTCGAGCAGCTCGAAGGCTTCAAAAGCCGCAGATCGCTCAAGGCTGCTGGTAAATGGGTTGTAGTAGCCGATGAAGTCTTTGTAGGAGGTCCACCCTTTCTCAACAGAGATTTCTGAGAATCGAGGGTTGGTTTGGTTCTGCAGTCCGAGAACGCCAGAAAGGATGGAGGCGAGGGATGTCTTCCCAGTGCCCGGCAGCCCAGCAAAGGTCGTGATATACCCTTGCATAAGGCATATGAGCATGTTGGCGATCTGGTTATATTCGAAATCGCGACCAGCGCCTTCGATTTCTCTGCGGAGCAGATCGATTACCTGTTTATCGTCGAGAGACGATTCGTCGTCCCTTGCAACGAGCTGCTGAACGCCCGCTTTCTTATCGGCTTCATCCTCGCTCCCCACATTCGAATTAACTGCAGAGACGATTTGCTTGAGCATCTCGCTCTCGAGTATTTTCTCCGAAACGGTGAGCCCGTCGGACATCTCTTCTACGGCTTTGCGGATTTGACGCTGGATCAAGATCTTATCTTCTTTGAGCACGCCGATTTCGTCTTCCAGCTGATGTTTCTCACCGGCTAAATGCTCTATTTCCTCCTGGATGAGTGCTGATTCTTTTCTCTTTTCCTCTGCATCCTCTTGAACCTCGGCTAGGAGCTCCTCTTTCTTTTTCTCTACTTCATTCTCGTATTCGCTAACTTGAGCCTGAGCCTTCTCGAGGCGAACTTCCAAGCTGCGTTCTTCGTCACGATACTTGACCCTTTTCTGCTCTACGCGCTCCCTGAGCCCCTCATGCTCTACGACTTTGTTGAAGAACTCTCCGAAGTTCTCATCGTTAAGCACGAATTCGGCGAGCTGGGCCACGTCTGCATTCTGTATCTTCTCCCTTTTGGCAGACTCGGAGAGGCTTTGCCAGTTTTCGTAGTTGTTGACAAGCGACGCCATTTTGTCGCGCCTCTCGGACGTAAGGGTAATTTGCTCGGAGATATCTTGGCATTCAGAGATAGCCCTTTTGAGCGCCTGAGCTTTTTTCTTCGTCAGGTCAACGTCCTCTGAGGCTCTCGCGGCCTTCCCAATAATGTCAATAAGGAATTGATCGGGAATCCAATCGAAAGACTTCTCTGTCGATGAGAGTTTTTTCGAAAACTCTTCCTCGTCAACGAACTGAGCGGCGATGTTGCCATCGCTGTCCATGACATCAATTGAAAAATCGAACGAATTCTCATTGAAGCCTGCAATGCGGAAGTCATATGCACTTGAGCCGGTAAGCCTTACTTCTCCGTTTCCCCCAAGTTCGTATTCGAAAGGCCCATAGAACTTCTTCTTTCCGCCCTCAACTTGTACAATCAAAGCTGAGCGGGTTTGGGGAATCGACTGGTCATCGTAAATATGAACCGTAGCATGGTTCACTTTGGAGAAGTCTATATTGCCTTCCTGAATCTCGAGAACTTGCAGCATCATCGAGGAAAGCTTATGGCGCTGAAGGGCGGTGAACTGTACCGCTGGGGTTCCTCTGTACGTAGGGTTGTATATGCTGTTGTAGCGAGACTGCTCGCTGTAGCCATACTTATCATTTTCGTGAGGCTCATTATTAACCCTCATTATGACGAGGTCGCCGAACTTGCCCTTCATCTCGTCTAAGGTCGTACCCTGAACGGTCATCGGCAGGCACCCATCATCTGGAAATGCTGTGTTCGCCAGGTTGATTAATTCGTTGTCGTTGAGCAGAAATTGAGGATAAGAGAAGCAACGCGCGCCTCCGGGGCAGCTTAGATACGTTAGCAGATCGCGCCCCACGCATTGATTGAATTCGCCTATAAGCGACTCGGAAAGATTTAGTCCCATGAGCGAGAGCCTCCATTTCGTACATTAGGCGTCGAGCCTATTCCTTAATAAATGTTTGGATTCGCGCTATTCATCGGCCAAGTGCCATTGAGCTGAAATGCGAGAATTCTTCGAAAGTAGTCAGTCGTTATAGTGGAACCGTCATTGGTAAGGTGAGCCCTCATATTGTCCGCTTTTACCCCGCTCTTGATAAGATAGCCGCATTCCACGAGTGTTCCCTTTCATGACGACATCAATACAACATCAATTATAAAGAGAAGAACTCGACCGCAATAGGGGGCAGAAAGCCGCGCGCACCATGCGGTCCGTCGGCGTCCAAGTCCTAATCCCCTTGGCAATCAAGCCTGCCACGCGTTCGGCTATGCCCGAGTCGTCGTTAGAGCTCGCCACGGTGCAGTCGCTCGTGAGGTGCCCCTTGTAGTCGAAGTCGATCACGAACTTCCACGAACTGATGCCGCTGAGCGAAGCGACGGTCCCGTAAACCTTGTGCTCGTCCACGGAAAGGGACTCGAGCCTTTTGACGGATCGCCTCGCAGCTGCGACGATCTCCTCGAACCCCTCCTGGGTCACATTGTCCCTGAAATATTCGCTCGCGCGGTCCCACTCGGCTTTTGCCTTGACCTTCTCGAGCTCGACCTTCCGCTTATCCTGCCTATCGCATGCGAACAGTACGATGCCGAGAAAAGCAAATGCGGGAAATAGGGTCGTCATCATGTTGGCCAGAGTTTCCATTCAAGGTCCCCCTAAACAAACCCGGCGCCGTGGGCAAGAAGAAACAGCGCGACGTGCAGGATGATGAAGGCAGGCAGCCCCGCCGCGAAATACCACTTGGACGTCTTATGGTGGGCGACGCGCATCCCGACGATACCGCCAAGGGCCCCTCCCGCGAGCGAGAGACCAAGCAAGATGGCTTCGGGGAACCTGCTGCCGCGGTCAATCGCCCTCTTCTTGTCCAGGCAGAAAACGGCGAACGTGATGACGTTGATGGCAAGAAGGTATGCACCGAGAGCGACGATGGCGGGCGCGTTGAACGAAGCACCCGGCTCCAGATCGACGACGATGACGCCGGCCCAAACGAGCACGACAAGCACCCACACGATCAAGAAGACTATGGCACTGAACCACCAGGCGATGTTGTGCTTGTTCATGTGGTTCCTGGTGAAGAGCATAAGGGCAAGGAGCATCCCCAGGGCGCCGCCTGCTACGGCGAACAGAGTCAAGATCCTGCCGTCCATGAGGCCGGTATCCTCGTCCTGGTTGTAACAGACTATCGCGTAGTCGATCGCGAAGAGAATGAACGTGAGGGCGTTAATGCCCGCAAGATAGATAACGAAGGGATGAACGCCCTGGACGGCACCGCCCAGGGCAGATAGCGTCTGCTCCATAAGAAGAACTCCTGCCTGAATAACATGCCGCAATTATACAGGCAGATTGAACGTCCGATGCGCCTGGGCTATTGATGCTGCAGGAATAGCAAAAAGAGCCTTTCCACGGCCCAACCCGCATGACCAGCCGAAGGCCGCGCTAACCTTTCGCGTTCTTTCTTCCTCAACCCCACTCCGCCGCGCAACAGTATGCCGTCGTTCAGCCCCGGGACTATCCCGCGATCCTCGCGCAATCGCGCGAACTCGACGGAGGATATCATATTCGGCTCAGGCACCGCCAGAAAGCTGTTCCTGGAAGTATTCGGCACTCATGCCAAGTACGTTTACGAACGGTTCGGCCACGACCTCAAGTTCTGCCACATCGACGAGAGCGACGAAAGAATCGTCATCGGCTACGCCTGCCTCAGCGTGATGCCGTCGTCTCCGACCGCGAATTCGATATCCGGGATTACGAAGCAGTCGCAGAGGGCTATAAAGCCGCACTAGAAGCCGCTATTTTGCAATTGGGTCCGAAGAGTTGCCGGCAATGAGATGATTCCAATCGGCCTGATTCATGAGCCAGTATTGACCAGCTCGAATCCGGCATGCATCCTCGCGCCGTTCGTCTGCTTCCGCTCGTCCGAAATTACAATCGCAGCAGGCCATGTCCTAACCGATGGGTACCATTTACCCGGGTGCACCTGGGGCAACGGGCCGGTAGACCCCGCGCAAGGTCGCTCGCAGAACACGCAACATCAAACACGACAGAAGAGGCGAACGACAGATGCCGGACCCCGGACGACAGCACCGCGGAAGACGAGCATTCCGACCACAACCGAACGAACTTCGATCCTAGTCAGGCGCCCGCACGGGCGCCTTTTACTTTTCAGGGACTTAGCTCGCAGCTAAGGCGAGCGGCTCGTGGCCGTTTCGTGGAGGCCCGACCAGCTCGACCCACCTCGACCCACCTCGACTCGTCTCCGCTCGCGCCGTGCTCACCAATCGACATCAGGCGGCTCAATCGTCGCGCAGACGAAACGGCACACGGTGCCGTGCGGCGTGCCCGCGCGGTGCCGCACGGGAAGATTGGAGGAACCATGGCACGCATAGCCGAATGCGCCGCGCCCGAGGGCAATCAAGATCGCGACGAATGGATGACGGTGATCGAGATGCAGGAGTACATGAGGGCGAGTCGAAATAAGGCGTACGACCTCATCTGGTCGGGAGAGATCGACTCGTACAGGCTCGGAAGGAAGCTCCTGGTTTCGAGGGCGTCAGTGGACGCCTACATCGAGTCGAGGAGCGGGAGGAAATGACGGCGGCGACCGCCCCGGGAGTCGCCCGCTGCCGGGCACGCGAGGAAGCCTCGAGACGAAAAGATCTCAGGCACGCCCTCGTGGATGGTGTCACTGCGCCTCTGAATCAGGTTCGTACAGACAAAGGCAAGCTTCGGGTTGCTATCGCAAGCCAGCTCCGACGATCAATTCTCGTGTTCCGTAATCTTGAAGAAGCTGCGAATCTATTTCAGGGGCACTATCAACAGCAGTTTCATCCCGTTCCTCTCTTGCACTCACCGCCAGCACATGCTATACGGTTATTGGTAGCTCATTAAGCTACCTCCAAGTGCCGGGGGAGTCCCCCGGCTTTTTTATCCATTCCATTAGGAGTCCCCATTGGCCAAGGAGCTCAGCATCTTCGTCGACGAGAGCGGCGACCGCGGCGGCAAAGCTCGCTACTACCTGCTCACACTCGTCTTTCACGACCAGGCAGACAGCATCGCCGAGGCGGTCATGGGCTATGAGGCCAAGCTTGCCGGGGCCGACCTCCCAAACATTCCGTTTCACTCCGAGCCTCTCATGAACGGACACAAGGACTTACTGCATGATTCGTGTGTTATAGTTAGATGGCTCTAACTGTTTGGGGGCGACAGCCATGCACGAACGCGAGGGTTTCTGGGACAAGAACGCCGGTCGGTATGACCGTTTCATGCGAAACGACCGGGCGGCGTATGAGAAGATGTATGGACTGATCCGGCCGGTAGTGAAAGCAAAAACCGTACTGGAGGTTGCCACCGGCACGGGGCTTATCGCAAAGAGCATCGTAAATGCGGCGGCGCACATCGAGGCTACGGACGCTTCTGCAAAGATGATCCTTGAAGCAAAGCGGGACAATCAATCCGCAAAGCTGCACTTTTCCGTACAAGATATGTTCCGCCTGCCCTATGCACAGAAGTCCTTTGATGTGGTGATCGCGTCCAACGCGCTTCACATAGTGCCGCATCCGGAAAAGGCCCTACAAGAAATCAGGCGGGTGCTGAAGGACGACGGCGTGCTCATCGCTCCAACCTTCACCCACGCGGGGATCTCGGTTTCCGGCAAGGCAAAAGCCTTTTTCATGAGTATGGCGGGATTCCCCCTCCACAGCAGGTGGACAAGCGAGGAATACCTGCGTTTCCTGCGTCAAAACGGCTGGGCGGTGCAGAAAAGCGCGGTGCTGAAGGCCTCGTTCCCGTTGACCTATGCGGAATGCACGAAATCGGAGGGGCCAGATGTCGTTCTTTGAAAACACCCGCAAGCCCGTGGGCCTCGGCAGAAAACTTATGGTTGCCATGATGAATCTGGGGCACAGCCCTGTGGCGCGGTGGGGACTTCGATTTCTACGACTTGCACCAAATGCCAAGGTGCTGGATTGCGGCTGCGGCGGCGGGGCGAACATAAAACGGCTGCTGAAAAAATGCCCGCATGGCGTCGTCAAGGGCATCGGCTATTCGCCCGTCAGCGTGGAAAAGACTAGAAAGCTCAACCGAATTGCAATTCAGGAGGGGCGTTGCGCCGTTCTGCAAGGCAATGTGGCGGATATGGCGTTTGATGACGTCATGCGGGCGTTTTTGCATCCACCCTGCACATGGCGATAGGCATGATGGTCATAGCGGCTGTACTGGCGGCAATTATGACAGTTTTTATTCACTGAGGAAGGAACCTATGAAATGTAAAATTGAGAAAAACACCGTGCAGGAGACGCTGATCCTCCCGCTGTATTCCCGGAAGCTGTGCACGGAGCTGTACCCGAACCTTTACAGGGATGAAACAGCGGTTCGCCTGCTCGACCAGATCGACTACGACTTTTCAGAGGCAGAGAAAAACTCCCGCAGCCTGATGCAGCGCTTTGGTGCGCTGGAGGTAGCCGTGCGGCAGAGTGATCTTGCTTTCGAGGTGCGGGATTACCTGAAAGGCCATCCCAATGCGGCGGTGGTCAATCTGGGCTGCGGGTTGGACAACACCGGCAGAACCTGCGACAACGGTAGATGCAAGATCTACAATCTGGACTTCCCGGATGTGATTACCTTGCGGCAGCAGCTACTGCCCGCCGGGGATCGGGAACAAAATATCCCCTGCGACCTGAAAGACACCGCATGGTTTGGCAAAATCGATGCCTCCGGCGGGGCGGTGTTCTTTGCCTCCGGGGTGTTCTATTACTTCC
>ERZ857785.3935-NODE-3935-length-10171-cov-6.792013_pt1 | contig 10171 bp, 9 predicted proteins | sample MGYA00519763_ERZ857785 | MGnify/ENA primary metagenome ERZ857785 (study PRJEB31778, sample SAMEA3449365) | human gut metagenome | biome: human gut; feature: human-associated habitat; material: faeces | place: United Kingdom | collected 2010/2012 ... | reverse complement strand
TGTTTAATTCTGAATCAGAAATTTTGGATGATATTTCATTCTTTGCATTCCCATACTTTGAAGATAAACCAGAGTATAAAGATACACATGTAGTATATACTTCCGGATGGATGCTTTCAGGAACTATGAGTGATGAGGAAAAAGAGGCAACTCTAAAACTGGTGAAATATATGACATCTAAAGAGTCTATTCAGGAACGTATGAATGCAGCGATGAGAGTTGCTCCATATAAAGATATTGATGCACCGGAAGACGCACCGCAGATTTTCAAAGATATGGTTGAATATACAGGTACTATTACAGATTCTGTAGGAGAATATTTTGACTATGATACCTGCTCTACATTAGTAGATACTTCAAGAAATGGAATTTTGAACATGATGCTGTCTGATTCCGCTGAGAATACAGCACAGACTATTCAGGCAGATATTGATGCAAACCGTCCACAGAGCTGACAGATAAAGCAAAAGGAAGGGGGGAGAGCACCCTTCCTTTTGTTTACTCAAAAATAGAAAAGAGGAGGGGTTATTTTGGAAAAAATAAGGAAAAATAAGAAAGTTATTGCGGTATTTTTGATACCTGCAGTATTGATCTATCTTTGTTTTGAATTGATACCTGTAGTTATGTCTGTCTATTTTTCATTTAATGACTGGCCTGGGCTTCAGGCGGTGCCGCTTAAATTTGTAGGATTTAAGAATTATAGTAATCTGTTCCATAATGCAGTTTTTCTTAAGTCGTTGCAGAATGTTCTTATTTACGTTGTTGTAAGTGTTATTTTGCAGGTTCCTATTGGATTTGGACTCGGATTACTGATCCATCATTTCAAAAAAGGACAGAGATTTTTTAAAGCTGCATTTTTTATTCCTATGATTTTATCAGTGACAGCAGTAGCATTGTTATGGAATTTTATTTATTTTCCTACTGACAAGGGAATTCTGAATAGTCTTCTTATTAAAATTGGACTTGGAAATTATATTCAGCAGTGGCTGGTTAATCCTAAAACTTCTTTGATATGTCTGATTGTTGTCAGTACATGGACCAGTGTAGGATATTATATGATCATTTGTTTGGCTGGTCTTACTTCTATACCGGATTCTGTTTTGGAAGCAGGAGAATTAGATGGAGCAACTGGCTGGAAAAAGATTTGGAATCTTTATATTCCAATGCTTTGGGAACCATTAAAAATGTCTACGATTATGGTGATCACTGGAGTATTAAAGATTTTTGATACTGTATACATTCTGACACCTACAGGAGGAACCAGTAACTGTACTATTGTACCAGCACTTTTAATGTATAATGAAGCTTATAGATATGGTCATTATGGAACTGGAAGTGCGATTGCTACGGTCATCTTTGTATTAAGTGCTGCTGTTTCTATTTTTAGTTTGAAACTTATGAATCAGAAAGAATCCATAGAATATTAGGGGGGATAGATCATGAAAACAAAAAAACATTCCGCAGGGTATTATATAGGATTTCTGATATTTATTATAGTTGCTTTGATCAATATTTATCCGATGGTATTTTCAATCTTCTGTTCTTTTAAAGGAAATTTGGAAATATTTTCATCATTTACTGCTTTACCTAAGAAATTACGGATAGAAAATTATTTAACTGCATGGAATGTGGGAAATATAGGAAGATATTTTTTGAATACAATTATTCTTGCAGTTGGAACTCTTGCGATATCAGGTCTTTTTGGAGCAATGGCATCGTATGTTCTGGCAAAATTTAAGTTTCGCGGAAAATCAAAAATATATTTACTGTTTATTTCAGGAATGATGATTCCTATTCAGGCGGTATTAATTCCGTTGTCTTATATTTTTGGAAAACTTGGAATTATGAATAATTATCCGGTATTGATTTTGCTTTATGCGGCGTTTTGTTTTCCAATGACAATTTTGATTCTTACTGGATTTATGAATGGAATTCCGACAGAATTAGAAGAAGCGATGGTAATTGATGGAGCAAATATTTATCAAGTATTTTTTAAGATGATTTTGCCACTGTCAGTTCCGGGAATTGTAAGTGTTTCAATTTTTAATTTTATACAGGTATGGAATAACCTGTTGTTTCCTCTTATTTTTATTTCTGATAAAGATAAAGGTACTATTTCTATGGGACTTCTTGCATTTTTTGGAGAATACAGTACAGATTATAGTTCCAGCATGGCAGGAATTTGTCTTACAACCATTCCGGTAATTATTGCGTATATTTTCTTCCAGGAAAAAATAGAGAATGGTTTAATGAGCGGAGCTGTTAAAGGGTGATAAAAAAGTTGTTGTACTTTTCATTTCCAATATGAAAAGATATAACAACTTTTTTGTATTCCTTATGTATTAATCCTCAAGCTTAATTTTCTCTTTCAGAACCACACATCCGGCCATATCTCCGATAACGTTGACGCAGGTTGCACCCATATCGCAGAGTGTATTGATACTGATGTAAACGCCCATAACTCCTGCTGGCAGACCTGCCATGGTTGCAAGGGCTGCGAAGGATGCGATGGCACCGCCTGGGATTCCGGGAGTTCCTACTGACAGGAGTACGTTTGCCAGAAGGATTACGATCATCATGGAAATGCTTACGTTAATTCCGCATGCATTGGCGAAGAACATGATCATGAATGACATCAGGATGGATACGGCATCCATGTTTACAGTAGCGCCAAGAGGAATGGCAATACTTGTGATCTTGTTGGATACGCCCATTTCGTCTTCCATACGCTGTTTGCTGATGGGAATGGTTGCTGAACTGGAGCAGGTTCCAAATGCGTTCAGGGCTGCAGGAAGCATTGCTTTGAAGAATTTCACAGGGCTTTCTTTGCCGATGAATTTCACGGAGCCGCCGTAAATGACCAGGGCAAATCCGAAGAATGCCACATACAGGATGATCAGCTGAGTTGCCAGTGAAATGATGGTTTCTGTACCGTTGGCTTCTACAACAGGAACGATAGTACAGAATACACCGATAGGTGTGAAGTACATAACTGTGCTGATGACTTTCAGACAGACTTCGTTACAGGAATCGATGACTTTCAGAAGTGCAGTACCCTTTTCGCCGATGGCGATAAGTGTGAAGCCTACGATGACTGCGAATACAAGTACCTGAAGCATATTTCCGTTTGCGAAAGCTGCAACCGGATTGGATGGGATCAGGTTTTTGATGGTGTCCAGAATGCTGGTCATCTCAGTTGCCTGGATGTCGGAAGTTGCCATCTCGAATTTAACACCCTCACCGAGATGGATCAGTCGCGGGATGATCAGTCCTGCCAGGCTGGCAAGTGCTGTGGTGCACAGGAAAAAGATCATGGCACCGGCTGTGATTTTGCCGGTTGTGCGGGCATTACCGATGCTGGAGATACCCATGATAATGGAACAGAAGACCAGTGGAAAGATCATCATGTTCAGGGCATTCATGTAAATGCTTCCGATAATGCTTGTGATGGCAAGTACCGGTTCGAAACGGTTTGCCAGAAACAGTCCGGTAATGATACCAAGGATCAGACAGGTAAAGATTGCTGCGGTAATATGTTTTTTATACCACGAATAGAATTTTTTCATTTGTTCCCTCCTCTTTATTTTCATTTCCTGATACCCGAAGGACTATATTGGCAGACGGATTGAGTGATGCGCAAATCTGGTAAAATTTCTGCGGCCTATAACTGTGATAAGATACCGGGTTCAGGAAAAATAGCACGACACTACTTTACCACAATAATGTGTGAATTACAATATTTCCCGCTGTTTTCTTATTTGAGTGGGAGTGTTTCCGTTACTGTTCACACACCACTATCCCGCGAGGTGTTTTGGCATGAATATGCCAAAATCCCGAGACATACAAGCCAAAATTCCATTGCCGCAGGCAATCTGGAATGAATTTTGGCTACGTTACTGTGAACGGAGTGAACAGTAACGTGTTTCCGAAGTGCTCAAGGAACATCCTGCGAAATAGTTTGTAATTGGTAAAGCCATGCCGCTCCAGAATGACATGAACAGGATCTCTGGTTGTGATCAGATCACGATAAATAAAGGAAAGGCGGTATTCATTCTGATATTCGAGAAATGTAATTCCCATTTTTTTCTTGAACTTAACATCATAAATTAATTGTGCGTCGCATTCTCGTTACTTTAGTGAAATTATTTTATAATATTCCTGTGACATAAAAAGTCCTATGCAGGCTATTATGATTGTCAGGTGCAGGTGAAGAGGGTATAATAGTTGTAATTATTTAACCAAATCAAGGAAGTCCCTGCTTCAATTGTAAAGAGCAATAAGTAGTGGGTGGGGATTTACTTGTATCAGAAGGAGTGTTTATATGAAACCAACTATTTTATTAATAAATTTTCAGGATCAGCAGAAGCTTCGCAAGTTAAAGATGGCGTTGCTGCCTTTTAAGCTTCGGATTAAAACCATAGAACCCCAGGACTATAGTCAGCCAATCGGATATCTGGCAGGAGTGAAAGAGATTTCTCAGGTACAGATTCCATCAGCGCTGATACCTCAGGAGCAGATGGAGAAGGAAATGCTGATTCTTGCAGGAATCACGGGGAATCTGTTTGACCAGGTGCTCTATACCTTGCGGAAAGCAGGTACACCTGTGGATTACAAGGCAGTTCTGACGGAGCATAATCAGAACTGGAACTGTATGCAGCTTTATAAAGAACTGGAGAAAGAACATAATATGTATCACTCGTCTTAAATAATAGAAATAGTTGGAGGTTTTGGCTATGAAGGTTGTAGTTGCAGTTGATTCATTTAAGGGAAGTATGACTTCCATGGAAGCAGGAATGGCTGTCAAAGCAGGTATTCTTGCAGCAAAAAAGGACGCAGAAGTGATCGTAAAGCCGCTGGCTGACGGTGGAGAGGGAACTACGGATGCTCTGATCGAAGGGCTGAAGGGAGAACGTGTGGATGTGACAGTTACAGGTCCTTATCATGAGCCGGTTCAGGCATATTATGGATATCTCAGGGAAAGTAATACCGCAGTTATGGAAATGGCAACAGCAGCAGGTATCACACTTTCAGATAAGAAGGAGCCTATGACCGCTACCACCTATGGAGTGGGAGAACTGATCCTTCATGCAATCGGCAGAGGTATCCGCAACTTCATTATCGGTATTGGCGGAAGCGCCACTAATGACGGTGGAGTGGGAATGCTGAGAGCCTTTGGATATAAATTTCTGGATGAAAAGGGAGAAGATGTAGGGGAAGGTGGACAGGCACTTGCAAGGATTGCATCTGTAGAAATTTCAGACAAGAAGGAACTTCTTTCCCAGTGTAATTTCAGGATTGCCTGTGATGTGACCAATCCTCTCTGCGGTTCTCAGGGAGCTACATATATCTATGGACCGCAGAAGGGAGTTACCCCCGATATCCTTCCGGTTCTGGATGCAGGCATGAAAAACTATGCAGAGGTTACTGCCAAAGTGATTGGTCAAGATAACCAGAATGCAGCAGGTGCAGGTGCGGCAGGCGGACTTGGATTTGCATTTCTGAATTATCTGGATGGAGAGCTGACACCGGGAATACAGCTTATTCTGGATGCTGTCCATATAGAGGATGAGATGAAGGATGCAGATGTGGTTGTGACAGGGGAAGGTCGTCTGGATCATCAGACTGCCATGGGAAAAGCCCCGGTGGGCGTTGCGAAGCTTGGCAGGAAATATGGCGCAAAAACCATTGCATTTGCAGGAAGCGTTACGAAAGAGGCAGTTGCCTGCAATGAAGCAGGAATAGATGCTTTCTTTCCAATTGTACGCGGAATTTCCACACTGGAAGAAGCAATGGATCCGGACACTGCAAAAGCAAATATGGCTGCAACTGCAGAGCAGGTATTCAGACTGTTGTAATTATTTTTCATAAAAAATCTTCTGAAGCAGATAGGAAATTGATTTGATATGTCTGCACAGGAGATTTTTGTTTGCAGAAATTGCAATGTTGAGAAACTTCAGATGATATAGTAAAATTATTACAGCCAGAGAAAATACTTTGAAAAAAGTTGATTAAAAGATCTAAGGATATGTAAGGGAGAGACAACATGACACTAACACAGATGAATTATATCATCACAATTTCCGAAACTGGTTCATTGAATAAAGCTGCGGAGGCGTTGTATATTTCCCAGCCTTCTCTGACCAATGCAGTGAAGGAGCTTGAGAAGGAGCTTGGAATCATTATATTCAACCGTAGCGGCCGTGGTGTGACACTGACCAATGACGGGACAGAATTTCTGATGTATGCCCGTCAGATATATGGACAGTATGAGAGTGTGGTTGAGAAATATAGTGAGGGTGGTTCCTATAAGAAGAAATTCGGCGTTTCCACCCAGCATTATTCTTTTGCAGTGAAAGCATTCGTGGATATGGTGCAGAAGTTTGATGTGTCGGAATATGAATTTGCCATCAGGGAGACAAAGACTGCAGATGTGATCAGTGACGTCAGCACCATGAAAAGCGAGGTGGGAGTACTTTATCTCAGTGATTTCAACAGAAAGGCACTGTTAAAGCTTCTCCACTCCGCGAATCTGGAGTTTCATCATCTTATTGACTGTCAGGCATATGTATATTTGTGGAAAAATCATCCACTGGCAAATGAGAAATCCATCAGCTACAGCCAGTTGGCAAAATACCCCTGCTTGTCTTTTGAACAGGGAGATAAGAGCAGTTTTTATTTGTCAGAGGAGATTCTGTCTACCAATGAATATTCCAGAACAGTCAAGGCTTCGGATCGGGCGACTATGCTGAATCTGATGGTAGGACTCAATGGCTATACCCTGTGTTCAGGGATTATCTGTGAGGAGCTTAATGGCAGTGATTATCTGGCAATTCCCTTCGAAGGGGATGAGCAGAACCAGAACAGCGACATGGAGATTGGCTATATTACCAGAAAGAATTCAATCCTCAGCAAGGTGGGGAATCTGTATGTCTCGTCATTGAAAAAATATCTGGAGCAGAATACTGTTTCTGTGGAGTAAAGGATGCAAAACAAATAAATGATATTTATCTGAGAGAAATGATATTTACCCGAGATACGTGATATCATATCCTGCAAATTTCGATTAATATAAGAGAAAAATTGATAAAAATGTTATAGTCAGAGTATCAGTCAGGAGGATATTATTAATGAAGAAACTTCTCTACGGAGCAGCATATTACGATGAATATATGCCATATGACCGCCTGCAGCAGGATGTGGCAATGATGAAAAAGGCAGGAATCAATACAGTAAGGATCGCAGAATCCACATGGAGCACCTGTGAACCACAGGAAGGTGTTTTTGATTTCTCACATGTGGAACGTGTTATGGACGCAATGGAGGAAGCCGGAATCAATGTGATCATCGGAACTCCTACATATGCAATTCCTACATGGATGGTGAAATCCCATCCGGATGTTATGGCAGAAACTGTAAAGGGCAGAGGAATCTACGGAGCCCGTCAGATCATGGATATCACTCATCCGGTCTATCGTTTCTATGCGGAGCGTGTGATCCGCAAATTAATGGAATGCACTGCACACAGAAAATGTGTTATTGGATTCCAGGTAGATAATGAAACTAAGTATTACGGGACAGCAGGTAAAAATGTTCAGGAGAAATTTGTAAAATACCTCCGTAAGAAATTCAATAATGATCTGGATGCCATGAATTATGAATTTGGTCTGGATTACTGGAGTAACCGTATCAATGCATGGGAGGATTTCCCGGACGTGAGAGGAACTATCAATGGAAGTCTTGGTGCGGAATTTGAGAAGTTCCAGAGAACGTTGGTAGATGAGTTTTTAAGCTGGCAGGCAGATACTGTAAATGAATACCGCAGAGAAAATCAGTTTATCACTCATAATTTTGACTTTGAATGGAGGGGATATTCCTATGGAGTACAGCCTGATGTAAACCATTATCATGCAGCGAAGGCACTGACGATTGCAGGCACAGATATTTATCATCCAACACAGGATGACCTGACAGGGGCAGAGATTGCATTTGGCGGTGATATGACACGTTCTTTGAAGAGAGATAACTATCTTGTTCTGGAAACAGAAGCACAGGGATATCCGGGATGGACTCCTTATAAGGGACAGCTCAGACTTCAGGCATACAGTCATCTGGCAAGCGGTGCAAACAGTGTGATGTACTGGCACTGGCATTCTATCCATAATTCATTTGAGACATACTGGAGAGGACTTCTCAGCCATGACATGCAGGAGAATGCACCATATCGTGAAGCCTGCATTATCGGAAATGAGTTCTCCAGGCTTGGAAGCCATCTGGTAAATCTGAAGAAGAAAAACGAGGTTGCCATTCTTGTAAGTAATGAAGCATTAACAGCTCTTAAATGGTTTGGAATTGAAGCAACTGCAGCAGGAGATCATGGTATTGGATATAATGATGTTGTCCGTTGGCTTTATGACACACTGTTTAAGATGAATATTGAGTGTGATTTTGTATGGCCGGAATCAGATAATCTGGATCAGTATAAAGCAATCTTTGTCCCAGCACTCTATGCTGCGCCAGATGAACTGCTGGAAAAACTGAAACAGTACACAGCAAATGGCGGTACATTGGTGGCAACGTTCAAGACCGCATTTGCAAATGAGAATGTTAAAGTAAGCCATGAAATGCAGCCCCATATTCTGAGTAACTGTTTCGGTATCAGCTATCAGCAGTTTACTTTCCCGAAGAATACAGGGTTGTCAGGAAGTATTATCAATGGAATTGCAAAAGGAGCAGATGAAGAAGCAGAAGCAAAAGTATTCATGGAATTATTAATGCCTCAGGAAGCAGAGGTACTTGCATCCTATGACCATTATAATTGGAAGGAATACGCAGCGATCACCAAGAATCATTATAGAAAAGGAACTGCCATTTACATTGGCTGTATGACAGATGACAATACCTTAAAAGCAGTACTCACAGAAGCGTTTAACAGCGCAGAAGTAGAAATTCCGGAGTATAGCTGGCCGGTAATTGTAAGAAAAGGAACCAACGATCTGGGTAAATGTGTCAGATATATCCTGAACTATTCTGCCGAAGAGCAGAATGTTGTATATCATGGCGCAGACGGAACAGAACTGTTTTCAGAGGAATCTGTGCAGGATGGAGAAAGCATTACTGTTCTGCCGTGGAATTTGAAAATCGTGGAAGAAGCATAAAGTATACTTCACATATCTTTCCTTATATTCTGTTTTCTATATTTCTGCGGGCTGCAGCCCTTTACTCTGGAGAATACCTTGGCATAGTAGTTGGAGTCTGTGAAGCCGGATTTCTGGGCGACTTCCATGATGCTGTCATCGGAGCTGAGGAGAAATTCAAGGCTCCGTTCCACCCGGTATTCCTGCAGAAATGTAAACAGGGATACGTTCATGTATCTCTTGAATAACCGGCTGCATTCGCTCTCGCAGAGGTGGATTTCCTCTGCGATATCTTTCATCTGGATTTTGTTCATGTAATTGTGTTCCAGATAATCCATGATTTCACGCATACGGTTGCGTTCCAGTTTGCTGTGTTCCGTATAGGGGAGGTTCTCCGGAAGATTCTGCAGCATACAGCGCCACAGCTTCTGCAGCGTTCCGGTGATATCCAGTTCGTAAAATTCTTTTTTCTCTTCATACAGAGTTATGATTTCTCTTACATATTCAGAAAAAGCTTTATGCCAGGGCTGCGAATAGTCAATGTAGACTGCAGGAAGGGAGAAATTGTGTAAAAATGGCTCCACATATTTCCTGCGCAGGATACTTCCGTAGGAACCATAGATAATCTTTGGCAGAAAAGTGATGGAAACATATTTGCCGTCTTTCATATCTTCCATGAAGCCTGCGTGGAGTACATTGGCATTTCCCAGAAGGATATCTCCTGCTTTCATGTGGTAGGTACACTGGTTTACTTTATAGAGAATCTGTCCATCCAGGACAAGGGTGATTTCTATCTCAGGATGCCAGTGCCAGAGAAAGGAGCCGGATTTGTAGCCGGAAAGTTTCTCATAGCTTACCAGCAGTGGAAATTCATCACTGCCATGTTTCTTCAGTTCTTTCTGTGAGCCGTCGGTTATGATCTCTGCCATTATATATGCGTCCGTTACTGAAAACTTATAAAAAGTTATAAACTTCTATGTTTCATTCCTACTTCAACGAGTATGCTTTTGATGATATAAATATCTATCTACTCACAA
>ERZ857785.3924-NODE-3924-length-10201-cov-4.253006_pt1 | contig 10201 bp, 10 predicted proteins | sample MGYA00519763_ERZ857785 | MGnify/ENA primary metagenome ERZ857785 (study PRJEB31778, sample SAMEA3449365) | human gut metagenome | biome: human gut; feature: human-associated habitat; material: faeces | place: United Kingdom | collected 2010/2012 ... | reverse complement strand
GATGCGGTATTTGGTGGTACTAACGTAGGTCCAAACTGAGGTCGGATTGTTACATCTGAGCCGTTGTCCTGAGTCTGAGATACTTCACAGGTGATACCTGCTGCTTCAAGCAGAGGGTTATCAGATGGTGGTTCAGGTGTTGGCGAATCTGTTGCCTGCAATGATTCCAGACTATGCACAAGCTCCTGCTGTTTATGTGGAAACAGATGTGAGTATGTGTTAAGTGTTGTGGATACTTTTTCGTGTCCAAGCCTGTCTGCTAACATCAGGGCATCACAGCCCTGATTAATAAGTAAGCTGGCGTGCGAATGCCTGATATCGTGGATTCGTATCTTCTTTACACCTGTGTTTTTACAACCTCTTATCATCTCGTGTGAGAGATATGATTTTGTTACCGGGAACAGCCTTTCATCTGCGTCAAGCATATACCTTGACTGGATATAGTCTGATAGCTCCTGGCAGAGAAAATCCGGAATTGGAATTTTTCGCTTACTTTTTCTTGTTTTAGGTGATGTAAATACATCTTTTCCTCCTATCCGCTGATATGTTCTGTTGATGGATATTAGCTTGTTATCAAAGTCAATATCAGCAGGTGATAGAGCAAGCAATTCACCTTCACGCATACCTGTCCAGTACAGGACTTCAAAACAGATATATGATAATGGCTTGTCTTTTACGCCCTCACGGAAAGCAATATATTCATCGTAAGTCCAGTAATCCATTTCCTCAGCCTTTGCTTTTCCAATGGTACCTGCCTTGCCGCAGGGATTGGTGTTGAGATCATAGAACCGCTTGGCATAATTGATGATACTGTTAAGCTCCGTATTAATCTTTTTAAGATAGGTCTGGGAGTAATTATTAGGCGAACTCATAAGCTTCGCCTGCCATCTTCGTACATCAGAGGCTTTGATTTCATTTATTGGCTTGTTATCGAAAAATGGAAGAATATGCGTCTGTAGTACCGTCTTTTTTGTCAGAAGAGTTGACTGCTTAAGTCTTGCAGCCATATCCTCCATATAAATTTCATAAAGGTTTTGAAATGTCATGTCAGGATTGGCAGACTGCTTTTCCAGAAAGTCCCTTTCAAATCCTAAAGCTTCCTTTTTGGTGGCGAAGCCTCTTTTCCACTTCTGTTTCTTGATTCCCTGCCAGTTCGTGTAATAGAACTTGGCGAACCATTTACCAGTTTTTTCATCTTTGTAAGCTGGCATAAATATCATCTCCTTTTTGTAAAATTGTTGTGCAATCATCAAAAGGCTATGATATAATCTACTTGTTCAGGGTGATTATAAAGCCTTCGGGTCAATCACTTACATAGCTTCGGTTATTCCTTTTGCGAGAAGGAGTGTGCCGGAGCTTTTTCTTTACTAAAGGTGTAAGCCTGCAATTATTCAGTTTTTGAATCAGCTTCATTATCCAGTCTGGAATTTTTATAATATGCTAACATATCTGATTTCCATGAATCAAACTTTTCTTTTGAAAGCTTTCCTGTCTGAAGCATATTCTTCTTTGTTATCCAGTTTTCCATAAAGAGACAGAAGTCTGCATCATATTTTCCATCACCTTTGCCGTTAACCTTGATCCCGGCAGTCCATTCAGGATTTTCAGGAGGTTTGGTATTGGTAAGCTCAAATGAAAAATCAGTAAGTTCAGTTATGGCAAAGAGAACGTTGATTACATCTGACATAGTGTGGAATTCATATGCCGGATATTCAGCGGTCGTATTATCTTTTGGAGTATTAGTAACTTTTGCAAATAAAAGCTCCTGCCATGGAACATTTAATTGATTTGCAATCTGTTTTAAAACATCTATCTTTAATAGTATTTCACCAGATTCATATTTCTGGATAGTACGTTCTGATTTACCAAGCCGCTGTGCAAACTCCTTTTGCGTGATTTTCTGTGCCTTGCGCTGCTTCTGTATTGCCTTTCCGATTTCCTCAGAAGAAGACATAGTAAGTTTAATGGAATCAGAGAAAGCCATTCTGTTCACCCTCCTTTATATGAAATAGTCCGTTGTAAAGATGCGTATCAGATTGATATTAAATGAAATACGTATCAGTAAGTGACTTATTTATGATTGTACGATTACTTTATCATAAACAAAAACGAATTGCAAGTGCGTAATTATAAAAAGTTCTATTGACAAACTCTGAAAAGGATATTAAGATAAACACGAACTATAAATACGGATTTAGTAAAGAACAGGATAGCTGCTTTGTGAAAACACGTATTTAAAATAACAATTTATGAAAGGAGGAGCTGCATGAAGGGTATAAAGGAAGCATTCATAGATGCAGGTGAGATAAGCCAGATGCTTGGTATCGGGATGACAAAGGCATATGCAATTATAAAGGAATATAATGCAGAGCTTGAGGCAAAAGGTTATTTCACCATGCGGGGCAAATGTCCAAGGAAGTACTTTGAACAGAAAATCTATGGTTACGAAGATTATTACAATCCGGATTATGAACCGCAGCGTAACCGGAGCAAGGTTGCAGAAGAAATGGATTATGAAGTGGCAGTTGGGGCTTCTGTGATAAGTGAACAGGATGAAGTGGATATACCGCCTGAAACAAATGAGATGCCGGAAGATGGTGCTGAGATAGCAGAAAATGTAATATCGGATGCGGATGCAATGGCAAAAGAGATAACTGAATAGGCGAATCCGGCAAGTGGGGGCGAAAAGTGCCGCCAAAACATGAATATGGGGGCAAAAAGCGCCCCCAAAACCACAAAGTGGGGGCAGAAAGCGCCCCCGCACAAATCAGAGCCGAAAAAGTATGGAGGCAAAAAGTGCCGTCAAAATGCAAAAGTGGGGGCAAAAAGCGCCACCAAAACAGTAAAGTGACGGCAAAAAGCGCCACCACTCAGATAAGCGAGAAAAAAGTTATGGTGGCGGAAAGTGCCATCAAAATGGAAAAGTGGTGGCGGAAAACGCCACTAAAGCAGCAAAGTGATGGCAAAAAGCGCCACCATATCAGTAATTGTGGTGGAATATTAACCACCACATATCATATACAGGGTGCAGGTGCTCCTGCCAAGACAAAAAATGTAAACGCTGATGGCGTTTATATTTTTTCGGGAAAAGGTCCGACCTTTTCCGCATCTTGCAAAACCTATAAGCAGAACTTTTAGAAAGGATGAAAAAAGCAATGGTACAGATAAAAAGAGATTGGTTTGATACAGCATTAGAAAACTACGAAAGGGGAGAAACGTATGGCAGATGGAAAGAGAAGATACAAGTCTGACAGGAAAGATCATAAGGTATCTGTGAAGCTGTCAGAGAAAGATATGGATATTCTAAAAGCAGCACTTAAACGAACAGGAATGACAGCAAGTGCATATATAAGAGAATTGATCCGGACAGGCGGCAACATTGATACAAATTAGCCAGAGGACAGGGCAAGAGTAATCCGTGTTATTGCCGGTATTGCAAATAATATTAATCAGGCAGTAAAGCTTGGCAATTCACAGGGAAAGTTATATTACAGCGATATTGATAAACTGCAGAGCAGTCTGGATGATATAAAGAAAACATTTGGGGAGGTGCTGGAAATATGGCGATTACAAAGATCCTGAATATCATGGAATCGGAAGGCAGAAATCCGGCATCGCACCTGAAGAATGCTTTGGAATATATCCAGAATCCGGATAAGACAGAAGAATGTGTACTGGTGGGCGGTATTAACTGCCTGCCGGATACGGCATTTGAGCAGATGGAAGAGACAAAGAATATATTTCATAAAACAGGTAAAAGGCAGGGCTATCATGTGATTATATCGTTTTCACCGGAGGAAAAAGTAACAGCAGAACAGGCAATGTATGTGCTGGAACACTTTGCAAAGGATGTGCTTGGTGATGATTATGAGGCTGTGTATGCAGTCCATACTGACAGGGAGCATATGCATGGGCATCTGATCTGGAACAGTGTCAGCATGACAATCGGTAAGAAGTATAATTCACCTAAAGGCAATTGGAGGAATCATCTTCAGCCTATTACAAATAAATATTGTGACGAGCTTGGACTTTCTATAATGCCGGCAGAGTACAGCAGAAATCCAAAGAATATCAGCAGGGACAAATGGGAAAAGGAAATGTCAATGAAAGAGATAATTCTCAGGGATGCAAAAATGTGTGCGTATGCAGCCGGAAATGTGGAGCATTTTAAATATCTGATGAAAAGACTTGGATATGTATTCAAGAAAGATGCGTGGATGGAAGTGCAGGCACCGGGATTCCGATATTATCATAGTCTGGCAAAGATGGATGAAATGTTTGCAGAGGATAGGCTTAGACATCATGTAGATATGCCTTGGATGGCAAAGCCTTACTTTTATTCGTCGGATATAAGAGGATTGCATAGGGCGAAACTATCACCATACCAGAAACGATTTTATGCAAAGCTATATAGGCTGAGAATTGTAGAGCAGAAACGATTTGTGGTTGGTGGAGCAAAGTATACGGAAGAATTGAAAAGGTTTCATCAGTTACAGGACGAATATCTGTTACTTGTGAATAATGACATCAAAGATATTGTGGAGCTTGTGAATTTCAGAAATAAGCAGGAAGAAAAAATCCGGCAGATTGAGGACAGACAGCATGAAATATACAGAGAAAGCTCAAGCCGGAAACGGAAGATTAAGACAGAAGCACAATATAAGGATTATCAGATGTGGCATGTGGAAGTGCAGGAAGAACTGGACGAGCTTAAGCAGGAAAAAAAGAAGATAAAGAGACGGATACAGCTTGCTGATGGCATTATGAAAGAGGATTTGTATACGGCTTATTATACAGTCTCGGAGGATGAAGAGATTGTTGGTGATAAGGAAATTGAGATACCGGGGATGGAGAAGGATATGCTGGTTGAGAGAACAACGAAAGCGGTTGTTGAGTCGGAGAGAGATGTTGTTGTAATGAATCAGCCTGCTAATAGCCATAATAATGGAAATGGACAAGAGGAGCAAATTAATGTTGCCGGTAAACAACAGATAGATTTAGAAAGAACAGAAATGTCAAAGGTTCACAATCTGTCTGATGAGAATGTGACAAGAATGGACGAAAGTATAACTGATGTAACAGGTAAAAGTGAATTTGTGGAACCTGAAGAAAAAGAGCCTATAGATAAAGTTGGCTGGATTGTCAGGAGAATATCAGAGTTTGGTGGTTATGAAAATGTCAGTGATTCTGATAAGGCTGATATATTTGGATTCGATATTGCTGATATTAGTGGAAGCATAAAGTTGTTTTCGGATGTGATGAAAAAACTTGTAATAAAGCTGGATGGGGATGAGCTTTATGAGGAGTTCCAGAGGATTTATGATGAAGCAATTAGCAGAGATGTTGATAAAGGTAAGGCGGAAGATAAAATATGGAATAGGGACAGAGAAAGGTGATTCCTCTGCATATCTCTGATTCACTTTATGCACCCGAATTATATAATGGAAACTAGGAAACAATCGCAAGAAGTTGCGATTGTTATTGATGATGTAGTGATTCTGTGATATCATATAAAAAAGTGGTACATGAAAACGGAGGTCAAAATGAAAGTATTGATAATGAATTGTAGTCCTGTAAGAAATGGAGCAACAGCAGAAATTGTTAATATAGTTACTGCTTGTCTGGAAAAGAAACATGATGTTAAAAACATATGTATTGATGATTATGATATAAAATATTGCAAAGGATGTAGAACTTGTCATAATACAGCAAAATGTGTTCAGAATGATGATGTTGATAGGATAATTGAGCAATATGAATGGGCCGATATTGTTATATCTGTCTCTCCGTCGTATTGGGCAGATGTACCAGGACAATTTAAATCTTTTATTGATAGATGCACTCCGTGGTGTAACACACATGAACCGCATGCCAAGATAAGTAGTGGTAAGAAGGGATATGTTATCGTATTAAGAACTGGACCGGGAATGAAGGAATGTGAGAGGATTATTGCAACCATAGAACATTTTTATGGACATATGGAAATAGAGTGTTGTGACAGGATGGGATTGTGCTCAGTGGAATATAAAGAAGATTTGGAATGTAAAAAAGAAGAGCTTGTGGAATTTTGTAGCAAGATAGATTAAATGAACTGATTAATGATGGTGGCAAGTGTTTTAGTAGGATTGGAGGAGTGACAGTGAAAATGAGTATTAGAGTAGCAATGTTGGAGGATGCACTACTAGTTGCGGAATTGGCAATTCAAATGTGGAAATCACATACTATTGAAGAATTGACACAGGAATTTTACGAATATATTAGTAAAGAGAATGGTACAATTTTTCTTGCTATGATAGATGGATGTGCGGTTGGATTTGCACAATGTGGATTAAGACGTGACTATGTAGAAGGTACAGATTCAAGTCCTGTGGGATATCTGGAGGGCATATTTGTGAAAGAAGAATATAGAAAAAGAGGAGTGGCAAGAGATATGTTAGAGGCATGCCAGAAGTGGGCAAAGGAGCAGGGCTGTGCAGAATTTGCCAGTGATTGTGAACTGGATAATGAAGATAGTCTGAAATTTCACATTAAAATGGGTTTTGTAGAAGCAAACAGAATTATTTGTTTTACAAAGAAATTGAAGGATTCTGTTATTGGTAGACAGGTAACCGTAACTGTTGACAGACCATTAGGTAGTTATAATCTAAATTATAAGGATATGGATTAATACACCAATCACAAAAGGAAGGATTAATACTAATGGAGGAATGGAAAAAGATACAGAAAACATATAAAATAAGAGAACTAATAGGCATAACTGGTATGATTATGTCTTTTGTAATAGGAGCAATTTGTGATTGGAAAGTTCTTGTTCAAAGTAATATTTTAATTCCGATTGATGACATAGAAGCATTTTCATTGACTATTATACAAATACAGGCAACAGTCGGAACTTTGATATTTACAATTATTGCATTGATCACAGGCAATATTTCTGATTCTTATATAGGAGTATCAATAAGTGATTTCTATTTGAACTTAAAACCATGGAAATTAACGCAAAAAGTACTTATTGTTGTTTCATTGGGATTGTGTTTGGCAGGCGTGATATTTCATTCTCTAGGATTATACAATATTGTTTTTTATTTATTTATAGCGACATTAATTGCAATATTAATATCAATACTAGAGATGTACTCTGCCTTTAAGGGAAGAAATAAACAAAATCAAGAAATAGAAGCATATGTCAATTATATGTTAGAAAGCAATATAGAGTATGAGAAAAAATTAATCATATATCAGGATTTTGTTTTGGATTGGAAAAAGGTGGTTGATTTACAGGATAAACAAAGTTATGAAAAGTTCCTTGAAATTTTTGAAAAGTGTATGTCAGTGTTATGGGCTTATAGAACTGATGAAGCTTTAGCGTCTATAGAACAACAATGTTATAGCATATCATATTGCCTTTTGGGATCGGAGAAAAAAGCGTTAAAGGAAAAAGGTCTTGAATTTGTGCAGGAAGTATATGACGTATTATGGAGTTTTATTTATAATTGTATTGCAGAAAAAAGACCACTGTTAAATCAATACAAAAGTGAGTTTCCTCTTTTTACAGAAATTTGTAGTGAACTGATACGAAGTATTGATGAAATGAATGTTGAAGAGGTAGAAAAGAGACTTAAGTTTGATAACTTAGCTGATTCGGTATTAAGAGCTGCGATATGGCTTAGATACAACAAAGACAACGAGGTTTATGATAAAGAGGACGAAACAAAATTTAAAAAATATGAATATAATTATCAAAGTGAAATCAGTGAATTAAATTCATTTGCAAAATACATAGGATATTATTTGGAAAAACAGAATAATAAAAATAATATAATTAATCAGCGTGTTTGGGCAAACGTATTAAATAGATGGAGTCTTTTTTCTACCTATAACATTCCAGAAGAAAGAGCAGAAGACTTTTTAAAGGCTAAAGTTAATACCTACTTTTGCTATTGCTATGGAATGATAGTAAATGGACAAGAAAACATTGTAAAGATGGGCTTATATCTTAGTGGAATGAGGAACACTGTTAGATTAGACAATAAATATCAGGCTTTATTATATCTGGTTGTTCATTGTTATATCTATTATTTAGCTGTAAGAGAAAGCGATGATTGTGTTCCAGCGGATATTAGACAATCGGCATTAAATATCTGGGATGACAAAGCTGTGAAGGGGGCTTTTTTAGACTTCCTTAATATGTTGTCAGAAAACTCAGAATGGTTGAATTTAGATATTCTTGATCAAATGTATGGGATAATAGATAGATTTGAGTTGTTTCCTCAATATGGAGCGGCAAAATCTATGATTATTGAGCCTGTAACATCAGATTTTTATTTGTTTTTTATTCTATTTATGTCTCACGAATTTTTCTTGCCAGAGTTACTGGAAAGGAATATTGATGATATGCGAGCATTCAGATATGTTTCGGAGAAAAATGAAGATAAAACAAAAGGAATGCTTGGTAAATTATTTAGAATGATATTTATAGGTAATAAGTCTGAGGAACAAATAGATAAAGAAGTTGATTTGATGTATGACGACCTTGAAAAAATGGTTAAGAAAAAACAAAAGGAAAGATACATCAGATTAGCAAAAGAAGCACAAGAGAACTATGAATCAAGAATAAATGAGGAAGAGATATGTGAAAAAATTAAAGATGATACCATTAAGAACATAAAAGAAAAATTTGCTCCAATCCTAATTGAGAGTGATGAAAAAAATGGAATCGTAGATGTTAATTTATTAAACTTAATTGATTATACTAGCTCAATGGGAACCAAAAACAGTACGAATGGATATTATTCACATATGGATGGAATGTTCTTGTTTGGTATTGCAAGATTTTTATATCAAAGGGGAGTTGTTGAATTTAAAAAGAGATTTGACGATTTTGCTGATGATAAAGAATTTATGGAATACTTAGCAGCAAATAATTTTCATTTACTTCTTGGATCACAATATATTTTGAAAAATAGGGATTATAGAATTAGTGCTGAGTACAAAAGATTTTTGGAAGATTATGAGACAATATACACAACTGTTTTGCAAGATGGTATCGCGTTGAGAAGGAATTCTATACAGGTGTGCTTGCATGATATTAATGTCTCAATCCATTCTCCAAGTATAAAAGAAGAAAATGTAGAATATGACAGGGAAACAGGAAAATATTACTATCCTATTTTGAATGGACTTCCGATAGATTTTGATGAAGATGAACTTAGAGAATTCCTCTATAATAATCGCAAAGTTATAAACGTAACTGCAAAAATATCTATACAAGTAAATGAAAAGCCATGTGGAACTGTTTTCACTGGTAGAAAAAGAGGATAATATTTGTTAGATGTAGAGGAGTTATAGTGATATTGGAGGCGGATATGGTGATAGAAAATGCTATAAAATATGTAAAACAGATATTTGCAGATGATTGTAGTGGGCATGACTATCATCATACTATGAGGGTTTATCGTTTGGCTATGCAGATTGCAGAGCAAGAAAATGCGGATATGTTGATTGTGCAGTTAGCAGCCTTATTACACGATGTAGATGATGTTAAGCTTTCACCGGAAACACACGATACTAAGAAAAATGCAGTTAGATTTATGAAAAATAGTGGCGTAGATGATAAAGTTATAGCTTCTGTGTGTAAGATTATAGATGAAGTTTCTTTTGCAGGAACGGATTCAGTTGTACCAAGCACATTAGAAGGAAAATGTGTACAGGATGCGGACAGACTTGATGCTATAGGAGCTATTGGAATTGCAAGGACATTCGCATATGGTGGTAGTAAAGGAAGAAGAATACATGATCCGGATATAAAACCTATGACTAATATGAATAAGGCAGATTATAATCAGAACCATAATTCTACAAGTATTAATCACTTTTATGAAAAACTCCTGCTGCTTAAAGATATGATGAATACTGAAACTGCAAAGAAAATGGCTATGCATAGACAAGCTGTTATGAAGGAGTATCTTGTAGAGTTTATGGCAGAATGGGAAGGAGAAAAGTGATATGTTGGAAGTTAAATTTTATGATACGGTAGATGATTCACTATTGAAATTTGCAGTAATTATTTCGCAGAGCAATGGCAAATGGGTGTTTTGCAAACATAAGGAACGAGATACCTATGAGGCTCCGGGAGGTCATCGTGAAGTTGGAGAAGATATTTTGGAAACTGCTAAGAGAGAACTTCAGGAAGAAACAGGTG
>ERZ857785.3920-NODE-3920-length-10218-cov-3.020860_pt1 | contig 10218 bp, 10 predicted proteins | sample MGYA00519763_ERZ857785 | MGnify/ENA primary metagenome ERZ857785 (study PRJEB31778, sample SAMEA3449365) | human gut metagenome | biome: human gut; feature: human-associated habitat; material: faeces | place: United Kingdom | collected 2010/2012 ... | reverse complement strand
GTAATTGTGGCAAATGACGCCTCAGATAATACCAAAAAGAAATTTTACGATATGTGTAGTTTCTATGAAGTGCCTGTTGTAAGCTATGCAGCAAAAGAAGAGCTTGGGCATGCGATAGGAAAGGATTACCGCGCGGTAGCAGCAATTAATGATGCAGGTCTGGCCGGGGCAGTTATTAAGAATATTAACCAGGAGGTAGTAGATATATGGCAAAGATGAAAATTCATGAGATTTCAAAAAGTTTAAAGGCGCAGGGAACTGATATTAAAAGCACTGACCTTATTAAACTTTTGAATGATAACGGTTTTGAGGCAAAGAGTCCTAACAGCAGTATTGAAGACGCTGCTATAGCATTTCTTTTGCGTAAATTTGCTAATCCGGCTGCGGGTGCAGCTAAAGCAGATACCGCTAAAAAGGAAGAAAAAAAGGTTGCTAAGAAAGCTCCAAAGGCTGAACCGGAAAGCATTCAGGCAGCAAGCATTAAACCGGAAAGCACCAAAGAGGAGCATAAGGAGCCTGAAACTAAGGCTGTCGTTAAGGATACTACTCCTGAAAAAACTGATAACAAACAACAGAATGTACAGCCTGAAAAGAAAAAGCCTTCGGATAAAAAGCAGAATTACAATACTCAGGGAGGCTATACAAGCGCCGGTAATTATTCAAGTGACAGACGAAACACCCGTGACGGGGGCAAGAGGGATAATAACCGTCAGAGAGATAACGGCAATAATAACCGTTCGCGGGATAACAATAACCGGGGATACGGAAGAAATAATAACTTTGGTGGTCAGAGAGCAGGTCAGAATCAGGGTCAGAGAAATGACAGAGGCCAAGGCACAGGACAGCGTCAGGGTGGTAATGACCGCAGACAGTCTGGTAATGACAGCCAGAAGGTATTTGAAAGGTTTAAGAAGAGCCAGTCAGGTTTTGACAGCATAAAGCAAGAGCAGAAGCCGGGAAGAAGCCAGAGAGCAGGGAAAGATAATCAGAAAAAAGATAAGAAATACGGCAGAGATAAGGGAATGTTTGATGAAGATGAGAAGCTTATCGGAAGAAAGGATTCTCAGAACAGGAAAAAAGACCCTCATCGTAAAGGCGCATTTATTAAGCCTGAGCCGGTTAAGAAGGAAGAACCTGAAGATACAATTCGTACAATAATTCTTCCTGAGAAGCTTACTCTCAGAGACCTTGGAGACAAATTAAAGGTTGCTCCGGCGCAGATTGTTAAGAAGCTGTTTCTTAAAGGTCAGATGGTATCGATTAATCAGGAGATATCATTTGATGAAGCAGAAGAGATAGCGCTTGAATATAACTGTATTGCAGAGCTGGAGGAAAAGGTTGATGTAATAGCTGAACTCCTTAAAGAAAATAAAGAAGATGAGTCAAAGCTTGTTAAGAGACCTCCTGTAGTATGTGTAATGGGTCACGTAGATCATGGTAAGACGTCTCTTCTTGATGCAATAAGGAATACTAATGTAATTGCAAGAGAAGCAGGTGGTATAACCCAGCATATCGGTGCTTACATGGTATCATGTAATGGAGAGATGATAACATTTCTTGATACTCCGGGACATGAAGCGTTTACTTCAATGCGTATGCGCGGCGCCAAGTCAACTGATATTGCAATACTTGTCGTAGCGGCGGATGATGGCGTAATGCCTCAGACAATAGAAGCTATTAACCATGCTAAAGCTGCTCAGGTTGAGATTATCGTTGCTGTTAATAAGATAGATAAGCCGGGCGCTAATGTTGAGAGAGTTAAGCAGGAGCTTGTTGAATATGAACTTGTCTCAGAAGACTGGGGCGGTAATACTATATTTGTTCCTGTATCGGCAAAGACCGGCGAAGGCATAGATACTCTTCTTGAGATGATTCTTCTTACGGCAGAAATGAATGAGCTTAAAGCAGACCCTGACAGAAATGCAAGAGGTATTGTAATTGAAGCGCGTCTTGACAAAGGAAGAGGACCTGTTGCAACAATTCTTGTACAGAAGGGTACTCTAAAAGTCGGAGACCATATAGTTATAGGTTCATCACACGGTAAAGTCCGCGCAATGATGGATGACAAGGGAAGAAGAGTAAAGGAGGCAGCTCCTTCAACTCCTGTAGAGATACTGGGACTTAATGAGGTTCCTGATGCCGGTGAAGTATTTATAACGACAGAAAATGAAAAAGAAGCAAGAACAATTGTAGATGCATATGTAAGCCAGAGTAAGGCAAAACTTATAGAAGATACCAAATCAGTTATGTCGCTTGACGGACTGTTTGACCAGATTCAGGCAGGTAATATTAAAGAGCTTAATATAATTGTTAAAGCTGATGTACAGGGTTCGGTAGAAGCAGTAAAGCAGAGTCTTCTTAAGCTTTCCAATGAAGAAGTTGCGATAAGAATTATTCATGGCGGAGTCGGCGCTATTAATGAATCTGACGTATCGCTTGCCATTGCATCAAGTGCGATTATAATCGGATTTAATGTAAGACCTGATAATATGGCAAAGTCAACTGCTGACAGGGAAAAAGTTGACCTTAGGCTTTACAAGGTTATATATGATGCAATTAATGATATAGAATCTGCCATGAAGGGAATGCTTGATCCGATTTACGAAGAAAAGGTTATCGGCCATGCGGAAGTAAGGCAGACATTTAAGGCTTCAGGTCTTGGTACTATTGCAGGTTCTTATGTGCTTGACGGTAAGATTGAGAGAAACTGCAAAGCCAGAATAAGCCGGGGTGACGAGCAGATATTTGAAGGCAGCCTTGCGTCTCTTAAGAGGTTTAAGGATGATGTTAAGGAAGTTGCCGCAGGATATGAATGCGGTCTTGTGTTTGAAGGCTTTAACGATATACAGGTTGAAGACAGAGTTGAGCTGTATGTGATGGTTGAAGTACCTAGATAGAACTAATTTACACAGCAAGGGGCTGCATGATTTACAGCCCCTTGTTTGTTACTATTTACGGAACCGCCACGACTCATTCGCATTCGTCGCCTTGACAGGCTCCAGTTTCGTGAATAGTAACCTTGTTAAAAAAAACATCGGAGGTATGTGGGATGCATAATAAAAGTCCTAAAAAAGCCATTAAAGAAACAAGAATAAATGAAGCTGTGCAAAGAGAAGTGAGCAGGGTCATCAGAGAAGAAGTTAAAGACCCGAGAATCCCTCTTATGACGTCAGTGACCCGTGCAGAGGTTACAGGTGATTTGAGGTATGCGAGCGTGTATATAAGTATATACGGCGATGATGCACAGAAATCAGAGGCGATGAAAGCGTTATCAAAAGCAACGCCATTTATAAGAAGCAAAGTTGCGGGCGGGCTGAATTTAAGATATACGCCTGAAATAAAATTTATTCTTGATGACGCTATAGAATACGGCGTTAATATGATAAGTAAAATTAATGAGATTATGAAGGAAGAAAATCATGAAGAATCTAATAGTGAGTCAAAAGAAGACAATCAACCAGAACAAGAAACGCAACAAGTAGCAACAAATCTTGCAACAGAGATTGTAACACAAAACCCTATAAATGAAAGTCATAATGTTGAATGCAATGGAGTAAAAATAAAAAACGAAACAGAATTTGAAATAAATGATTCAATATTAAATACGAAACTTAACATAAATAAAAATAATATTATAATTTTCCATACGCATACATGTGAGAGTTATACACCAACAGAACAATACAATTATGAGCAAACAGGTAATTATAGGACGACAGACCTGAATTATTCAGTTGCAAGAGTTGGAGATGAATTGGCTAATTATTTAATAGGGTATGGATTTAGTGTGGTACATGATAAAACTTATCATGATTATCCGGCATATACAGGCTCATATACAAGGTCAAAGAAAACAGTTGAAGGAATATTGCAGTCAAATCCAACAGATATAATAATAGACTTACATAGAGATGCAATTGGAAGTAAAAGCAATTATGACCCAAGTGTAAAAATTGGAGATGATGTAGCAGCACAGTTAATGTTTGTTATAGGAACAAATGGTGGTGGATTATATCATCCTAATTGGGGTTCTAACTTGAAATTTGCAATTGAATTTCAAGCAAAAGCAAATGAGATGTATCCAGGATTATTTAAAACAATGATTGTAAGAAATTCTAGATATAATCAAAATTTAGGAAAAGCAGCTTGCATAATTGAAGTTGGGTCAACAGGAAATACACTTGAACAATGTATAAATAGTATGAAATATCTTTCGAAAGTATTTGAAGAATATAGAGAACAAAAGCGGATACTAATAACATTGACACCTATTAGAACATTTTAAAGTCCGCGTCTTTGTTCGAGCGCGAAATTTGCTTTGCAAATTTCTGTGCATTGTTATTTTTATATTATAGGAAATTCGAAGAATTTTCCTATAATATAAAATAAAGGAACCATAGAATAAATTAATTGGTCCCTTTATTTTGATAATATGCACATTCAGAATTTGTACATAAATTTGAAAAAGAAATAATATCATAAGAACATTTTCCATCAATTTGATAAATACAATTTAAAGAACAATTGATATTAGTCAAAGATATCACCTCTTAATAAATATTATGTACAATTTTTTTTATAATATTCACAAAAGTTTTTAACACTACAGTTTTCACATAGTGGCTTACGTGAATCGCAAGTTTTTCTGCCATGCCATATAAAAAGATGATTAATGTCTTTTAAAGAATCTTTTGGAAATATTTTTAATAAATCTTGCTCGATTTTTTCTGGGCCTTTTTCATGTGAAAGACCAATTCTATTAGAAACTCTTTTTACATGAGTATCTACTGCAATTCCATTCGCAATCCCAAAAGCTTCTAATAAAATTACATTAGCACTTTTTCTGCCAACACCAGCTAAAGTTAAAAGTTCATCCATTGTTTTTGGAACTTCACCATTAAATTTTTCCAGCACTTGTTTTGCACATAATTTTATGTTTTTTGCTTTATTTCTATAAAAACCACATGGATGTATAACTTCTTCAAGTTCTTTGATATCAATATCTGCAAAATTTTTTATTGTCGGACACCTTTTAAATAATTCAGGTGTTGTTTTGTTAACTCTTTCATCAGTACATTGTGCTGATAACATGACGGCTACAACAATCTGAAATGGTGTTTCAAAGTCTAAACTGCAAGTTGCATCTGGATAAGCTTCTTTTAGTATTTTTATAAAATTTGTTATATCATTCTTTTTCATTATTTTCACCATTTAAAAGTAAATCTATTATTTTTGGATAAATTGTATTTGCATTATTTTTCCAGCCGTCAGAGATTTGCTTTGCTCTTTCTCTTGAACCAGCAAAAGTTGAAATTTCAAATATGGTTTCATTTTTTTCAATTACTTTACATTTTACTGTGTAATTATTTTCGTCTTTTGGTATGTATTCAGTTACAATAGAAGATTCTTCTGCGATATTAGAAACTTCAGTTTTGAAGATATTATCAGCTTTTAGCTTTAATATGCCAGGTAATAATGATTTTGTAAGTGATAATGAGTTTTGACCATCTGATGTGATTTTAATAAATGTATCATCTTCTTTTGTAAAAGAACCAACTAAATTTGTATCTATTAAGTCAGTTAATAATTCTTGAAAATAAAAATAGTTGATATTATTAGCAGATGACACTATTTTGTATAAGTTGTCACTTTTAATTCCATCTGGAAGTTTATTTAATAAGTATAAAATCAATACTTTATTTTCAGCTAAGTCTGCAATAGATTTTTCCATAATGAGCCTCCTTGCTTAAAATTTCTAAGGATATTATATCACGGAAAGGAGTATTAGTAAAGAAAAAAATTTTTTGAAAAATATTGAGTATATACAACCATGTAATATTGTAACCAAAGGTACTATCGGTAATTAACAGTCTCTTGTGTGTACTAAGGAAAATTGTGTCAAAAAAAGTCGAATTGAATAAAATATAATAGCCTAATTTGAATGCAAAGAGGTGATAATATGCATGAAATAAAAAAAGGCGATATAGTTAGTAGAAATTCGTATGGAAATGACATAATTTTTAGTGTTGTAAGAATAATGAAAAATGAGACAAGAATAGCTCTACTAAAGGGGATTGATGTTAGGATTGAGGCAGATGCACCTTTAACCGACCTTCAAATAGTCAGTAGAGAAGAACAAATAAAAAGAGAAAAAGAATTAGAACAAAGAATATTAACTATGATAGAAAAAGAAAAGAAATCAAAAGATAATAGAAGAAAAGAAATTATTCATACAGGCAGAATATTACATTTGGATGGTGATAGAAAATATAGCGAAAAATCAAAAATGTATTATAGAAAAATGGGATTAAATGCAGTAGTAAGAAATGTTCCGGAATACAAACAATCTCTAGTAATAAACAAATTATTAATGATATATAATCCAGATATTTTAGTAATAACTGGCCATGACCGGAATGATAAAAAATGGAACAAGATATAGAGATATATATAACTACAGAAACTCAAAGCATTTTATCCAAACAGTAAAAAAGGCAAGAAAATGTGATGAAAAACATGGAGACAATTTAGTGATATTTGCAGGAGCATGCCAAAGTTATTTCGAAGCAATAATGGATGCAGGAGCAAATTTTGCGTCATCACCAGCACGAATATTGATAGACTTTTTAGATCCATTAATAGTAGCAAAAAATGTAGCAATTACTGATAAAAATAGATATGTAACAATAGATGATTTTGTAGATGAGTTAAGAGATGGAAAAAAGGGGGTAAATGGCTTTGGAGCAATAGGAAAACGAAATGTAATAATTTTGTAACAAAAATGTAATACAAATGTAATAAAAGAAAATAAAATGAATGAATGCCTTGAAACAAGCAGAATACATCAAGTCGACAATAAAATATTTACTTTGACAAAATTGCCTACAAATGTTATATTTGTAACATCATGAGCAAAGTAGGTGATTTAATGATTTGTAGAAATGATATTTCAACTTTAAAATCAGACATTAATGACAAAATTGGCCAAAAAATAATAGTAAAAGGTTCACTAGGAAGAAGCAAGGAATTTGCCAAAGAAGGTACGATAGAAAAAGCATATTCTAATCTATTTGTAGTAAAATATGAAGAAAATGATAGAACAGCATCATATACTTATACAGATTTACTTACAAGAACTGTAGAGGTAGATGTATTTGATGGTGAAGATTATAGCCCATTATTACCGCCATCAGCAACAGAAATAAAAAGAAGAAAATTAAAAGAGCAGCTAATATAGTTGTTCTTTTTTAGTATTTTGGTATTGAAAAAAAGTGACTAATGTTATATATTTAATAGGAAAGGTGGTGTTAATATGACAATAAGAGAGGCATTAACAAAAGGAATGATAATATTAAAAAACAACAATGTAGAAACTCCTAAGCTAAAAGCTAGGTTATTGCTACAATATATATTAAAAAAGCCAAGACAATATTTAATAGTTTATGATAATAAAGAAATAGATAAAAAAGAACAATGGGAGTATTTTGTTAATATAGAAAAGCTAACAAATGGAGTACCATTACAACATATAACACATACACAAGAATTTATGAAAATGGACTTTTTTGTAAATGAAAATGTATTAATACCACGTCCAGATACAGAGATATTGGTAGAAGAGGTAATAAAGATAGCAAAAAAAATAGAAAAACCACGAATTTTGGATTTATGCACAGGAAGTGGAGCAATTGCAATATCTATAGCCAAAAATATACCAACAGCAGAAGTATATGCAATAGATATAAGCGAAAAAGCACTAGAAGTTGCAAAGAAGAATGCTAATAGATTAGATACTAATGTTAAATTTGTAAAATCAAATCTATTTAGCAATATAGGAAAAGTTAAATTTGATATAATTGTATCAAATCCACCATATATAAAAAAGGAAGATATAAAATTATTAAGTGAAGAAGTAAAAAATGAACCTATAATAGCATTAGACGGTGGATATGATGGCTTGGATTTTTATAGAAAAATTTCAAGTCAAGCAATAGATTATTTAAAATTCGGAAGCTATTTATGTTTTGAAATAGGTTATGACCAAAAAGAAGATGTTACAGAAATTATAAAAGATACCAAAAGATATAATGATATATATAGTAAAAAAGATTTATATGGAAATGATAGAATAATAATATCTAAAGTTAATTAAAGAGAGGTGAACTTATGTCATTTTCGTCAGAATTAAAAGAAGAAATAAGTAAAATAGAGAACTTAGCAAATAAAGAAGCTGTTAAATATGAATTAATTGGATATTTAACAAGTAGTAATATTACACATGAGAAAAATAAAATAAAATTTAGTACAGAAAACGAATACAATATTAACAGACTTTCAAGACTTCTAAGTAATATCGGAATAAATGATTATAATATTTTAATGCAAGGAAATTTATTTGTAATAACAGTAGACGAAAAGTATTTAAAAGAAATCGATAAAACAGAAGAACTAAATTTAGAACAAATAAAATGGATAATAAGAGGCACATATTTAGGCTCTGGCTCAATAAATAATCCAGAGAAAAAATATCATTTAGAAATAGGAATTAGAGATAAAAAAGAAGCAGGAAAAATAAAAGATGATTTAATCAAATATAATATTAAAAGCAATATTATTAAAAAAAACAATCAATATTCGATTTATATAAAAGATGGAGAAGAAATTTCAAAATTTTTAGCACTACTTGGAGCCAACAAAGCAGTATTAAAGTTTGAAGAAATAAGAGTTCAAAGGGAAATGAACAATAAAATAAATAGAATAGTAAATTGTGAAACTGCAAATTTGAACAAAACAATAAATGCTTCAATAGAGCAAATTGAGGCAATAAAAAAATTGAAAGAAAATAAAATATTTGATAAAATGGATGAGCCATTAAAAGAAATTGCAGAATTAAGGCTAAAGAATCCAAATGCTAGTTTAGTAGAATTAGGAAAAATGCTTAAGGACCCTGTGGGAAAATCAGGAGTTAATTATAGATTAAAAAAGATAATGGAGATTGCCAATGAACAATAATGAAGTAGGAGTATATGTACATATTCCATTTTGCAAGCATAAATGTGATTATTGTGATTTTATTTCATATTGCAATAAAGATGATTTGATAGAAAAGTATATAAAGGTACTTATAAAAGAAATAAAGTCTCAAAATATAAAACCATGGATTACTACAATTTATATAGGAGGAGGAACACCATCATATATTGATAGTAAGTATATAAAGCAAATTTTACAAGAAATTAAAAAGAAAAATATAACTAAAAATACAGAGATAACAATAGAAGTTAACCCGGGAACAGTTACAAAAGAAAAGTTAGAAGATTACAAGGAATGTGGAATAAATAGATTAAGTATAGGGTTACAAGTAACACAGGATAAAATCTTAAAAGACATAGGAAGAATACATAATTATGAACAATTTTTAGAAACATATGAAGCAGCAAGAGATGTAGGATTTAGAAATATAAATGTTGATTTGATGCTAGGGTTGCCCAATCAAAGAATAAAAGATTTAAAAGATAGTTTAGATCAAATAATAAAACTACATCCAGAACATATATCTGTATATTCACTTATTGTGGAAGAAGGAACACCTATTGCAAATAAAATTCAAAGTGGGAAGCTAAAACTTCCAAGTGATGAAACAGAAAGAAATATGTATTGGTATGTAAAAAACACATTAGAACTAAATGGTTATGTGCATTACGAAATATCAAATTTTTCTAAAAAGGGGTTTGAATCAAGGCATAATATGAATTGCTGGAAACAAAAACAGTATTTTGGGTTTGGAGTTGCAGCACATTCATATCGTGATATAACACGATATTCTAATACAGAAAATATAGAAGAATACATAAAAAATATTGAAAGTGATAAGCTTGAAAAAAATAGGATTATTCACGAGATTCAAAAAGAGTTTGATATGGAAAAAGAATATATGCTATTAGGACTACGCAAGATAGAAGGCGTAAAGATTAATGATTTTAAATCAAAATTTGTAAAGAACCCAATTTATTTGTTTAGAAATGAATTGAAAAGATTATCTGATGAAAAACTTATTACAGTAGATTCAAATACGATTAGACTTACTTCAAAAGGAATCAATTTGGCAAATTTGGTATGGGAAGAATTTATTTGAAATGAATGTTATGTGCAAAATGAAATTTTATAGGTTTAAAATAGATATGTCACAAGAAGATTGAAAATAAAATATTGAAAAGA
>ERZ857785.3919-NODE-3919-length-10219-cov-8.560311_pt1 | contig 10219 bp, 10 predicted proteins | sample MGYA00519763_ERZ857785 | MGnify/ENA primary metagenome ERZ857785 (study PRJEB31778, sample SAMEA3449365) | human gut metagenome | biome: human gut; feature: human-associated habitat; material: faeces | place: United Kingdom | collected 2010/2012 ... | reverse complement strand
CGTTCGTATAAAGCTCCATAACCTCATTCCTTTCACTTCTAAAATGGGCTCCATGCAGACATGGAGCATTCCCCTTTCTGATGCGCGCGGCCGCGGCCGCGGCGGATGCTTTTGTCCACCTTAATCCTTTCGCGCGCCGATGTCAAGCTTGGGCGCTGCGCGGTCATTTTTTGCCGTCTACTTGCAACATTCTTGTTTCTGGTATACAATAACGGTATCTTCCATGACTTTTTCTGCAAATCCGGACAAGGAGTCGAACCGATGCTTCAACTTGCAGTGTGTGATGATGAGGCCGTCTGCCTGAGGCAGACCGTGGATATCCTGCGCGCGGCGCTGGGGGACACGCCGCATCAGCTCAAAACATTTGAAAATGCACCCGCCATGCTGGCTATGCTTGCCGAGGACGGCTACCGGCCGGACATCGCCGTGCTGGACATCTGCATGGGCGACATGGACGGCATCACCCTTGCCAAGCAGATCAACCGCCTCGCGCCCGCCTGCCGCGTGATTTTCCTGTCGAGCTATGCGGGCTATCTCATGGATGCGTATGAGGCCGAGCACATCTATTACGTGCTCAAGTCGGATGAGGCGGCGCGCCTGCCGGTCGCGCTGCGCAAGGCGCTGGGCGCGCTCTCGTCGGAAAAGGCGCTCATTGTCCGGCGCGGCGGCAGCTATCAGCGCGTCGGGCTCGACACGGTGCTGTATCTTGAGCGCTCGCTGCACAAGATGTTCGTGCACACCACCGACGGCGATCTTGAGACAACGCAGAGCCCGCAGGCTCTGCTTGCGGGCGATGTTGCGGCGGAGTTCATCCGCTGCCACCAGAGCTTCTGGGTCAACAGCCGGGCGATCGCCGGCATGGAGCGCGAGACCTTCTGCCTGAGCGACGGCACGCGCGTGCCCATCAGCCGCTCGTATCGCAAGGATGCGCGCGAGGCGTTTTTCCGGCTGCTGGCCGGACGCACCGCGCGGCTGGATGTACCGGAGGGCGCGGCCGATGGCGTATAACGGTTTCTGGGCGGACTTTTTGTTCAACACCGGCGTCGTGGCGGCGTGGTGCGTGTTTTTGTGGCGCGTGCTCGACGGGCCGCGCTTTTCGTGGTGGGGCACGGCGCTGCTCACGCTCGTGATCGATGCCGCCTACCTGCTGCCGGTGCTGCTGCTGACGACGGCGGGCAGCGCGCTGCGCCTGCTGCTGTATCCGACGGGGGCGCTGGCGCTGGCGTTTCTGCTCTTTTACGGCAAGCCGGGGCGAAAGCTGCTCGCGGTCGCGGCGGAGCTGACTGCGTCGGTGCTGGTGGAGATGCTGTTTTCCGCCGCCACCATGCGCGCGGCGGACTTTCAGATGGACGCGCACTATTCCGTCTGGGCAGACCCGCACGCGGTGCTCTACGGCGGGGTGTTCCTGCTGTTTCTGGCGCTGGTGCTGCTGGTGGTCAGCCTGCCGTTTCTGCGCGCGTGGAATAACCTCTCCGGCCGGCAGCTGCTGGTTTTTTCCGCCTTTCCGGTCACGCAGATCCTCTGCTCCGCCGCCATTCAGGCGCTCATCTTCTATCCGCCGCGGTATGAGTACACGTCGGTGCTACTGGTCGTGACGGCGCTGTTTCTGGTGTCCGACTCGCTGCTCTTTCGCACCATGGTGCGCACCGAGCAGCGCGTGCAGCTCGAGGTGGAAAACGAGCTGCTGGAGTCGCAGCTCGATGCGCAGCTCGCGCACTACGGCGATCTCACCGCGCAGTACGAGCAGATCCGCGCCATGCGCCATGACATCTCGCACCATCTGAACACCATCAATGCGCTTTTGCAGGCGGGCAACCTGCAGGCCGCCTCGGAGTATTCCGAGCAGCTGCTGCCGGCGCAGACGTACAGCTCCCGCCTCGGCGCCTGCCGCAACCCGGTCGTGGACGCGTTTTTGTATACGCGCGTGCAGGATGCGCAGGCAAAGGGTATCCCCGTGCAGGCGGATGTGTCGCTGCCGGTGGAGCTGCCGGTGTCGAACACCGACCTCATCGTCGCCTTCGGCAACCTGCTCGACAATGCGCTCGAAGCCTGCAGCGGCATTCCGGATGCGGCGATCACGCTGCGCGCGCACATGGATAAGGGCTATCTCGTCATTCAGGAGTCCAACCCCGTCCGCGCCCGGCAGCCGCAGGGCAAAAAGCCCCGGCGCATCCCGGAGCTGGAGCGCGGGGTGGGCTTTCGCGTGCTGGGCAGCCTCGCCGCGAAGTACGACGGCAGCTTCCGGCATGCGTGCGAAAACGATACCTACACCGTCACGCTCTCGCTGCGCGCCGGATAAGGAGGGAACAACGCTTTGACATACAACGGCTATGTCGCCGACCTGTTTTTCAACGCCTGCGCGATCGCGATGTGGGCGGCCTTTTTGTGGCGCGTGCTCGACGGGCCGCGCTTTCGCGTCTGGGTGACGGTGCTGCTCGCCGCGCTCATCGGCGCGGCGTACATGGCGGCGACGCTGCTGCTGACCACGGTGGGGCAGCTGCGCGCGCTGATGTTCCCGCTGTGCTCGCTGGCGATGGCGTTTTTGCTCTTTCGCGGCAGGCCGGGGCGAAAGCTGCTCGCGGTCGCGGCGGAGCTTGCGGGCTCGCTGCTCATGGAGATGATGTTCACGCCGCTGATGATCGACCTGCAGTCAAACGACGACATCTCCGTCTGGGCAGACCCGCGCGCGGTCATCTACGGCGTGACGTTTCTGCCGGTGCTGGGGCTCGGGCTGATGCTCATCAGCCTCATCTTCACGCGCTCGAAAAACAACCTCTCCGGCCGGCAGCTGCTGGTCTTTTCCGCGTTTCCGATCACGCAGATGGTCTGCGAGGCGTCGCTCGTGACGCTCATGTTCACGCCGCCGCGGTATGAGTATATCCCCATGCAGCTGATCATGTCGGTGCTGTTTCTGGTGTCCGATATCCTGCTCTACCGCACCATGGTGCGCACCGAGCAGCGCGTGCAGCTCGAGGTGGAAAATGCGCTGCTGGAGTCGCAGCTCGACGCGCAGCTTGCGCACTACCGCGACCTCACCGCGCAGTACGAGCAGATCCGCGCCATGCGCCACGACATTTCGCACCATCTGAACACCATCCATGCGCTTTTGCAGGCGGGCAACCTGCAGGCTGCCTCGGAGTATTCCGAGCAGCTGCTGCCGGCGCAGACGTACAGCTCCCGCCTCGGCGCCTGCCGCAACCCGGTCGTGGACGCGTTTTTGTATACGCGCGTGCAGGATGCGCAGGCAAAGGGTATCCCCGTGCAGGCGGATGTGTCGCTGCCGGTGGAGCTGCCGGTGTCGAACACCGACCTCATCGTCGCCTTCGGCAACCTGCTCGACAATGCGCTTGAAGCCTGTGCCGGCATCCCGGACGCGCAGATCACGCTGCGCGCGCACATGGACAAGGGCTACGTGGTCATTCAGGAGTCGAACCCCGTCCGCCCCCGGCAGCAGCAGGGCAAAAAGCCCCGGCGCATCCCGGAGCTGGAGCGCGGCGTGGGCTTTCGCGTGCTCAGCGGCCTCGCTGAGAAGTACGACGGCAGCTTCCGGCACACGTGCGAAAACGATACCTACACCGTTACGCTCCTGCTCCGTGCGGTCGCTGCGGGCATACCTGCCGTACCCGCGCACGTGTAATTGCAGATATGGATCCGAAAAGGCTCCGGCTTCGGCCGGAGTCCTTTTTGTTTGTCGGGGCTCCCGCGGCATTTCGCCGCCGGAGCCCTTTTGTTTTGGCGCGCAAAAATGTGTTATTTCTGCGCGGAAATATGCCGATTGTGCAGAGCGCATGTAAATTCGCGGCCGAAATGCTATATTTCTCCCATGAAGGAACGGAGCGCGCGGCGCGCTGCTCCGCGAGAGGGAGAGAGATCACAAGTGGCCGAAGTATTGAATATATGTATCGTGGACCCCAGCACGATCTGGCGGCACACGGCGAGAGAGATCCTCTGCCGGGAGCTGGACGCCAATGGGGTGCGCGCGTGTGTGGATGAATTCTACGCGCCGGAGTCGATGACGTCCGACGGCGGATGTGCGTACTACGACGTTGTGCTGGCGGATATTTCCGACCGGCAGACGCGGGAGCAGTATTTGCGCTTTTTCCGGGACCTGCGCCTCACGAGCCCGCAGACGAAGCTGATCTTCCTGTCGGCAGATCCGCTGGCAGCGCTGGACGTGTTCGAGTGTGATCCGGATTACTTTGTCTGCAAGCTCGAGATGGAGACGCGCCTGAGCGCCGCCCTGCGCTTTGTGCTGCGTCCGTGCGGCGGGGAGCTTGGGCCCTGCCTGATCGTGGGCTCGCGCGCGACGCGTCATGTGCTGTCCATGCGCGAGATCCTGTACTGCGAGCACGCGCAGCGCCAGACGAAGATCGTCATGACGACGCGCACCGTGACGTGCTCGGAAAAGCTCAACGAGATCTATGGGCGGCTCGATCCCGCGGACTTTGTGCAGACGCACTGCAGCTTTCTGGTCAATCTCAGCTATGTCAAGGAGCTGCGGCGGTCGTGCGTCGTGCTGCGCAACGGCGTGACCGTCCCGCTCAGTCGCGCCAACTATGCCCGCGTCCGCCAGGCGCTGGCGCAGCACCTTTCGCACGCGCTCGGGGGCGAGCGGCCGCTTTTTACGCTGTCCACGCGCTGACGCCGCCGCGGCGGATCTTGCCCGGAGATTTGTGCGGCCGCTCTTTTGCGAGGAGCGGCTTTGTGATTGCAAAAAGAAACACTTTTTTGGCAGCGGGCACGGCCTGACTGCAGCGCACGCGTTGTCCGCCATAGGTGGGCAGCGCGTGTGTTTGCAGCGAGAAGTATTTTCTCCGCCGCATATGCTGGGGTTGAAATGTTCCGCCTGTGATCTGTCAACGGTGGAGAACAGAAACAAAACGGTTACAAGAAATGGCGCTTATCTCACGCATGATAGTTAATGATGGCGAAAAAGTGGATAAAAGTGCAGATGTGCCCACAAAGCGCATAGAAAATGGTAGCATCGACTGTGGATTGTTGGGGAATTTCCGGTTTTTTGTCGACATTCCCGAAAGGATAAGGAGCGCAGACGCATGGCAAAACTGAAGGTAAAAACGACGCAAGAGCAGACCGTGGAGATCCGCGCCAGTCTCTCCCTGAGTGAGACATTTTTAGAGGCCGAGGCAAACGCGATTGCCTCCGGACGTTTTTCATGTTTTTTGCGGCTGAAAATGCGCCGCCGCCGCTCCGCATTGTATGTGGCGCCGGCCGGCCTGACACTGGATGCGTATCTGGCAAACGGGCTGACCCGCACGGCGTTTCTCAAAATCATCACGCAAACGGCCGCAGCGATCCGCGCGGCGGAGCGCGCGCATTTCAATCTTGCCAATCTGGAACTGGATACACGCTACACGCTGGTCAATGCGCTCAGCGGGCAGCTCTATTTTCTGTATCAGCCGATCCGAAGCAGCCGGCAGCAGAACCGCAATGGGTTTTTGCGCGAGGTGTGCAGCAGGAGCACGTTCCCGACGGAGGCGGACATGGACTTCCTGCGCACGTTTGAAGAGCTGGTCTCGCGTCCGCGGACGGTCACGACGCAGGAGCTGGAGGCCTATGTGCGCAGCTACAGCGGCAAGCGGGAGTCGGCTGATCCGGTGCAGACGGGCAGCGGCGTCTCCGTGCCGTTTGTCGTGCCGCCGTTTCAGAGTCCTGCGCCGATCCCGCCGTGGGAGATGGCCGATGCGCCTGCACAGACACCGCCGTGCCCGCAGCGTGGTACGCTGCCATTTCGGCAGCCTGATGGGATGCAGCCCGGCACGCAGCCGCTACGTCCGGAGGAGTGCGGACAGGTTGCGGAGCTGCTTTGCCGCAGAACCGGCGTGCGTACACAGATCGCGCAGCAGGTGTTCCGTATCGGGAAATCCTGCACCGCGGCGGATCTTTGCGTCGATGACAACCCGACAGTCAGCCGCCGCCATGCGGAGATCCGGGTGCGCGACGGCGCCTGCTTTCTCGTCGACCAGAACTCCACCAATCACACCTATGTGAACGGCGAAGAGCTTGTGCCGCAGACGGAGTGCTTGCTCACGGAAGGCTGTGTGATCCGTTTTGCAGACGAAGAATTCATTTATCAGATACGGCGAGGGTGAACAACATGAGAGTGATCGCAGCGGCAGAAACGGATGCCGGTATTTGCAAACCGATCAATCAGGACGGCTATTGCATTAAGATCGCACAGACGCCGACCGGACAGGTTGCGCTGGCGGCTGTCTGTGACGGCATGGGCGGTCTGGAAAAGGGCGAACTTGCGAGCGCGACGGCCGTGCGGGAGTTTTCCGCATGGTTCGATCAGACGTTGCCGGGGCTGCTTCCGGAGCTGGACTGGATGCGTGTCTCCGAGATGTGGAGAGCCATGATCCACGACGTCGACGTGCGGCTCCATGAATACGGCGCCGCGCATGGACTGGAGCTCGGTACGACCGTGACGGCGATGCTGATCTACGGCGGAAAGTACCTGATCGCCCATGTGGGCGACACGCGCGTGTATGAAGCGGGCGGTGTGCTCCGTCAGCTGACGGAGGATCACACCGTGGTCGAGCGCGAGGTGCAGGCGGGTCTGCTGACGCCGGAGGCGGCGGAGCTGGATCCGCGGCGCAATGTGCTGCTGCGGTGCGTGGGGGCGTCCGACCAGGCGCAGCCGGATATTTTCGGCGGCGATCTGGATGTGCACGCCTGCTACCTGCTCTGCTCGGACGGCCTTCGGCACGTGGTGCAGCCGCAGGAGCTGCGGGAGTACACCCGTCCGGATCGGATGCTGAGCGAGCAGACGATTCACACAAGTCTGCGCTATCTGATCGATCTGGCGAAATACCGCGCCGAGCAGGACAATATCACCGCGCTGCTGCTGCGCGTGCAAGAACAGGATGCGTGACATATGCCGATTGAGAAAGAAGTCGTTGAAAAAGAATGGATTGACGGAAAGGAACGGATCGTCTTAAACGGAGACATCGTCCTCTCGGAGCGCATTAGTGACGCCGGCAAGATGTCCAACGGCGTTTACCTGGCCACGGGACGCCGCCTGGATAAAAACTGGGCGGTCAAGGTCGTCAACAAGACCCCGAGTGAGAACGGGGTCAACTATGCCGAATGCGTCCGTGACGAGGCGCGCGTGCTGCGCAAGCTGGAGCATCCGTCTATCGTCCGTGTGACGGACGTTTTGCAGGATCAGCAGGCAGTGTACGTCGTGATGGACTACATTGAGGGCGAGACACTGCAGGAGCGCGTCATGCGCGAGGGGCCGCAGCCGCAGGAGCTGGTGCTTGAATGGGCAAAGCAGATCGCCGATGCGCTCGGTTATGTGCACTCGCAGTTCGGCGATGACGGGATGCCGCTGGTGCACCGTGACCTGAAGGCTGAGAACATCATGGTTCGGCCGGACAACTCCGTGCGCGTGATCGACTTCGGCATCGCGCACATCGCCGGCTTCGGCACGAAGGGCTACGCTGCGCCGGAGCAGTGCGAAAGCGCAGACATTGCCGAGGTCGACGGCCGCGCGGACATTTACGCCCTTGGCATGACGATGCATTTTCTGCTGACGGGGCAAGATCCGCAGGCGCCCGATTATCAGTATCTCCCGATCCGCGAATGGGATCCGACGCTTCACGAGGGGCTGGAGAACATTATCGAGCGCTGTGTGCAGCAATCTCCGGATGACCGTTTCCAGACGTGTGATGAGCTGCTGTATGCACTCAACCATTATGAGCAGGAGTCGAATGCATTCCGCGCGCGGCAGAAAAAGAAGCTGGTCACGGCGCTTGCGACAGCCGGCACGGGCGTGCTGCTGCTGCTTGTGAGCCTGGGCTCATTCATCGCCGGAAAAGCGGACGTGCGCGCAAACTACGAGCGGCTCGTCAATGCGTCGTCTTACGGATATGCGCAGTGTCAGGAGGCGATGGAGTATGACTCCACGCGGCTTGAGGCGCTCAACCGCCTTGTTGACAGCTACGAGACGCAGGGTGTGTTCGATCTCGAGCAGAGCAAAGAGCTGACACAGGCGTACAACGAATATACCGGCGCGAAGAACACGCCGGAATATCTTGAGACGTGCTTTCAGATCGGCACGCTGTACATGAATTTCTACACGGAAAACGGCAACCAGTCGCTGCTGGCGTGTACGCGCAAGGCGTATGACTATTTCGAGCAGATCGAAAATGCCGGCGACGGGAAAAAGCTGAGTCGTTTTGAGCATTCGTCCGCCGCGCACAACTACTATGTGATCTCGAAGTTTTACAAGGAGAGCGGCGGTCTGAAGCTGGAGACACGGCGCAGCGCGCAGGATCTGGAGCAGCTGCTGGGCGCGTTTTCCGGCTGCATGGATTATCTCGACACCGTCATGCGCTCCGGGCAGGAGGAAGACTGCCTGCGGCAGTGCATGCGTCTGGCGGACGCGGTCAACGAGCTGCGCAGCGAGTGCTGTGCCAGCGGCGTGGACCAGTCGGTGCTGGTCTCGCTGCTCACGCGCATCCAGACGCAGGAGGCCGCCATATCGCTCTCGCAGCTGCAAGATATGCGTGCCCGCGCGCTGGATACCGTGGCGGCATATCTGGAAAATGTGGCTGTGGCGTATTCGAGTCGTGGGGAGGCGCAGGGAACATGAGTCTGCATAGCGTATACAACATTGTCGCGTTGGCCGCGTTTGCCTTGGGTGCTGCGGCGCTGATCACGGCGGCGATCCTGTTCGTGTCGCAGCGGCTCTGGGAAGTGATGAGCGACCGGCGCAAGCGGCCAGCGTCTGCACACAGAACCGGCAGTCACACCGCGAAAGCGCACACGCCGCCGCAGCCCGTGGGCGGGTGGAACACGACGGCGCTCAACCGGAGCGCGAATGCTGCCGATGGCACGAGGCCGATGAATGGGCAGTCAAGCTTTGCCCCGGGCACGATGCCGATGAACGGTCAGGCAAACGTCGCCCCGGGCACAAGGCCGATGAACGGTCAGGCAAACACCGCCCCGGGCACGCGGCCGATGAACGGTCAATCAAACACCGCCCCGGGCACAAGGCCGATGAACAGTCAGGCAAACGCCGCAAACAGTACGACGCTGCTCAATTCGCAGGCGGATGTCGCAGCCGGCACGACCATGCTCAAAACGAGGAAGGAAGCGTCGGTTTTGAACGAAGTGGGGTCGATGAATTTCATGCAGTGTGCATATACCGAACCGGCCAGACCCGCGATAAAGGCAGCGCAGGCGAACACCACGACCTTGTTCCAGTAGTTGTTGATGCCCATAGCCTCTGCTGCGATCTCGTCATCACGAATGGCCTGCAGGTCGCGGCCAAAAGCGCTGTTGATTATGTGCTTCATGAGGATCACGACGATGATGCAGAATACCAGCATAAAAAAATAGTAGGGGATATTGCTGGAAAAACGCCAACCGAATAGCGAAATCGGCGGAATACCGGGTAGACCCATCGGCCCGCGTGTAAAGCTGACCCAGTTCACGATCACAAGACGAATGATCTCGGAAAAACTGATCGTAATGATGGCCAGATAGCCGCCGGACAGCTTTAAGGCCGGAATGCCGATCAGGATCGCGGCGACGGCTGCCAGCACGCCTGCAGACAGGAAACAGAGACCAAATGGGGCGTTCAGCCGCAGAGACATCAATGCGGAAGTGTAAGCGCCAATGCAGAAAAAGCCAATGTGACCTAGGGAGATCTGTCCACAGATGCCGCTGAACATATTCAGGGAAAGCGCGAGCACCGAATACAACAGACAGTTTACAAGCACACGGACCATGTAATTGGAAAGGCCCATAAAAGGAAGGATCACAAGCCCGATGAGCAATAGTGCGAGCAGGATGCTGCGCTTTGTCAGATTTTTTTTCATATGCTACACCTTTTTCTGCACGGATTTGCCCATCAGACCGTTCGGACGGAAGAGCAGGACGAGGATCAGAATCACAAACGATGAAATGCTGCGGATGTTAGAGCTGATATAGCCGGCAGTCAGGACTTCAGCGATGGAGATCACAAATGCGCCTACAACTGCGCCGGGCAGATTGCCAACACCGCCGAGAACGGTTGCGGCAAAGGCTTTGATGGTGATCGCGGTACCGACTGAAATGTCGATGCTGCGATAGCTCATACAGGAGAGAATGCCGCTGATCGCCGCGAGTGCAGAGCCGATAAAAAATGTAACGGAAACGATCATATTGGTTGAGATCCCCATACATTCTGCAGCTTCTGTGCTTTGTGCCA
>ERZ857785.3917-NODE-3917-length-10229-cov-5.225772_pt1 | contig 10229 bp, 7 predicted proteins | sample MGYA00519763_ERZ857785 | MGnify/ENA primary metagenome ERZ857785 (study PRJEB31778, sample SAMEA3449365) | human gut metagenome | biome: human gut; feature: human-associated habitat; material: faeces | place: United Kingdom | collected 2010/2012 ... | reverse complement strand
CATACAGCCGCTCGGCCTGCACGGGATTGACCTGATAAAACGCCTGCGGCGAGAGTGTGAACGTCAGCCCGCAGAGGCGGTCGGTCAGCTCCGGCACTCCCCAGAGCGGATAGAAATCTCCCGCGAGCACAACGTTGCCTTTCTGCTTGTTGACATCGAGCACGATGCCGGTCAGCTCCGGGCAGTGCTTGCGCAGGTAGGCGATCAGGTCGTCCGTCTGCGCGCCGAACCCACGTGCAGAGACGATGCACAGTACGGCGTCTGGCGTGTGCATGGCGCAGCGCGTGAACAGATGCCGCACCGTGCCGCGGCCGGTGGCTTCGTCATACGGCGCAACGCCGCGCAGATCCATCCAGTCGCAGACCGCCTGCGCCGCCTTGTCCGCGAGCGGGAGCTGGAGCAGGCACTGCTCCACAGGCGTAATGTCATGGCTGGACGCGCGGTAAAAGCCCTTGACCACGCGGCCGTCTTTCGTGCCGACGGCGTAGATCGCCTTGTTCCGGTAACAGAGCGGATATTCCATACCGATGATGTCCTGTACCGGCGTCGAAACGCCGCCGATGCGCGTGAGCGCATCGTTGACGCGCTGGAGCTTCATGCGCAGCTGCTCGTCGTAGTCCATATGCTGCAGGCTGCAGCCGCCGCAGGTGCGGTAAACCGGGCAGGGCGGCTGCGTGCGCGCCGGGGCAGGGGACAGGCACTGCTCTGCCTTGCCATAGACGGCATTTGCCGTCACCTTCAGGATACGGACCTGCCACGTCTCGCCGGCGAGCGCGCCTTTCACGAACACGGCGCGGCCGGCAATGTGGCACACACCTGCACCGTCGGACGTATAGCCCGTGATCTCGGCGGTGTGCAGTTGGTTTTTCGCAAGCTGCTCCATGATTTATTCCGCTTCCTGACCCGCGATGTGCATATACTCGTCGTACGTGCAGCGGCGGTCGATGATGCCGTCAGGCGTTATCTCAATGATGCGGTTGGCGACCGTCTGCGTGAGCTGGTGGTCGTGGCTCGTGAAGATGATATTGTAGGGGAAGGCGGCCATGCCGTTGTTGAGCGCCGCGATACTCTCCAGATCGAGATGGTTCGTCGGCTGGTCGAACACGAGGAAGTTGGCCCCCGAGAGCATCATCTTCGAGATCATGCAGCGCACTTTCTCGCCGCCGGACAAAACCTTGACCTGCTTATAGACATCATCGCCGGAAAACAACATCCGGCCGAGGAACGTGCGCAGGTAGCTCTCGCGCTTATCGGTGGAGAACTGGCGCATCCAGTCGATGAGGTCATAGTCGCAGTTTTCGAAATAGCTGTTGTGGTCCTTGGGGAAGTAGGCCTGCGTGGTCGAAACACCCCACTTGACCGTGCCCTCGTCCGGCTCCTCGTCACCCATGAGGATCTTGAAAAGCATCGTCACGGCGAGCTCATTCTTGCCGAGAATGGCGATCTTGTCCTCCTTGCCGACGATGAAGCTCACGTGGTTGAGCAGCTTTTCACCATCGACCGTCTTGCTGATGTCTGTCACGAACAGACGGTCCTTGCCGGGCTCACGCTCGGCCTTGAAGCCGACCCACGGATAGCGGCGGCTGGAGGCGGGCATGTCCTCAACGGAAATCTTTTCGAGCAGCTTGCGGCGGGATGTGGCCTGCCGGGACTTGGACTTGTTGGCGGAGAAGCGGGCGATAAAGGTCTGCAGCTCCTGGATCTTCTGCTCGGCGCGCTTGTTCTGATCCTTGACGAGCTTCTGCATGAGCTGGCTGGATTCATACCAGAAGTCGTAGTTGCCGACGTACATTTTGATCTTGCCGTAGTCGATATCGACGATGTGCGTACAGACGTTGTTGAGGAAATAGCGGTCATGCGACACGACGAGCACCGTGCCGTCGTAATCCATCAGGAAATCTTCCAGCCAGACGACGCTCGCAAGGTCGAGGTTGTTCGTCGGCTCGTCGAGCAGGATGATGTCCGGGTGGCCGAAGAGCGCCTGCGCCAGCAGGACTTTCACCTTGAGGCGCGGATCCATGTCGGACATCATCGTCTCATGAAACTCCGGAGAGACGCCCAGTCCCTGCAGGATGCGCGAGGCGTCAGATTCCGCCTCCCAGCCGCCGAGATCGGCAAACTCCTCCTCAAGCTCGGAGGCGCGGATGCCGTCCTCGTCCGTCATCTCGTCCTTGGCGTAGATGGCGTCCTTCTCCTTGCCGCAGTCATACAGGCGCTGGTTGCCCATGATGACCGTGTCCATGACGGTATAGGCATCGTACATCGTCTGATCCTGCTTGAGGACGGACATTCTGGCCTTGGGATCAATATAGACGTTGCCGGTGCTCGGCTCGAGCTGACCGGAGAGGATCTTCAGGAACGTGGATTTGCCGGCGCCGTTGGCGCCGATGATGCCATAGCAGTTGCCGGGGGTAAACTGCAGGTTCACCTTGGAAAACAGCGGGGCTCCGCTGTACTGCAGCGAGAGGTCATCAACAGTGATCATTTTGGAAACTCCTTCGTAACAATAGATAATGAATTAGTTTATCATATTTTCCCGCGCTTGAACAGCACAAATAAACAGAGTCGGCGATTTTCCGCCGACTCTGCGTTTCGTTTATTCTGCAAGCACCTTTTTCAGCCGTGCATAGCGGGGAAGGCCATTTTCCAGCGGGATCTCCGGCACACCCTGAATGAGCGGCAGGGCATAGTCGATAAAGTCCTGCGTGACGTTGTTGCCCTCCGGCACGATCCATTCCACCGGGACTTTCTTTTCATAGTTTGCGACATCGGAGAGCGGAATGAGCTTCATGCGGCAGGCATACTGACCGTCTGTCATGACGCGCTCAAACGCGACCATCTTGCCGGTCTCGCCGGAGAGCGCCGCCTCGACAGCCATCTTACCGGCGGCAAACGCTTCGTCGATATCCGTCTGAGAGGCAAGATGCGCGCCCGCGCGCTGCAGCAGCGACAGTTCAATGCCACGCACCTTGGCGTGTTCGTGTTCTTTGATCACCTGCGCCAGACGCGCCGCCAGACCGCCGAGCTGCGCATGGCCGAAGCCGTCGGTCGCGGAGGCCTTGGCCTCGGAAACAAATGAGCCGTCCGCGTAGTGGATGCCCTCGGAAACAGCGATGAGAACGTTATTTTTCTCCTCGTAGATGCGGTGCACATCCGCAAGGAACTGCTCCATGTCAAAATCGACTTCCGGCAGATAGATCAGATCCGGACCGGAGCCGCAGGCCGATGCCAGCGCGGCGCTGCCGGCCAGCCACCCGGCGTGGCGGCCCATGATCTCCATGACCGTGATCGTGCCGGTGTCATATACACGGCAGTCCTTGGACACTTCCATACAGGAGGTCGCTATGTACTTGGCGGCGCTCGCAAAGCCGGGGCAGTGATCGGTGCCGAAGAGGTCGTTGTCGATGGTCTTGGGCACGCCCATCACGCGGCAGCCCCAATCGTGCGCCTGCATATAGCGACTGATCTTGTTGCAGGTATCCATGGAGTCGTTGCCGCCGTTATAGAAGAAGTAGCGCACGTTGTATTTCCGGAAGATCTCCAGAATACGACGGTAATCCGTATCGTCCGCGTCCGGGTCTGCCATTTTGTAGCGGCAGGAGCCCAGCTCCGACGATGGCGTGTGCAGCAGCAGGCGGAGCTCGTCCGGATCCTCTTGAGCGATATCATACAGGCGGTCATCCAGAACGCCGCGGATGCCATGGGCCGCACCGTAAACGTTGGTAATGGCATCGGATTCCAACGCAGTCTTGAGCACTCCGTAGGCGCTGGCATTGATGACTGCAGTCGGCCCGCCGGACTGCCCAAAGATACACGCGCCTTTCAATTCACCGGACATAACGTACCTCCATAAATTCAAAGAATTGATAGATTTTACTGAAACATTGAATTCCACTATTGATATTATCTAAAAACATGTGTAAAATAAATTGAACCGATGATTTGTTTTGCATCATATTGACATTCTATATATTATATGAAAGTGAGTTGACTTGTCAATGTCGATTGTAACTTCACAGGAAATGTTTGCAAAAGCGTATGCAGGCGGCTATGCCATTGGCGCCTTCAACGTGAACAATATGGAGATCATTCAGGGCATCACGGAGGCTGCCAAGGAGTGCAACGCGCCGGTGATCCTGCAGGTATCTTCCGGCGCGCGCAAGTATGCCAACCGTACGTACCTAGTCAAGCTGGTGGAAGCCGCCGTGATCGAAACCGGCCTGCCGATCTGTCTCCATCTGGACCACGGGGACTCGTTTGAGCTGTGCAAGGCCTGTGTCGATGACGGCTTTTCTTCTGTTATGATCGACGCTTCTTCCAAGCCGTTTGAGGAAAATGTCGCGCTGACGCGCCAGGTCGTGGAATATGCGCACGCACACGGTGCCGTCGTGGAGGCAGAGCTCGGCACGCTGGCCGGCATTGAGGACGATGTCAAGGTCAAGGCCGAGGATTCGTCCTATACGCGCCCGGAGGATGTGCAGGAATTCGTCGAGCGCACCGGCTGCGATTCGCTTGCGATCGCCATCGGCACGAGCCACGGCGCTTACAAATTCAAGCCCGGCACGAAGCCACAGCTCCGTTTCGATATTCTTGAGGAAGTCTCCGAGCGGCTGCCCGGTTTCCCGATCGTGCTGCACGGCGCGTCGTCCGTGCCGCAGGAATACGTACAGATGATCAACGAGTTCGGCGGCGCTATGCCCGGTGCGATCGGTGTGCCGGAGGATCAGCTGCGTCAGGCAGCGCGCCTGGCCGTGTGCAAGATCAATATTGACTCTGACCTGCGTCTGGCCATGACCGGCACGATCCGCAAGTATCTTGCCGAGCACCCGGCAGATTTTGACCCGAGAAAGTACCTCGGCCCCGCGCGGGAAAACATCAAGCAGCTTGTCAAGCACAAGATCGTCGATGTGCTCGGCTGCGACGGAAAAGCCTGAGCTGCTGTCTGCATACGGCTCAGTCTGAACAGGGGGAACTCCCATGAATTTTCAGGAACTTTTGATGCGGCTGTCTGCAAGCTGTTTTGCTGCCGACCGGCCGGATTATAATTGGAAAACGCTGCGCCTGTTTCCGGAAACAGGACTGGATCTTGTGCTGATCGTGCGTCTTGCTGCGGCGCTGATCCTGTGCGTCATCGGCGCACTGGTGCACAACACGGTGGTGCAGTATATCCTTTTGGCTTTGTCCGCGCTCGCCGCCGGGTATGACTACCTTGCATCTGCGATCGCCTGCATTCTGGACCGGCAGGTGTTCCGGCCCGCGGTGATCGTGATCGTGTGCGTGATCGGTACGATGGCGGTCGGGCAGCCGGTAGATGCCGCCGTTTTCCTGCTCGTGTACCGGGTCGTGTCGATCCTGATCGCGGTCGTTACGGTGCATGCGCAGAAAACGCTGGAAGCCGCCGTCGGCGGGGAGATCCATTCTCCGGCTGAATTCGCCGCCCCGAAGTGGATCGGCTATCTTGCACCGGCCGGTCTGTGCATTGCGGTGCTGGTGACCGTGCTGGAGATTGTGCTCAAGGTCGCAACGGTTTCCCGGGCAATTCATGCCGCCATGATTGTCCTCTTTCTTTCCACCCCGTGCGCGCTGCTGATTTCTGTGCCGCTGGTGTGGTACAGTGCCGTCAACGGTGCATACCGCTGCGACGTGCTGTTTCGCAGCTGCCGCAGCATGCGCGCGCTCAACGCCGTGCGTGCGGTTGCAGTCGATGAAGGGAAAGGGGACAGCCAGCTTCCGAAGGTGATCAGCGTGAAATCCAGTCAGCTGACGCCGGAGGCCCTGCTGCAGCTGGCGGCCAATGCGGAGTCCTGCTCGAACAGCCGCACGGCGCGCGCGATCTGCGCTGCCTACAGCGGCCCCATTCTCACGCAGTATCTCTCCCGCGCGGTGGATATTCCCGAGAGCGGCGTGGAGGTTTACATTGAATCGACCCGCGTTTGCGTCGGCACGCGTGAGCTGATGATCCTCAAGGGTGTGGACATCCCGGATGCAGACCTGACAGACGGCTATGTGGTCTATGTATCCGTTGGTGAGCAGTATGCAGGCAAGATCCTGCTGCAGGAAGTTGTGCAGTCGGACACGAAGCCCGCGCTCAAAGAGCTGCGTGCGCTGGGCGTGCACACGATCACGCTCTTCAGCAATGCCAGCAACGACTCTGTTGCAGAGAATGCAAAAGAGCTCAAGGCGGATCACCTCTATTGCAAGCGCAGCGGGGCGGAAAAGGAACAGATCCTGTCGCAGCAGGTGGAGAACCTAAGCGATGGGGAACTGCTGCTGTATTATGACCGCCGCTGCACGGCGCATCCGGAGCACTCATCGGCAGATCTGGACGCCTGCGTGATCCCGGAGGAGAGCGACGAGCGGTTTGACGCCGATATCCTGCTCACGAGCCAGGATCCGTACCTGCTGCCGGAGGCGATCGAGACGGCCGGCTGGGTCGAGGGCATCTGCCGCGAGCATCTGGCGATCGGCGTGGTCGTGAAGGTCCTGCTGCTGGTGATGGCAGAGCTCGGCTATTGTACGCTGTGGTTCGCCGCCGTTTTGGACGGCGCTGCCGCGCTCGGCACGCTGCTGATGGCGATCCGTGCGTTCGGCTTCGATAAGCCGCATCATCGCGTCCGCGATTACCTGCCGAAGGTCAAATCCAAATAAGCAAGCAAAATCTCCGATCCCTGTTTTCAGGAATCGGAGATTTTTTTCGCCGTTTTCTCGTCAGGAGAGAATTCTCCCAGCGGATTTGCCGCTGCAGCCGTGCGCAGCTGATCGTTGTCTACGTGGGTGTAGATCTGCGTGGTGTTCAGGTGCTCATGGCCGAGCACCTCCTGCAGCGTGCGCACATCCACGCCGTTTTGCAGCATCAGTGTAGCGGCGGTATGCCGCAGTTTATGCGTGGAATACTGGCTGGCGTCCAGTCCCGCACGGGTCAGGTTTTTCTTAACCATGACCTGTACGGAATCGCAGCTGATGCGCGTGCGCCGGTTGGAGAGAAACATGGCCGTCGTGTGCGGCGGCGCGATTTCGCTGCGCACAGCCAGATAGCGGTCGAGCGCCTCGCGGCAGGCGTCGTTGAGGTAGACAACACGCTCTTTGCTGCCCTTGCCAAGGATGCGCAGGCTGTCGCCGTGGTCATCCTGCAGGTTCAAGCCGACCAGCTCCGAGATACGCAGACCGCAGTTGAGAAAAATACACAGAATGCAATAATCGCGCTCCTTGTTTTTCCCATCCACAACGGACAGCAGCCGCTTGCTTTCTTCCAGTGTGAGATAGTGGGGGAGGGTTTTTGGTATCTTTGGGGAGTCGAGATCCTGCACCGGGTTTTCCTCCAGCAGCTTCGCTTTCACGGTCAGGTATTTGAAGAAGCTGCGGATCGCGGCGATCTTGCGCGCACGCGAGCTGGCGCTCAAGCCGTATTCCGGCTCGTGCGCATTCGGCTGCCTGACGCGGTCGCGCGACAGATAGGCCAGAAAACTGTAAACCTCCGTGAGCGTTACGGCACGCAGGAAGGAAAGATCCACATCCGCAATGGAGATCTCGTCCAATTCCGCCGTGCGCGGCGCGAGCCCGCGGTCGAGCTTCAAAAATCGCAGAAACATCCGCAGGTCGAGATAATACTGGTCGACCGTCGCCTTGGAATGCCCGCAGATCGTTTCGTGATAAATCAAAAAGTCGCGCAGCACCTGCGGCGCATCTGAATAATCCATAGCCAACACCTCAAATTCTAATAAGAGCATACCAGAAGTATGGGGCAGTGTCTATTGACGAAATCCACAAATAATTCGGCAAAATAAAAATTTTGCCGAATTCATAGGAGGAGAAAACAGCCGAAAAGCACGATAAGCGTCTTTCGGCTGTTTTTTCACACTATTTTCTCATTTTTTCATCGTGCGCTTTCTCGCAGCTGAAATCGAAAGATCTACGCACCGAACACAGCCTTGAGCGCTTCCCGGATGTTTTTGACCGGGATCGTCTGCAGGCCGTTTTGCTTCTGCACATCATCGCGCACGTGCGCCGGGATGATGCAGCGCCGGAATCCCAGCCGTGCGATCTCCGACAGGCGCTGATTCAAATGGCTCACGGAGCGGATCTCGCCGGACAGGCCGACCTCACCGACGGCGGCCAGATCGCTGCCGACCGGCAGATCCTTATAGCTCGATGCGATTGCCAGAATGACCGCCAGATCCGTGGCCGGCTCGTCCAGCCGCAGACCGCCGACGACGTTGATGTACGCATCGCAGCTCGACAGCGAAAAACCGGCACGCTTTTCCAGCACGGCCAGCAGCAGCATGGCGCGGTTATAGTCGATGCCGTTGGCGTTCCGGCGCGCGCCGCTGTAGCCCGACGGCGTGACCAGAGCCTGCACCTCGGCCAGCACCGTGCGCGAACCCTCCATAACGCCGACGACGCAGGTGCCCGGCGTGTTGGTCGGACGTCCGGACAGTAACATTTCCGATGGGTTTGTTACCTCTCGAAGCCCGGAATCTTCCATTTCGAAGACGCCGATCTCGTTGGTTGACCCGAATCTGTTTTTTGCCGCGCGCAAAATGCGGTACGACATACTCTGATCGCCCTCGAAGTACAGCACGCAGTCGACCATGTGCTCGAGCACCTTCGGGCCGGCGATGCTGCCCTCCTTGTTGATGTGGCCGACAACGAATGCCGTATAACCGCTGTCTTTGGCCGAGCGCATGATGCGCATCGTGCACTCGCGCACCTGACTGATGCTGCCGGGCGTCGAGGCCGTCTCGGCGTCGTACATAGTCTGAATGGAATCTACGATCAGGACGGTCGGCTGCAGGTCGTCGATCGTGGCGAGAACGGTGTTCAGGTCCGTTTCCGCCAGCACATAGATGCTGCCGTGATCAACGCCGAGGCGCTGCGCGCGCATTTTCAGCTGGCGCTGGCTCTCTTCGCCGGAGACGTAAAGGATCGTTTCCTGCTCGCTGATGCGGCCGCAGAGCTGCAGCAGCAGCGTGGATTTACCAATGCCGGGCGCGCCGCCGACCAGAACCAGCGAGCCGCGCACGGCGCCGCCGCCGAGCACGCGGTCAAATTCCCCGATCCCTGTGGAAAATCGCAGTTCTTCCTCGGCGTCCAGTTCCGAGATCAGTTTTGGCTGTGCGATACGTTTTGCGCGCGTGCCGAGAGACATTTTGGGTTCTTTCGGCGCCTCGACCAGCGTGTTCCATGCGCCGCATGCCGGGCACTGCCCCATCCATTTTGCCGTCTCGTTGCCGCATTCGGAGCAATAAAAAACGGTTTTTGTACTCGATTTTGCTTTCATGTAACCATTCCTGTTTGCGGCAGAGACTGCCGGTATTGTAAGTAGGACGCGATGATTACGGCCGCCAGTTTGGTCTGGTAGCCGCCGCCCTTGAGCTTTGTACACTCGGATTCATTGGATAAAAAGCCGCACTCGACCAGCACTGCGGGACATTTCACTTCCCGCATCAGGTAGATCTTCTCCGAGATCGGCGCCGCGACGCGCCGGTTTTGCGGGTCAAGATACGCAACGAGATTGTCATGGATCTGTGTGCCGAGCGCTTCGCTGCCGTCGCTCGCCGCATACAGTACCTGCGCGCCTGACGGTTTGTGATCCGGATAGCAGTTCTGGTGGATGCTGATGAGCACGGCGTTATCCGTTTTTCGGATCAGCTCTGCGCGCTGGCGCTGGTCGGCTTTCTTTCGCTCGGCGATCGTGGTGGCATTGTCCGGATATGCAATGTCCGGGCTGTCGCGTGTCATGACGACTTCAATGCCGGTCAGCTCCGCGATCGCGCGTGCGCGCAGCGCGATCTGCAGGTTAATATCCGCCTCGACAGTCCCATTTGGTGCCACTGCCCCGCCGTCCTCCCCGCCGTGACCGGCGTCAAGGATCAGGACCTGCTTTGGATCGGTCCAGTTTGCGGCCGCTTCCGCGCGCCGGAGCTGCCAGTCGGCGGCAAACCAGCCGCCGAACACCACGATCAACGCCAGCAGCACGACCAGGATCCGCTGGTAGAGTAACTTTGTCATGGCGCTCCCCCCTCTTGCTATGGTATGCGGCGGGAACGGACGCTTATGACATGCTCTCAGAATACCATTTTGTGCCCGGCGCGTCAACCAAAGCACAGAAAAAGAAGCGCGCGGTCGAACCGCGCGCTTCTCAATATTGAGTTACTGAAGCTGCTTCAGGAAGCCTTCCAGACGATCCATGCCGGTCTCGATATTTTCCGTCGAGATCGCATAGCTCAGGC
>ERZ857785.3910-NODE-3910-length-10258-cov-3.835245_pt1 | contig 10258 bp, 5 predicted proteins | sample MGYA00519763_ERZ857785 | MGnify/ENA primary metagenome ERZ857785 (study PRJEB31778, sample SAMEA3449365) | human gut metagenome | biome: human gut; feature: human-associated habitat; material: faeces | place: United Kingdom | collected 2010/2012 ... | reverse complement strand
TCATATGGATGAAGTCCGTCTGAATGAGTATATTTTTCTAAAACATTTTTTGGATTAGCAGGGTCGGCAACCGCGCTTTCAAAATCAATTATGCCATCCATCTGCGAATCCGAACTGCGCATCCATTCGTTAATCATAGTTCTTACTTTCTCAGATGCTTCACTGTAATAACTGCTTGTTCCAAACGGAAGTATCGGAGCGCCGTATACTTTAATACCATTTTCATGGCAAAGTGCAACCATCTTCTGATATTCAGGAAGAAGCTGGTCATACTTACTTGTATCAGAAAGAGCATTAAGGTCATTTACACCAAACAGAATAATACAATATCCTACTCCGTCATGCTCTAAAAGGTCTCTTTTAAATCTGTCCTTTCCAGCGTCCGTAGGATAAGAGCCTAATATTGAATTAGCACCTATACCTTCATTAATTACTGATATATGCTTTGTGCCTTCATTAGCCTGAAGTCTCTTAGCAAAATAATCAGCCCATCTTGTATAACTGTCAGGCTTCCTTCCAAGATAATCTGCATCTGTTCCGTAACCATCTGTAATTGAGTCTCCGAAGCATACTACAGCCTTGCTTCCCTCAGGTGACATAAGTGAAATATCAGCTAAGAAATACCATGCTGTCGTTGTAGTAGGTGATGAAAATGTCTCTGTTGACACTTCATTTCCTGATACCTGATATGTAGTTGCCCTTGCTCCTCTATGTCCTGTCATTTCACTTGTAGTTGTCGGAGTGGACCCGAAGTACATCGTTACTGCAACATTTTCAAGCGCTTCAACGCTAAAATCTACAGGGTCTGTTTCAAGAATCTCTCCCGCAGGGATTACCATCTCTTCTGAACCATATGCTTTAACTACTGTATCAGTTGATGTATCAATTGTAGATTTGTCTGCTTCTACCTGCTTTGCAAGATGCATTGAATGTATCACTACATCGCTCTTACCATACTGGTTAGAAAGCCTGAGCTTCATCTGTTTTCCTGACGTCGTAACCCTGACAATCTGACGAACTGTCGTACCGTCAAGAGTCTGAGGCATACTGTTCGGGCTGGCATTAAAATTCTCCTCTGCTGTTCCCCATGTTGTAACCCAGAAATATGGCACTTCCGTAGGAGCATCTGTAGGCTGTATAGGTTCAGGCGTTGCTGTAGCAGTCTGTGCAGGCGTCGGCGTTACATTCACTGCAGGCTGCGTCGGTGTACTCTGCGGAAGTGTATTATCTGCACCTCTAACGATTACTTTGCATGAAAGAGTCTTCTTTGTCTTTCCTAATACGTATTTTGCAGTAACCTTTGTGCTTCCTTCCTTAACTCCCCTAACTTTAGCAGACGTCTTAGATTTTTTAGCAATTTTTGCAATCTTCTTTGACTTTGATTTCCATGTTACTTTTGCTTTCTTTGAAGCATTCTTAAGCTTTACGGTAACTGTCTTACCAACATTTACCGAAACTTTCTTCTTAGCCATTGCAGGAGCTTTTGCTTCGGTTCTTCCGCAAGGAATAAGAAGTGACAGTACCATTGCAAAACTAAGTACCATAACACTTAATTTTCTTAATTCACACACATGTTTCTTTCTCACGGTTTCATACTTCCTCTCTTTTTGTTTTAGGTATTTATCATTTTATCATATATATATTTATTTAACAATTATTAAATTTAAATGCAAGCTTTTCTTGATTATTTGCAAAGTTATTGCTAATATATATTTATTAATTTAAATTATATGCAAAGGAGTATGCCGATGAGATACATATATTCAGAACATGACAACCCACTTGCAAATGACTATTATTATGAGACCGCCTATCATAGATTAGACCATTTCCCTAAAGTACCTTCACATACTCATAATTTCTACGAAATATATATATACCTTGCCGGCTCTATTAAATTATCTATAGAGGATACTTTATATGCCGTAAAAAAGGGAGATATCATAATTATACCGCCTTATACTATACATCAGCTTATTGTATCAGACGAACCCGATGCGCTTCCTTACGAAAGAATATATACATACATTACCGAATCATGCCTTAAAACATTCCAGTTTAATGAGCATGGATTATTAAACTCGCTTCATCTTGCCACAGAGAATAAAAGATATCATTTTACTATTAAAGACCACAAAGAATTCAATACAATATACGAATGTATGCATCAGGTTTTTGATAATAAAGGCTCTAAGCTTTATGGAACAGAACTTATTAACAGAGCTAATATTCTTAAAATGATGACTCTTATATGCCGCAATATACATGAAGAACTCAAGCCGCAAGGTATGCTCCATATGAATCCTCTTATAGAAAATATACTGTCATATATTAATAGTAATTATAATGACGACATATCTATGGATTCACTTGCAGAACGCTTTTATGTCAACAAATCTACTCTGGCAAAGGAATTTAAGAATCAGACCGCGCAAACTATACACAGTTATCTGATAATGAAGCGCATAAGCGTTGCAAAGCAGGAAATGTCAAGCGGCATTCCTCCTTCACAAGCTTATTTGCTTACCGGTTTCAAGGAATATTCAACATTTTACAGAACCTTCTTGAAGTTTGAAGGTATTTCTCCTAAAACTTTTTATCAAAATTGCCAGATGTCTGACTAAAACTTAAAAACATTATTTTCGCATAGATTTTATTGGTTCCAGTTATACTGTTGTGAATAGGTTCTTAAACTCATAAGCTCATTTCTTAACGACATTGCCAAATCATATGCTTTAGAATTGTCGTTGATATTAGGAAGAATTATATCAACTTTATCAACATGTACAGCACCAGCGCCGGAGGCAGCAGGCAGCGTAAAATCAGGTACAGCTGTATTCTGGATGTTAAACTGAGGAACAGGCATGGCCGACTGTGGTATGTTGTTTTGCTGTGCGGAAGTCAGGGAAGCCAAATTAGCCGTGTCATATACATTAGGTATATTTATCTGTGGTGCAGGGAAATTCTCATAATCATAAAGCCATTTAGTCATATCCGGGTTTGCCCTTATATTATCCATTAAGCTCTGCAATACATCTGAATGCATCTGAGAAGATATGTCAACCCCGTTAGACTTGGCAATGCTGGTTAATTCTTCTTCTGAAAATCCTCTTTCAATTAATGCTTTTAAAACATTTGGAAGTTCATCTGCGTCAATACCAGAAAGTACACGCTTAACATCTTCTCCGTTTTCGGTGAGATTTCCATTATCGTCATAAAGATTATGGTCTTTCATTAACCTTTCGAGCACGTCTACTAAATCGTTAATACTATTGGTCAATTCCTCATACGCGGCATCATCATACGCTTCCTGTGCGGACTGTACGGCTTCTGTATCGGCTGTGTATACCCACTGGCTTCCGTTCCATACTTTTTTAGTCAGGTTGTTCTTGGCTTTTTCCAGTGCAAAACGTGCCTTTTCAAGGGCAAGGGTGCGGTCTTTTAGGTCTTTTTCTTTCTGTAATCCGTCAAGATATTCATTAATCATATCTATACGGTTCTGTATCAGTGAGTCATAATACTTCTCACCGTCAACCATTGAAGAAAAGTAAGATGATGTTGATGAAGCAATTTTGTTAAATTCCTCATGAATAGCAGTTAGATTCTCAATATCAATACCCTTATCTTTAAGAATCTGTTCTGCATCGTTTACTTTACCATTTTGAACCAGAGTTATTAAATCTTCCATAAGGTCTTTGGATATACCCCATTGAGACAGGTTTACGGGATTGCGGAGTTTTTTAAGAGATTCCTCCATCATATCCTTATAGGTTTTTGTCTCAGTAAATGAAGCCTCTATCTGCTTTAACAATAAATCGTCAGAAGCATTATGACCATGTGATTCGGCAAGTGAAACAAGTCCTGCCAGTCTGTTCTTTGCCACATCAAGCAAAGAGACAAGTTTTTCAAGTCTGCTTAAATCCATATCCTTTATTGCAGAGTTGAATTTAATCTCGTCTGCTGTACAGTTAATGAGGTCAGCTTCAATGTTCTTTAAATCGTTCTGAGTTTTTTCATACTGCTCATCACCTTCGATTATTTCGCCCGCAGCCATCATGTCATTTAACCAATTTTCAAGCTGGCTATGCTCATTCTGTAGTGCCTTTTCACGTTCTTTGCTTAATCTTATTTGTTCTGTGTATTGTGCTTTGGACTGTGATAGTCCGGCTGCTTCGAATTTGCTTATATCTGCCTGAAGTTTAGTCTCATCTGCACTGATGCTTTCCAACTGTTCGTTAGCGGAAGATTCAATATCGTCTCTCTGTGAGGATAACTGGGACTGTATATCTGCTTTTGCAGTTTCGTCATAAAGCATTTTGTCAAGTAATGCTTCATTATAAGCTTTGCAGGCATAATAGAGGTCGGGATTGCCTGATACTGCACTTATTAAATCTTTTCCGATTGGCTGTCCGCTGCTTATACAGGATTGGATTTTGTCGTATACATCATTTCCGCCTCCTGCCGGAATATTACTAAGTACATTGTCTTTTGTTCCTTCTACCGCATTCTGACGTACAGACTGCCGTGATTTGATATTGGCAATAATTTCATCTGAATACTGATTCTTTTCACCCGCACTTAAAGCGTTTTCGCTTTTTGCATTTAACAGTTCATCTTTGCTGTCATATTCTTCAAGAAGTGAATCGCGTTCTTCTATCGGAAGATTATACATAGCTTCGGCAAGCTCCGCATTGGAGTTTTTCAGACTGTTTATGGATTCGTTGTTGCTTTGTATGCGTGATTCGTATCCGTTCCATGCCTCGCTTCCTTCGGCAACAGTTTTCTTCAGCTTTTCAAGATTTTTATTTTGTTCTTCGATATTGCCTACCTGTTTTTGGTTGTTGCCAATCTGTTGTTTGTAGTTACCTGACAGGTCAAACTGTCCGCGCTCTTTTGAATGCTCTATATTCTCGGAAATAAGATTGTTTTCGCTTTCAAGGCTTTCGTTAGATTCATCAAGCTTAGTGTTTTCAAGTTCAATCTTATCACGGCGGTATTGTTTCTTTTTCTGTCTGAGATTATCGGCTTCATCTTTATGTGCAAGGTACTTTTCCCAATTCTCCTGATATTCTTCAACCTGTTTCTGTGTCTTTTCATCTTTAATTTTCTGAATGTCGATTGTTCCGTTACGGACTTTCTTTTTAAGGTTGTCGGAAAGCTTGGATTTATCAGCTTTTTTGTGATATTTATCAGCGGCTTTTTCCTGTGTTTTTATTTCATCTGTCGTCAGTCTTATAGCCTTTGAGTAGCTTTTTGCACGTTTCTCAAATGACCTGTATGAGGCTTCGGCTTTGGATGTTGCTTTGGATATTCTGCGCTCAAGTCTGCTGATTCTTGTTTCAATCCAGTTGAAGATTTTGGCGGTGCTTTGGGTTTTGTCTTTTGTGGTGTCTTTTGGATTGGAAGATGTGTTATTAAGACTATCAAGAAGACCTTCCAGTTTCTTATTATTTTTATTTAATCTTTTTTTCGTCTTGCGCCGTTTCTTTTGTAATTCAATCATTGCCAGCGTGTCAGAATAAGAGCCGCTGGCAGTACCGCCAATGGAATCTCTTGATGAAATAACCTCCTTCAAAGCCTTTATTTCCGTTTTATATCCATTAATACGGTTGTTGATTCTGTCTATAGTGTTTTGTGTTTCATTGATTTCATTTGTAACGGCAGCATTATACTTTTCCTTTTGCTTATCAATAACACCGTTAAGGGCATCTTCTTCAATCTTATAGCCATCTCCTACCTTTTTAACAGAACCGGCAAGCGAATTGTCTATTGCAATTAATTTTGATGCATCTTCCAAAGAAAGAGTTTGGCCGTTCTTTAGCTTTGTCAGGGAATTGGTTAAAACATTAATATCTGAATCAATGTTTTTAATGTTAAGTTCACTGATAGATTCGGCAAATTTATTTGCCGACAAAGCGGTAGAATCCATTGCAGATTTTAATACAGTATTATTATCAGCTAATTCTTTGAGTTTTTTTCCGGTCAGTTCACCGGAGGATGCCAAATCAAAGAGTTCTGATGTTAAAGATGAATCTACACTTATGGAGTCCCATGCTTCAGAGAAGGTTAGGTTGGAATCTTGTATGGCATTTGTTTCTGTACGAAGTTCTCTTAGGGCATCTGTTAATGTTGTAATATCTGTGGTCTGGTCATATCCACTTTGTGCCAGTTTTTCAAATTCATCCGATGATACTTTGTATTCACTGGCAAATCTGTCAATTTCCTGATTATGATTAGAGTTTGATATTCCATTTGTAAACTCAGATTTTTCTTTGAAATGATTTTTGGGGTTATCCATAGCCGTATCATCCTGCAGTTTTTCCTGTAGGTATATAATTAGCGGATTATTATTATCAAAACCTTCTTCTGTTTTGAGATCTTCAATAACTGAACGAAGGGATGTAGTTGTGAAATTACCGTTAAATATATCTGTAAGGGCTGTTTCAAGTTGTTCATTATCAATAGTTCTGATTGCATATAAAAAATTTTCTTCCAAATAGGTAGCAACTTTATCCCAGTTTCCGGAAATATTTTTAGGCAGGGAATCTGTCCAGTTGCTGTTTAGGAGAATGTCTTTTACCGCTTTCTGCATTCCTGAATCCAGATTGGAAAAATTCCAGTTATCAGTTGACAGCCATGTGTTAATATAGCCTGATATGTCTGATTTGGATTCTTCTATCTTATCCTTGGATTTCTGTATTGTGTCTTCATACTCTTTTCCCATGCCTGCAAGGACATTCTGAAGATGCATGAGCTGGTTATTGTCAAGAACAGATAAATCCCATTTATTAGAGCCTTCTGTACGTATTTTTTTGAACGTCTCATCACCATATTCAATTCCAATACTTTTTAGAGCTTTACTAATCAGCCTGTTTTGTGTGCCTGTGCCATACATATCTATTTGTGCAGTTTCAGGATTATTCAGGGTTTTTAGTATCTGATGTACATTGTTCAGCTGTTGCCTCGCCTCTTCTGATGACTTTTTGTACTGACTTGTATCTACTGAAAATCCTGCCCATACATTTGGCATTTCTTTAAGTATGTCCTGATTTGCGGCTATCTGTTCAGCTTCTGTTAATGAGTTTAATGAGCTGACAATTGTATCAATATTTCCTGATAAATTCAGTATGGCATTTCCGTTTTCATCATATCCTGTTGTCAGTCTTGGAAATAAATCAGCAAGCTGGTTACTTAGTCCTAGAAATTCTTTATATTGTTCAGTTGAAAGATTTCCGCGTGACTGGTTGCTTTTTCCTAAATTGTCTACACCTTGTGCAAGTTCGGCAAAACGTTGGCTGCTGTCGTTGACGGTAGATTTAAGGCTGTTAAAGTTGGATTTTATGCTGTCTATTGCAGATTTTGATTGTTCTGCAGCTTCCTTTATTCTTTCTGCACGATGAATATAATCATCAATTGCATTTGCTGCAAATCCTATGATTTCTCCAATTGCCCAGTTTATTCCCATAGAACCTAATGCTGCACCGAAACCTTTAATGAGTGAACCGGCTTTTTTAGCTATGGAAGAGAAAGAAAAAGTTGCTTTGCCACTATTAATCATCCATTCCTGATAATCCTGCATATCGAATTTTGCATTTCCGATATGCTCTAAGAATTCCTTGAAGTTTTCATCAGCGATGTTATGCTTGTCTATAAAATCATCTATGCCATTTAAATCAATGTAGTCTTCGATTTCTAACCACGATTTATTATCATTTTTATCTGGTATAACATCCTTAAACAGTGTTTTTACTTCACCAGATACATTGACAGCATCTTTTTTTAATTCACTTAACCATGTGCTGAATCCATTTTCTTTATCGTATTGTACTGCCTGATACAAGAAAATACTTCCATTTGCTTCTGACAAATGATACAATAATTATAGATTAATTTGAAAGAGGTGTTACTTGTGGCAGAATCCATAAAACAATGCAAAAAATGTAAGCCAAATCTAAAAATGTTTACTTCACTCAAATTTGATGACAATGATGCATCATTTTTGATTTTTTGGGATGAATTTATTGATGGTAAACGACTAAAAAATTTCTGCAAAAATGAATCTTATAATCAAGACTTTGAAAACAACATATGCCCATTTTGCAAAGGCAAACTCATAGATACTATGCTTACTCGTGACGATTTTTTTGCAATAGGAGAAGCATCAAATTACAACCGTGACCTTCTTCTTGCAATGATTGAACTTCGTAAAAAAGATGTTATCGAGTTTGAAACGAGAATGCAACCATTTCGCCAAAAACAAGAAGAACATGACCGGGAAAAGAAACGCAGGGCAGAAGAGCGTCTCGTTAAACTAAATAAAGTTCCTCATTGCCCTTATTGCAACTCAACAGATATAAAAAAAATTACCGGCACAGAGCGGGCTGTAAGCGTTGGTATGCTTGGTCTGTTTAGTAAGAAACTTAACAAGTCATTTAAATGTAAAAATTGTGGCGGTACATTTTAAAATGACAGGACATCTGTTGCTTTTATCACTTTTTGTCTATAATTTTCATTGTTTAGCTGGTTTTAAATATATAAATAATATTTATCTTTTCAGCTCGCTTTCACGAGGTTCAGACTGTATATCACAACTGCATACAATTACGCCTGTATGCAGTCAAACCTTGTCAGTCGTTGGGGGCATTTCCATATCATATATAATTATGACTTAGGAACTTCCCTGCTTTCAGTATGAAATATTTATTCATACCTACCTATAGATTAGCCATTCCTTTTAATATTCCAAAGAGATATATTCCATTATGATAGAATAAAACCAGAAGACTTTGTGAATACAAAAGCATAAATTACATTTAGGCTCTCGCCATGTGCATGCTGTATACGTTTTTTTCTGTCTTTCAACACCGTTGCCATTTACCGTTTCCGGTTCTGTTTTGGATTGTATACAGCCTTTAGGCTTCCCAGCATATTCGGTTTTTATAATTGTTTTAATTAAAGGTATCCGTCTTATTTTATGTGGCTGACGCTCCCGTCCGTTAATTACATGGCGTTATTATGTAATCTTAGAGGGGTGGGCGCTAGTACAATTACCACTGGAACTTTGTACGTTCACCAATACCTAATTTGTTCATTAACAGACCGCTTGCAGCTCCCATTGTGCCAAACAGTCCCAGTTTTTCGGTTATCCATTCTAACGCATTCCCCAGGGCATTTACTGCGTCTGTAGCTGTTTCCATGTCTTTTTCGCCGAACAGGTTTTGTGCAATGCCTGCGCCTGTTTCTGACAGGGTATTTAATTTTGCATTCAGGCCGTCTGTGGATTCGTTTATGCTTTGCATTGCACTTCCGGTTGAATCTGACATCAGGATTACTGATTGCCTTGCAGTATCGAAGCTTTCAATCAGCTGTGTGACGGGCTGTATGTTTTCACCGCCTGAAACTGTGCTTATGATTTCTGCCTGACTGCCGCTGTCAAGCTGTTCCCATACGGATGCTATGTCTGACAGTATGCGGTATGTTGTGTTATATGTTTCGTTTGTCTCATCTGTGAACAGGCTTATTCCGTCAGGCATATCTGGGGTTTTTGTAAGCTCTGATATTGCAGGGCCATTGTCCTGTATGTTTCCGGTTATGCTGTTTAGGATGTCTGATGCGGTATCTGCGCTTCCTGTTATTTTCATTGCAGAGGCGCCGAGGGCTATTGTTTCATCAAGGGTGTTTCCTGCTTCTGCCATTGCAGATGAGGTCTGCGACAGTACGTCTGTTATGCCTGTATTGGACAGTCCGATGTTCTGACCGGTTGTGTTTATTTTGCTTATTACGGAGTCAAGCGAGTTGTCCGGCTCTAATTCAAAGGCTTTTATTGTGTTAAGCAGTGATGAGGCTGCTTTTTCTGTTCCGAGCCCCGGGGAGAATGCGCTCAGTATTGATGTGTTTTTTGCTAATGTCTGTGCGTCTTTTATGTTGTAGCCGAGGTTTTTCCACCATGTGGTCTGGTTTATTATTTCTTTTGTTGTGGTGTTAATCCCTTTTGCGATGTTTTCTGAATCAATGAAGAGCTGTTTTAGTTCTTCATCTGACGCACCTGTTGCCTGCTTTAGGTCTGTAAGTGATGCGTCGAGTTCCCGTACGTAGTCTATGGCGGGACTTATTGCGGACAAGAATTTTGAAAGTGCGCCGTATAATTCGGTTATGTTGTTGTCTGACATTTTTTGTCCTCCTTTTGTTGTTTTTTTTGTTGGTTGATGTAAGATTTTAGGCATTCAATGTGACCAGCTCCTTTTGTTTTGTATTTTAG